>Ga0193753_10001219_pt1 | contig 22478 bp, 16 predicted proteins | sample H1c2metaG_FD_144925 | JGI IMG/M metagenome (GOLD analysis project Ga0193753, IMG submission 144925) | Soil microbial communities from a riparian zone of the East river system, Colorado, United States - H1c2 | ecosystem: Environmental > Terrestrial > Soil > Riparian zone | place: USA: East... | reverse complement strand
GGACGGCGGGGCAGGAGAGCGGGGCGGGCTCGGTGCCGCGGCCGTGGGTGACGCCGCTGCCGGCGTCGTCGATCGAGGCTGCCGGCGAGGCTGCCGGCGCCGGGCGGGGCGCGTCGGTCGTCGGTCGGCGGCAACGCGGCGGCGAGCACGGCGCGGGAGGAGATTCCCGGCGCGGGGCGCCGGGCGAGGGCGGACGGCGTCCGGGCCGGGCCGGCAGGCGGCGCGATGCGGGGGATGAGGCGAGCCGGCGCGCGCGGCGGTCGACGCGCGATTCGCCGGGCGCGGCGGGGGGCGATCCGGCGGGCGATGCGGGGCTGGAGCGGCGGCGCGGCGCGGCGGTCGATTCCGTGCGCGCGGTGGAAGGGGTGGACGATCGCAAGTCGGAGGTGCCGGCGTCGGGCTCGGTGCCGACGCCGCGCACCGACAACGTGGATCCGTGGCGACCGTGAGGCGGACCTGGCCGGCTGCGGTGTTCGCGCTCGTGCTCGTGGTCGTCCTGGTGGTGGTGATGGCGATCGCGCCGCGCGCCGCGGCGGCCGATCCGGCGACGACCGGTGGCGACGGCGCGGCTGTCGTGCGGGTGGTGGTGATGGCGATCGCGCCGCGCGCCGCGGCGGCCGATCCGGCGACGACCGGTGGCGACGGCGCGGCTGTCGTGCGGGTGGTGCCGATGGCGATCGCGCCGCGCGCCGCGGCGGCCGATCCGGCGACGACCGGTGGCGACGGCGCGGCTGCCGTGCGGGTGGCGGTGATGGCGATCGCGCCGCGCGGCGCGGCGGCCGATCCGGCGACGACCGGTGGCGACGGCGCGGCTGTCGTGCGGGTGGTGCCGATGGCGATCCCACCGCGCGCCGCGGCGGCCGATCCGGCGACGACCGGTGGCGACGACGCGGCTGGCTGGCCCGGGACGATGAGCGGGCCGCGGCTGGCGGCGAACCTGGCCGATCCGACGGCGACTCGCGCCGACCGGGTGGCGGAGCGAGCCTGGCTCGGCGGTGAGCGGCGCATCGCGGAAGGCCAGGGCGCGGCGGGTCCTCTCGATCGCGCGGATCGCACCGGTGGGCGGCGCCCCGTGGGCCTGGATCGCGCCGCGGGGGCCGGGGTCCGAGCGGGTGATCGCTCCGGGCTGGGCGGCTGCGCGGCCTCGCGCCGCTCTCCGGAGATGCTCGGGCTGCGCGAGTCTCCCGCGCCTCTGGCCCGGCCGTCCTGCTCGGCCGCGGACTTCGAGCCCGCTTCCGATGCGGGCTGGCCCGCCCCGGAGCTGGTGGATCGACGTCTGCCTCCCCCGCGGCGCGGTCGCCCTCGCGCGTGGCCCTGGCTGGTCGCGGGAGGCGGCGCGCTCGCCGCCGGGCTGGTCCTCGCCGCCGCCGACGGCTCGCCGGCGGCCGGCGAGCCTCGCGCCGCGTCGGCCGTGTCGGCCGGGTCGGCCGTGTCGATCGCTTCGACCGCGTCGATGGCGATCGGGGCGCTCTGCGTCGGTACGGGCGTCCTCGTCCTGGTCAGCGACCGCGCTGCTCGCGCGGATCGACCGCGCGCTCGACGGCGCGCCGGGATCGGGCCCGGACCGGGGCTGGTCGGGCTGGCCTATCGCGCCGAGCTCTAGGACCAGGTCGACATCGGTGAGGCGCCGCGGCGCGGCCGCGCTACTTGCCGAGCCGCGCCAGGAGCTGCCTGGCGACCGGGAGATTTGGATCGCAGGTCAGCGCCTCGCCGAGGTGCCAGCGGGCCGCGTCGGGGTCGCCGTCGGCGGTGCACAGGAGGGCGAGGGCGATGAGCGCTCGCGGCCACGGTCGGCGGCCCATGATCGCCTGCTCGGCGATGCGGCGCTCGTGGGGGGCGACCTCCTCGCGCGGCTTGCCTCGCGCGAGCTCGGCGCGGAAGCGGGCCAGGGCGAGCGAGGCCTCGAAGTCGGGGTGATCGGCGTGGGCGCGGGCGGCCGCGGCCATCTCCGATACGGCCTTGAACGGCTCGCCGGCGACCAGCGCGCGCTGACCGCGCGCGAACGCCTGCTCGGCTCGCTCGCCGTCGTGCGGGCCGAGCGCCCAGGCCGAGCTCAGGGTCGCCCGCTGCGCCCGCAGATCGTCGTGGTGGCGCAGGCGGTCGGCCGGATCGATCAGCACCGCTCGCGCCTGGATCACCCCTCGCCAGATCGGCTCGACCAGCGCGCCGACCTCGCCCAGATCGAGCCCCCGCAGCCGGTCCGGCGCGAAGCGCACGGCCAGCATCCGGACCGCCAGGTCGATCTCGGTGAAGGGCGACTCCGGCGTGACCTCGAGCGTGTCGTAGTGCGAGCCGTGCTCCACTCGCGCTCGCCTGGCGCGCAGGTGGGTGCGCGCCATCGCGACCGCCCTCCGCTCCGGGGTGGCGAGATCGGGCGGCTCCGGCGAGAGGGTCGCCGCGCCGGCGCACGCGAGCCCCCACACGACCCGGCCGGTGTGGTGCGCCCCGCCCGCGCCGGCCGCCCGCACCACGCTCTTCAGGGTGTGCGCGCCGTCCATCCGGCGGGCCAGCTCCACCTCGGGGATCTCGAGCGCGCGCACCTCCCGCAGCTGGTCGAACATCGGCGTGGTCGCGACGTAGTCGCCGGCCCGGTCGCGCAGCGCCTCGCGCACCAGCTCGAAGTCGATCTGCCGCGACCCGGCCACGATTCGGGCCGCGTCGCCCACCGGATCGCCCTGGCTGGTCAGCCCGAGCGCGCCTCGCGCGTAGGCCGGGGCCAGGCGCCCGGCCCAGCGCACCAGCAGCGCGCGCTCGACCGCGACCGCGATCGCCCCGGGCGGCGCGCTCGCCGCCACCGACGGGACTCGCGCGGCCGTCGCGGCCAGCCGGCCCTCCGCGCTGGTCACCACCGCGAGCAGCGCGGGCGGCGGGTCGACGTCGCGCCACTGGCGGATCCCGGGGCTGAGGTCGTGACCGCGCGCCTCCGCCATCACCACCACGTCCGGCGCGGCGCCGCCGGCCGGCAGCGCGCCCGGGCCATGCGCCAGCGGCGGCGACCACACGACGTGATGGCGGGCCGCCTCGAGGAACTCCTGCAGCGGCACCGCCAGACCGACATCGTCGAGGGCGAGCGCAACGCGGGCCACGCCCCGCGATCTTGCGCCGGCGTGCTGGCCCGAGCAAGGATAGACGCGATGGTGCGACGTGCCGTGGCCGCGCTCCTCCTGTGCGCGGTCGGGACGTCACCCGTGGCGCGAGCGCAGGTGTCGTCCGCGCCGGTCGCCGCGAGCGACAGCCAGGCGCTCGGCAGCTACGAGCGAGACGCCCTCCAGCAGGCGCTCGCCGCGCGCCGGCTCCGCGTCGACCTGGCTCCGGCCGGCAAGACGGTGAGGCGCATCCACGTGGTCAACCTGCCGGTGTTCGGCCCGGCCGAGGGCTTCCTCCGCTGGTTCAACCGGTTCCACGTGACCAGCCGCGAGGAGATGGTGGCCCGCGAGGTGCTGATCCAGCCCGGCGAGCCGTGGGACGAGGAGCGGGTCGACGAGACTCGCCGCCGCCTGCGCGATCCGCTGTTCACCACGCTGGTGGTGGCGGTCCCGGTCGTCGCCGCCGGAGGCTCACCCCGCGAGGTCGACCTCCTGGTGGTGACGCGCGACATCTGGAGCCTGCGCATGAACTCGCGCTACGAGGTGCAGGAGAGCGTGCTGACCGAGCTCAGCCTGTCGCTGTCGGAGAACAACCTGTTCGGCCTGCGCAAGCAGGTCGCCCTGGTCTTCGACATGGACCTCGGCGTCTACACGATCGGCCCGCAGTACGTGGACAAGAACATCGGCGGCACTCACCTGACCCTGACCACCAAGGTGGACGCCGTGTTCAACCGCTACTCGAGCGACTTCGAGGGCACCCAGAGCTCCACCAGCTTCGCCTATCCGCTGTGGTCGCTCGACCGCGAGTGGGGCGCCGGGATCGAGGTCAGCCACTTCGACGGGGTGCGCCGCTCGTTCTTCGGGGCCGGGCTGCGCGGCTTCGAGACCGCCGACGGCGTGATCCTGCCGTGGGAGTACGACGAGCGCGACCTCCACGTCGAGTCGAACGTGGTCCGCCAGCTCGGCCGCGCGATCAAGCACCGCGTCGCGATCGGCCACCGCCTTGACGTGCAGCGGCCCGAGGTGCGCGACGACTTCCCCGGCGACGAGGTCGCCCGCGACGAGTTCGAGCACGAGGTGCTGCCCCGCTCGGAGCGCGCGTCGTCGCTGTTCGCGCGCTACACGCTGTTCACGCCGATCTACACGGTCTACCGCAACGTCGACAGCTTCGACCTGGCCGAGGATCAGCGGCTCGGCCCGGAGATCATCGCGGAGGTCGGCTCCGCGCTCGAGCCGCTCGGCTCCGAGGCGAGCTTCCTTTTCGGCTCGATGTCGGCGGCGTGGACGATCGATGTGGCCGGCACCGGGCTGGTCCGCCTGGCCGCCGCGACCAGCGCGCGCCGCCAGGACGACGACTTCATCGACATGGCGCGCAGCGCGTCGGTGATCGCGGCCAGCCCGCCGTTCCTCGGCATGCGGCTGGCCGCGCGGGCGGCGTGGAACCGGCGCTACGAGGAGACCAACAACCGCTACTTCACGATCGGCGGCGACTCCGGCCTGCGCGGCTACACCATCGCGGCGTTCGCCGGGACCGGCGAGCATCCGGTCCGCTTTGTCGGCAACCTCGAGCTGCGCACGCTCGCGGTCCCGGTCTGGTTCTCGCGGGTGGGCGGGCTGGTCTTCTGGGACGCCGGCCACGCGGCCGACTGCTACCGCGGCTGCGAGAACGCCTTTGTCCTCCACCAGGACGTCGGCGCCGGCGTGCGCGTGCTCCTCCCCCAGCTCCAGCCGTACGTGTTCCGGGTCGACTGGGCGGTGCCGCTGACCGGCCCCACCGCCGGGTTCCCGGGACGCTTCATCGCCGGCGTCAACCAGGTCTTCTGATCGCCGCGGCGCGCGACCGGCGATCGCGCGCTCGCGGGGCGACCCGACGTCGGATCAGTGCAGCTTGAGGTTGGCCGCGATCTCCGGGGTCAGCGCCTCGTTGGTCTCGCCGAGGCGGCCGTTCTGGGCGATCAGCCACGCGGTCACGGCCAGATAGTCGGACCCGGACAGGCTGCCCGGATCGTCCTTGGGCATCTTCACCTTGACGTAGTCGAGGAGCTCGCCGCCGGTCTTGAACTTGCCGAGGGTCTTGCCGCCGATCACGGCCGGGTTCTTCTTGCCCTTGCCCTCGCCCTTGTCGCCGTGGCAGGTGGAGCACGAATCGCCCCACACCTTCCCGGCCCGGGTCAGCTGATCGGACAGGTTGGCGGCGGCCGGCGCGGGCTGCTCGGGCGTCGGGGTGCCCTCGGCCGGCGTGGCCGGCTCGGCTGGGGTCTCGGCCGGCTGCTCGGCCGTGGGAGCCGGCTCCTCGGCGGCCGGGGGCTCGTTCGTCGCCGGGGTGGTGCTGCCGCCCTTGTCGCCGCCGCCGCAGCCGAGCGCGCTGGCGAGGGCCAGCGAGAGCGCCGCGGAAATCATGGAGCCAACGAATCTCTTCATGGTTTACCTCGCACCTGGTTGCGTCAGGCCCTGCGGTAGCACACTCGCGCGAGGGCGCGCAACTCGTGCCCGGCCGGCGTCCGTCCCCGGTCCGCGTGAGGTCGATCGTGGTCCGTCAGCTGCGCTGCTGCGGTCGGCGGCCCCAGCGGGTGGCGAACTCGCATGCCTCGTCGCCGAGGGACAGGCAGCGGGTGTGCACCGCGCGCGCCCCGTCGCCGCCCGACAGCGCGATCACCTGCTCCAGCCACCCCTCGATGAAGGCGCAGATCGCCGGATCGCTGGGGCCGTCGTAGCGGGCCAGCGCGTCGCGCTCGTCGTTCTCCACCACGCACAGCCCGCCCCACGTGTGATAGCGCCGCCACAGGATGTCGAGCGCGGCCAGGGTGCTGGCCGGGGTCAGGCTCTCCGGACTGGACGAGTAGAAGCGCTGGAAGCTCTGCCCGGCCACGTGCGCGCCGAGCTCGCGGGCGAAGGTCTGCGGGTTGCGACCGCTCTCGCTGACCGCGGCGAGGAGGTCGTGGAAGCGCTCGGCCGGCAGCCACGCCATCGGCGAGGTGCGCAGCGACAGCGCGTCGGCCAGGAGCTGGTTCTCGCGCCCGAGCACGCGCATCCACTCGGTCCCCGCGCGCAGCCCGAGCACGCCCATCACCCCGCGGAACACCACGCCGCGCGTCATCGGGGCCGGCCCGCGCTGGCTGCCGGGCGACGAGTCGGGCCCCAGGCCGATGCCGGGCTGGGTGTCGCCCGGGCCGTGGGTCGGTCCGTCGATCATTACGCGGTCGATCCCGAGCGGGCTCTCGCGGTCGATCGACCCGCCGTCCGCCGCCAGGCTGGCCGCGCCCAGCGCGCTGGCCAGCGCCTCGGCCATCGCGCCGGCGCTGGCGTAGCGCTCGCTCCCCTCGACCGCGAGCCCGCGCAGGATCACCGCGTCCACCGCCGGCGGCAGATCCTCGCGCCACTCCGACGGCGGGTGAGGCGAGTCCTCCAGCTGGCGGCGCAGGATCTCGCGGTAGTCCTCGGCCCGTCCGAACGGCGCCTGGCCGGTCAAGAGCGCGTAGGCGGTGGCGGCCAGGCCGTACACGTCGGTAGCGGGGCTCTCGTCCTGGCCGAGCACGCTCTCCGGCGCGATGAAGCCGGGCGTGCCGGCTGGCTCGGCGCGGTCGCCCAGGCGCCGGGCCAGCCCGACGTCGACCAGCACCGCGCGCTCGCGGGTTCGGTCGAGGACCACGTTGCCCGGCTTGACGTCGCGGTGCATGACGCCGGCCAGGTGCATCGCGTCGAGCGCGCGCGCGACCTGGGTGAGGATGATCGCGGCGCGGCCGAGCGCGAGGTAGCGGTCGGCCTGGGCCAGCTCCGCGATCACGTGGTCGAGCGACACGCCCTCGACCAGCTCCATCACGAAGAAGACGTCCTCGCGCTCCTCCACGAACGAGTAGACCCGGACCAGGTTCTCGTTGTTGATCGAGGCCAGGATGGCCGCCTCCTCGCGGAAGCGGCGGACCAGCTCCAGATCGCGGACCAGGTCGGGCCGCAGCATCTTGATCGCGACCGGGCGGCCGAGACCGAGGTCCTCGGCCCGGTACACCACGCCCATCGAGCCGCGGCTGATCTCGTGCACGATCTGGTACATCCCGCCGAGGGTGACGCCGGCCTCGTAGCGGTCGAGCAGCAGGTTGCGCCGGCTGGCGGCGCCCGGCGTGGAGCGGTCGGCGACCACCACCGGGCCGCCGCGCCGGCCCGCGGTCGACGCCGCGCGCGCGGCTCGATCGACCAGGAGGCCGCCGTCGTCGTCGGTCAGGTACTCGGTGGCGCCGACCCCGACCCGGGCGTGGAGCGGGCCGCTGTCCTCCGCCTCGAACGGCTCCGCCTCGATGGTGCGGCGGATGCGCTCGAGGATCGACGCGGCCGCCTGCACCGGCGTGGTCGCGAACAGGACCGCGATCTCGTCGTCGCCGGAGCGGCCGACGATGTCCTGGCTGCGCACCATCCGGCGGGTCACGTTGGCGACGTGGCGCAGGGCGGCGTCGCCGGCCACGTGGCCGTAGCGGTGGTTGAGGTGGCGCAGCCCGGTGATGTCGATGACGCCGAGCGCGAGCGGGTCGCCCGACTGATCGCGCCGGGACAGCTCGGCGGCGATCGCCTGCTCGAGCGCGCCGCGGGCGAGGACGCCGAGCATCGGGTCGAGCATGGCGGTGGCGCGCAGGTGATCGCGCTCGGACGAGAGCCGCTGGTGGACCGACCGCCACGACAGCTCGATGCCGAGCCGGCCGGCCAGGTCCGACAGCGCGTCGCGCGCCTCGGCGGTGAACAGGACCGGGCCGTCGCCGACCAGGCAGACGGCGCCGATCATCGCGCCGTCGCGGCTCGGGACCGGCACCGCGAGCCGGGTCTCCACGGCGGAGGCAGCGCGCGTGCGCGGCGCCGGCCCGCCCGCGCCGGTGCCATCGGCGCGGTGCACCTCGATGAACAGCGGCGCGCCGGCGTGGACCGCCTGCACGCAGCGGTTCCACACCGTCGGCCACTCCTCGGCGGTGACCGGCTGGCCGGCGGTGCCGACCCAGTAGCGCTCCGCCGCGCTGGCCAGCACGTCGCAGCCGCTCACCCCGTAGATGAGGGCGAGGCGCTGGGCCAGCGAGTCGAGCGCGGCCTGCAGATCGCCGCCCAGACAGGTGAGCTTCAGCATCTCGCGCAGGCGATCGAGGTCGAGCGACACTTTCGGGATCCGCCGCGCCACCTGACCATCGCCGCGATGGGCGCGCGACGGCAGCGCCGCGGTTCCCAGCAGCGCCGACAGCAGCGACGCGCTCTGCAGCGGCCGCAGCACCACCGCGTCGAGATCCAGGCGCGCCACCGTCGCCTCGAGTCGCCCCTCGCCGAGGCCGACCAGGGGAGGGCGCTTGCCCAGGTACTCGTCGCGCAGGCGGCGGTGGAAGCGCTCCACCGACGGCGCGCCCAGCGTCATGAGGATGAGGTCGGGGCGGCGCGAGACCAGGATCTGCCACGCGTGGTCGCCGCTGTCGGCCACCGCGCACTCGATCCCCTCGCCGAGCAGCAGGCTGGCCAGCTCCGAGCCGATCCACCGGTCCGGCTCCAGCACGAGCGCGAAGCCGCGCGTCATCGGGGCGGCCGTCGGCGCACGGCCGCGCGGGTGCCGCTCGGAGCCATCGGCGATGCCCGCCTCACCGGCGTCGCCGATCGCGGCCCGCGAACCCGTGCCGGGCCCGCGGCCCGTTCCCATCCCCGACGCCATTGCGATGTCGCCTCCGATCGACCGGGCCGGCGGCCGCGCGATTCCCCCCGCGCGCGGTCCGCTGTCGGCTCCTCTGCACAGTGAGCAGCATTATTTCAGCACAGCTGGCCTGCCGCCACGACGCCCGCCAGGTGTGCTAATGACCAGGGAGCCGAAATGCCTTTCTGGGCCGATGTCGGGGGCCATGCATGGACGGTGTGGCCGCGTGTGCGCGAGCGGTTCCGTCCGCCGCCGCCGCCGATGAGCCAGCCGTGGACCGCCGAGGTGCGCGACCCGAAGGTGGGGAAGCTCGCGCTGAGCGGTCGGATCGATCACGTCGAGGGCGCGCGCGGGATCGTGGTCATCGTGCACGGCATGGGTGGCAGCGCCGAGCGGGGGTACTGCGTGCAATCGGCGTCGGCGGCGCGCGCGGCCGGGCTCTCGTCGCTGCGCCTCAACCTGCGCGGCGCCGACGGCAGCGGCGAGGATCTCTACCACATCGGGCTGGTGGACGACGTGGAGGCCGCCCTCGACCATCCCGAGGTGGCGCGCTACCAGCGGCGCTACGCGCTCGGCTTCTCGCTCGGCGGGCACATCGTTCTGCGCCTGGCCGCCCTCGACGGGGCCACCCGGCTGCGCGCCGCGGCGGCGGTGTGCGCTCCGATCGATCTCGACGTCGGCTGCGCCCACATCGATCACCCGGCGCGCTGGGCGTACCGGATGCACCTCCTCGCCGGAGTGAAGAACGTGTATCGCGCGGTGGCCGCGCGGCGCGAGGTGCCGGAGCCGGTCGAGTCGGTGATGGCGATCCGCACGGTCAGGATGTGGGACGAGCGCGTGGTGGTGCCGCGCTTCGGATTCGCCAGCGCGGCCGACTACTACGCGCGGGTCGGGGTCGGGCCGCTCCTCCCCGAGCTGACGGTGCCCGCGCTGTTCGTGGCCAGCGAGAGCGATCCGATGATCCCGGCTGGCAGCCTGCGTCCGTCGCTGGCGCGGGCGTCCCGGTCGGTCGAGACTCGCTGGCTGACGAGGGGCGGGCACGTCGGATATCCCCGTGAAGTCGAGCTGTTGAACGAAATCATGGAGTGGCTGGTGACGATGTAATTGACACTGTCATATGACAGTGTCATATTGCTCGCATGACCACGGGCGAGCCGCGCTGGACCATTGCCGAGCTGGGGGAGCGACTCTCCGCCGCCCTGGCCGAGGTCGACTACGAGCGGCCGGCCAACGGGCAGGTGAGGGCGGTGCCCGACCTGCGCACGATCCGCTACTACACGACCCTCGGCCTGCTCGATCGACCGTCGGCGATGCGGGGGCGGACCGCGCTGTACGGGCCGCGTCATCTGCTCCAGCTGGTCGCGGTCAAGCGGAGCCTGAGCGACGTGCAGGCGGCCCTGACCGGGCTGGATGACGCGGGGCTGGCGGCGATCGCCAAGGTGTCGGCGCGGGTCGGCTCTGGCTCTGGCTCTGGCTCTGGCTCTGGCCCTGGCTCGGCCGAGGTGGTGGCGGTGGCGGCGCGCGAGGTGACCGGGCCGGCGCGCGCCGCGGCGCCGACCCGACAGGAGCCGCGCTTCTGGGCCGCCGCGCCCGCACCATCGGTGGCCCGCGCGGCCGCCGTCCCGCTCGACCCTCGACCGGCCGCGCCGACTCGCGCGACCGTGACGTTCACGACGATGGCCAAGATCGACCTCGCCCCCGGGGTCAGTCTGGTCATCGAAGCCGCCGGACCGGGCGGCGCGCACCTGCCGGGCGGCGCGTCGATCGATCCAGGCGAGCTCGCCCGCGCTGCGGCGCCGCTCCTGGACGCGCTGCGCCGACATGGCCTGACCGGCGATGCCCACGAGCAAGAGGAGACAGAAGAATGACCCACGCACTCGATCTCATGACCCCCGCCGAGCTGGAGCGGCTGCCGCGCGACGCGGATGCCTGCTTCGGCTCGCTCGCCACCGCCCGCGGCCACCTGCCGCTCGAGGCCATGGATGTGCACGCGCGCGCGGTCGGGCTCGACGTCAGGGTCGAGCTGCGCCAGACCTTCGCCAACAGCCTGGCCCAGCCGATCGAGGCCACCTACATCTTCCCGCTGCCCGACCGCGCCGCGGTGACGCGCTTCCGCCTGCGCGTGGGCGAGCGCGTGATCGAGGGGGTCATCCAGGAGCGCGGCCAGGCGCGCGCTGCGTACGACGACGCCATCCGCGCCGGGCATCGCGCGGCGATCGCCGAGGAGGAGCGGCCCGACGTGTTCACCGTGCGGGTCGGCAACCTCATGCCGGGCCAGCGGGCCGAGGTTCACATCGACCTGGTCGGCGCGCTCTCGATCGACCGCAACGAGGCCACCTTCCGCTTCCCGCTGGTGGTCGCGCCGCGCTACATCCCGGGCACCCCGCTGTCGGGCGAGAGCGTGGGCGAGGGCGTGGTCAGCGACACCGACGCGGTTCCGGACGCGTCGCGCATCACGCCGCCGGTGCTCCTGCCCGGCTACCCCAACCCGGTCCGCCTGCGCCTGCGGGTCGACGTCGATCCGGCCGGCCTGCCGATCAGCCGGCTGCGCTCCAGCCTGCACGCCGTGATGGAGACCGCCGGCGAGGGCGGTCAGCGCACGATCGAGCTGGGCAGCGCCGAGCGGCTCGACCGCGACTTCGTGCTGCGCTACTCGCTCGGCGACGGCGCAGTGCGGACCAGCCTGCGCCTGGCCCGCGACGCGGGCGGCGGCGAGGAGAGCTTCGTGCTGACCATCCTGCCGCCCGAGACCGGCGCTACCGGCGCGCTGCCGCGCGACGTGGTGCTGGTCCTCGACCGCTCCGGCAGCATGGGCGGGTGGAAGATGATCGCGGCCCGCCGCGCGGCGGCCCGCATCGTGGACTCGCTGGGCGAGAGCGACCGGTTCGCGGTGCTCGCGTTCGACGACGTCATCGACGCGCCGGCCGCGCTGGCGGCCGATGCGCTGACCCCGGCCAGTGACCGCAACCGGTTCCGCGCGGTCGAGTTCCTGGCCGGGCTGGAGGCGCGCGGCGGCACCGAGATGGCGGCGCCGCTCCTGCGCGCGGCCGATCTGCTGGGCGGCGGCTATCGCGACCGCGACCGCATCCTGGTGCTGGTCACCGACGGGCAGATCGGCAACGAGGACCAGATCCTGCGCGAGCTGGCCCCGCGCCTGCGCGGGCGGCGGGTGTTCGCGCTCGGGGTCGACCGTGCGGTCAACGCCGGGTTCCTGCGCCGGCTGTCCGGCCTGGGCGGCGGCGCCAGCGAGCTGGTCGAGTCGGAGGACCGGCTCGACGAGGTGATGGACCGCGTCCACCGGCAGATCGGATCGCCGGTGGTGACCGAGCTGTCGCTCGAGGGGCAGGGGCTGGAGATCGAGCCCGACTCGGTCGCGCCGCGCCGGTTGCCCGACCTCCTGGCCGGCGCGCCGGTCGTGGTGCGCGGGCGCGTGCGCCGCACCGGCGGTGAGTGCGCCGTCCGCGTGCGCGGGATGGACGCGGCAGGCGCCGCGTGGTCCGAGCGAGTGCCGGCGGTGGTGGCCGGAGGCAGCGAGGTGGCCGCGCTGTGGGCGCGGGCGATCATCCGCGAGCTGGAGGACCGCTACGCGATCGGCGACACCGCGGCCGACGCGCTCATGCGCCGGATCATCGACCTGTCGGTGCGCTTCTCGGTGCTGTCGCGCTTCACCGCGTTCCTGGCGGTCGATCGCACCGAGCGGGTCAACCCGGGCGGCGAGCAGCACCGCGCGGTGCAGCCGGTCGAGCCGGCCTCCGGCTGGGACATGCTCGGCGCCGGCGACAAGCTCGACCAGGCCAAGTCGCGCGGCGGTGCGGGCGGTGGCTCGCGCCGGCAGCGGATGGCGGCGCCGGGCGGGGCGATGCGGCTGACCGCCGCACGCGCCACCATGGCGGCGCCAGGCGTCGCGCGGCCCTCCGCGGGGTACGCGGCGGCGCCCCCGGCGACGAAGGCCCCACGGAAGGAGCTGGCCCGGGCGAAGGAGGCCGAGTACGCACCGGCGCCCGCGCCCGCGTCGGAGAGCCTGCACAACCAGGCGGAGTGGGAGCCCGACCTCGATGCGCCGCGCGGCGCGGAGGCCGACGACGAGGCGCGCGCCGAGGAATTCGCCGACGTGCCGTCGCCTCGCGACGTGGAGCTACCCGGGCCAGCCGACCGCAAGCCAGCCGATCGCATGATGGACGCGGCGGCGGCGCCGACCGCGGATCTGCGGCAGCCCCCCGACCTGGTCGGCTGGGCCCGCGCGCTGGCCGAGCGACTGGCGCTCCGGTCCGGCCGACCGTCGGCGATGCTGGCGCAGATCACCCTGCACGAGCTCGACACGATGGCGCCGGTCCTGGCCGCGGCTGGACACGGCGGCGGGTTCGCGCGGCTCGAGCGAGCTCGCCAGGCGCTGCGCGGCCTGGTCGCCGCGAACGCCGAGCTGGCCGCGATCGACCGCGCGCTGGTCGAGGTGAGGTCGAGGCCGCGCTCGGCGAGGTGATCGCCGCCATCGCGGGCGGGGTGCCGACGCCGCGCGCGCGGCCGGACTTCTGGAAGTGACGCGACGGGTATCGACATGAAGATGAGATGAGATGAGGTGAGAGGAGTCGAGGGCCGCTCCACGGCGATGGTTGCGAGTGGAGCGGCCCGGCGCGGTCGGCGCGGTCGGCGCGGTCCGCGCGACGTCGGCGCCGCGCGGAGGCCGTCCCGGCCGCGCCACGGCGTGACGCCCGCACCACAGGACGGCGTTGCGCGCTTTCACAGGTCGGCGCGGTTCGCGCGGCTCCCGGTCGAGGTGGCGCACAACCACCTGTTCCGGTTCCGTTCCCCGCTGGTGCGAGAGTTGCTTCGTGAGCGACCGTGCCCCGCACCGCCCTGGTCGCTCTCGCCGCCGCCGCCGTCCTCTCGTCTGCCGGATGCGCCGCCGGGCTCCTCCCGCCCAGCCGCACCGATCTGGGCTCCACGGTGATCACCGACGGCGGACAGCTGGCCAGCGGGTTTCGGTTCTCGACCGGCGTCCACCTGGCCAGCGCCACGCTCCGGCGCGACGTCCCGCTCGACGTCGGCGCCGGCTACGTGTTCGAGCGCTTCGGCGCCGCGTCCAGCTCGGGCGAGGCCGTCTCGCGGCGCGCCGGCGGACCCGGCGACGTGAACGGCGCGGACGGCGCGGACATCGACCACGCCGACGCGCACGGCGGCTACCTCGAAGTCGCTCACACCGTCGACCGCGGGCGCGGGCATCGCGCGTGGCTGGGGGCGCGCGGTGAGCTGCTCGCCCGGCAGACACCGGATGGCCGGCACGCGACCGCCGGCGCGTTCGGGCGCGTCGCCTGGGAGGTGTTCTCGACCGGGCAGGGCGGCGGCACCTTCTCCAGCGGCTGCGGCGGTGGGGCCGGCTTCGCCCGCGGCGCCGTCGGGCTCGGCCTGTTCGTCGAGTCGGGCGCCCAGTGGACCGCGGAGCAGAGCACCGCGTTCGTCGCCACCGCCGGCCTCTCGCTCCGGCTGCCGCTGCTCGGCGGCTTCATTTTCGATCTCTGCCCGAGCTGCTGATCCCGGGAGTCCGCCGGCGTCGATCCGCCGGGCGCGGCCGGTGTAGGCTGCGCTCGGTGCCGACCGCGCTTCGACTCTGTGTCCTCTGCGCGCTGGCGAGCTGCTCGCGATCGGAGACCGGGTCGGGCAGGTCCGACCCCGCGCCGCGGTCCGATCCGTCGCCCGGTTCGCGAGCGGCGGCGAGCGCGCCGGCCCCGGCGACGGCCCCGCCCACCGCGGCGGACGACCGACCGGGCTCGCCGTCCGACCTGGTCGACATCTCGTCGATCGATCCGACCATCCGCGTCGACATGCGCTACGCGACCACACGCAACTTCACCGGCGTCGCCTTCTACCCGGTCGCCCGCTGCCTGCTCCGTCGCGACGCCGCCGAGCGCCTCGCGCGCGCCCAGAAGCGCCTCGCCGCCAGCGGTCTCGGTCTACAGATGTGGGACTGCTATCGCCCGTTCGCCTTCCAGCAGCGGCTGTGGAAGCTCGTGCACGACCCGCGCTACGTCGCGCGCCCGGTCGCGGCCGCCGACGGGACCCCGGTGGAGGGCTCCAAGCACAACCGCGGCGCCGCCATCGACGTGACCCTGGTCGCCGCCGACGGCGCGGCGGTCGAGATGCCGACCGACCACGACGACTTCTCGTCCCGCGCTCACCGGGACAGCGCCGACGTGTCGCGCGTCGCGCGCCGCAACGCCGCGCTGCTCGAGCAGGCGCTGGTCGCGGAGGGCTTCGAGCCGCTCGCCACCGAGTGGTGGCACTTCGATGCGCCGGGCTGGAAACGCTATCCGCTGTCGGACCAGCCGCTCGACGCGGCGCCGGCTGCGACCGGTCCCGCACATGACGCGGGCGCGGCATCCGCGGTACCCTGAGCGCGATGTACACCCCCGCGGCTGTCGCGCGCAGGTGGCTGCCGGCCCATCTCCGGCCGACCCTGCGGGCTCTCCTCTGTGCTGCGGCGTGCGCCGCGCCGATCGGGTGCGGCTCCGATTCCCCGGACGCCGATCCGGACGCGGGCACCATCGCGGACGCCGCCCCCGAGCCGGACGCCGGGCCCGACCCGATCCAGTCGAGCTGCGAGGGGGCGAGCGGCACCCGTCTGCGCCAGGTCCTGCGCCAGCACGGCGACGGGACCTCCGAGTTCGTCCGCCTGCTCGACACCGACTTCGTCGAGGGCTGCCGGTTCGGCCCCGCCGGCGACGGCAGCCTCCGCTGCCTCCCGATCGTCGATGGCTCGCCGTTCGCCGACGCGGTGGTGCGCTACACCGACGTCGACTGCACCGCGCCGATCGCGCAGCTGAACGCGCCGGCCGGCGTTCCGGAGCCGGCTTACGCGCGCGAGGTGGTCGCCCCCACCGACGCCTGCGCGCAGCCGACGTCGACCTTCTACACCCTCGGCGAGCGCGTGACGATTCCGCCGAAGACTCCCATCTTCCTGCGCGACAACACCGGGTGCACCGCGATCACCCCGCCGGTGGCCGACTTCTTCGCGATCGGCGAGGAGCTGGCGCCGGATAGCTTCGTGGCCGGGACCGAGTCCTACAGCGACGGCAGCAGGTTCGGCGTGCGCCAGGTCGACGGCGACGACGGCGCTCGCTTCTGCGACGTGCTCGCCCCGCTGCGCGACGCCGAGCTGGGCGATCACACCTGCCAGCTGCGGCTGTCGGAGGACGGCTCGCTCCGCTGCCTGCCGATCGACGTCGGGCCCAGCTCGCTGTTCAGCGACGATCTGTGCGCCGAGACGATCGAGGTGGCGGTGCTGGGCGAGTGCAACCAGGACGCGGCCTACGTGGGGGATCCAGCGGGCGGGAGCTGCGCCCTTCGCCAGCGCGTGCGGACGGTGGAGGCCCCGCTCGAGGATCCCACCTACCAGTCGACTCTCGACGGCTGCCTGCCGATCGCGCCGCCCGCGGTCGCCCACGCGATCGGCGCGACGGTGTCGCCGTTCTCGTTCGCCGAGGTCATCGCCGAGGCGACGCCGGCCGGCGGCGATCGCCTGCAGCGCCGCGACATGGTCAGCGACGATCTTCGCGTGTCGACCTTCCAGTGGATCGACACCGTCCTGGACCAGGCGTGTGCGTTCGTCGCGGCGGCCGACGGCGACCAGCGCTGCCTCCCGATCGAGAGCCCGCTCGAGGTCACCGCCCGGGTGGTGACTCGCTTCACCGACCCGAAGTGCACGATCCCGATCACGGTCGCCACCCGCGACGCGACGTGCGTGGAGGGCGAGCCGCGCACCGCGCTCGAGTCGATCGCCGGCGGGCTGACCCGGGTGCTCGAGATCGGCGAGGTGCAGCCGGGCCCGCTCTATCAGCAGGCGCTGGCCTGCGACGAGGAGCCGGCCGCGCAGGTCTTCTACCAGCTCGGCGACGAGATCCTGCCCCAGGAGTTCGTCGGCGGGACCGAGATGGTCGAGTAGATCAGAGCGCGACCAGGCCCTGGCGCGCCGCGATGACCACCGCCTCGGTGCGGGTGGCTGCGCCGAGCTTCCCGAGGATGCCGTTGACGTGGAACTTGGCGGTGTGATCGCTGATGTCCAGGCGCTGAGCGATCTGCTTGTTGGAGAGGCCGCGCGACAGCAGCGCGAGCACCTCTCGCTCGCGCGCGGTCAGCTCCGCGCCTCGACCCGCCCCCGCCCGGCTGGCGGCGTCCACCCGGACGCCCGGGCCGCCGCCCGGACCGGCGAAGCTGCCGTCGAGCACGGTGAGCCCGGCGCGCGCCGCGATCAGCGCGGCCCACAGGCTGGCCGGGTCCGACGTGCGGAGGACCGCGCCGCGCGCGCCTGCGGCGAGCGCCGGGGCGGCGTCCTCCTCGTCGCCCACCAGGACCACCGCCGGGACCGGTAGATCGGCGAGGGCCTCGAGGCCGCGCCCGGCCCGCTCCGGCTCGCCCCGGCCCGGCCGACCCGGATCGATGAGCGCGACGTCGGCGTCGGCCGGATCGGACACAGCCATCGCCTCGCCGCCTTCCTCCACCATGCTGCCCAGCCCGGCCGACACCAGCGGGTCGTCCGAGAGGATGAGGACGCGCAGCGGGCCGTGCGCGGGCGGGCGCGCGAGCGAGAGGTCGGGGTGCAAGATCCCCGGAATGTGGGGCGCGTGGCGGCGCTGTCAACGCCGAGGCCGCGCGCGCCGCCGCGTCCTGCCCGATCGGGCAGGCGATCCGCCCGTCGGAACGGCCAGGTGGCTCCCACCCGAGCGGCGGATGCGGCGGCGCGCGCGCGGCGCCAGAGTGAGCGAAGGAGGAAATCATGGCGAACCGAGCGATCGACTGGAGCGAGGACCTGGCCGGGGCAGTGGAGGCGGCCGCGCCGGCGGTCCTCCGGCTCGCGCGACACCGCTACCCGGGAACGGCGACGGTGTGGGACGCGAAGGCCGGCCTGGTGGTGACGACCAGCCACGCGGTGGCTCACGACGACAGCGCGCAGCTCACCCTGCCGGGCGGGCAGGAGCGCGAGGCCCAGGTGGTGGGACGCGATCCCGGCACCGATCTGGCCTTGCTCCGCACCGACCCGGCCGACCTGGTCGGCGTCGAGCACGCCGACGCTGGCGCGCTCAAGGTCGGGCACGCCGCGCTGGCCCTGGGGCGACCCGGCCAGAGCATCCGCGCGTCCTTCCGCATCATCGGCGTCCTCGGCACCGACGTGCGCACGCCCTGGGGCGGCCGGCTCGAGCGCTACGTCGAGACCGATCGCGGGCTGCCGCGCGGCTTCTCCGGTGGCCCGCTGGTCGACCTGGCCGGCCGCGCGATCGGCATCAACACGTCGGCGCTCATCCGCGGGGCCGACCTCGCCGTCCCGATCGCCACGGTGCGAAGGGTGGTGGGCGAGCTGGTCGCGCACGGCGCCGTCCGGCGCGGCTACCTGGGCGTGGCGGTGCAGCGGGTGAAGCTGCCCGAGGCGGTGGCGACCAGCGCGGGCCAGCGAACCGGCGCGCTGGTGGTCGGCGTGGACGAGGGCAGCCCGGCCGCCCGCTCCGGCCTGGTCCTCGGCGACGTCCTGGTCGCGCTCGACGGCCGCCCCATCGCCGGCCCCGACGAGCTGCGCGAGCTCTTGACCGATCGGCGAGGAGTCGAGCTGGACGCGAAGGTGGTGCGAGTCGGCAAGCTGGAGTCGCTCCGCCTCACCGTGGGTGAGTCATGACCTCGGTGCCGCTGCCGCTGCCGCTGCTGCTGCCGGGTGCGGACGCGGCGGACGCGGCGGTGGGCTCGTCGGCGGGCTCGTCGGCGGACCAGCAGCAGGCAGCGGACGGGGTCGCGGCGAGGCCGGCGCCGGTCGCGACGTGGGTGCCGGCGTCGACGGCGATCGGCGCGGCGAGGGTTGCGCGGGTCCGGACGTGGGTGCCGGCATCGAGCGCCGTCGCGCCGGCCAGGGCGCCGCGGGTCGCGGAGGCGGCGCCGTCGTCGATCGCGGCCGGGGCGGCGGCGCCGTCGCCGTCGATTGCTGCTGCGGCGGCGCCGTCACCGACGGCGGGATCGATCGCGGCCGAGACGGCACCACCACCGCCGTCGCCGTCTGCGCCGCCGTCGCCGTCTGCATCGATCTCGGTCACCGTCACCGGGCCGGTCGCCGGGCCGGTCGTCGCTTCCGGCTCCGATCTCGATCTCCTCGATGCCTACTCGCGCGCGGTGGTGGACGTGGTCGAGGCATCCGGCCCGGCCGTGGTCAGCGTGTCGGTGCGCGGTCGGCCGGGTCGCCCGGCCCGCCAGGGCGCGGGCTCCGGCTTCCTGGTCGCGCCGGACGGCTACGTCCTGACCAACAGCCACGTGGTGCATGGCGCTCCCTCGGTGACCGCGCGCCTGCCCGGCGGCGACGAGCTGGCCGCGCAGGTGGTCGGCGACGACCCGGCCACGGATCTGGCGCTCATCCGGGTGATCGCCAGCGCGCTGCCGTTCCTGGCCGTGGACGGCGCCACTCGCGCGCGCCCGGGTCAGCTGGTCATCGCGATGGGCAGCCCGCTCGGCTTCGAGTCGACCGTGTCCACCGGCGTGGTCAGCGCGCTCGGCCGCTCGCTGCGCGCGCGCGACGGTCGGCTCATCGACAACGTCATCCAGCACACCGCGCCCCTCAACCCGGGCAACTCGGGCGGGCCGCTGGTCGACTCGGCCGGTCGCGTGCTCGGGGTCAACACCGCGATGATCTCGCGCACCCAGGCGATCGGGTTCGCGGTCCCGATCGCGACCGCCGCGTGGGTGGTGGGCGAGATCCTGGCCCGCGGTCGGGTGCGGCGCGCCTGGCTCGGCGTCGCCGGCCAGACTCACGTGCTCGATCGCCGCCTGGTCCGCCACCACGAGCTGACCCAGCGCGCCGCGGTCGAGATCATGTCGGTGTCGCGCCGCGGACCCGCCGCCGAGGCCGGCCTCACCGAGGGCGACCTGCTCGTCGCGCTCGACGGGCGCGCGGTCTCCTCGATCGACGAGCTGCAGGCGTTCCTGCGCGAGTGGCCGCCCGGCCAGCCGGCCCCGCTCCGCGTCCTGCGCCGCGGCAAGCCGCTGGAGCTGACGGTGGTGCCGACCGAGCCGCCGTGACGTTTCGCCGCCAGCACTTGTGATCGCGCCCGGCCCGCAGTATGCGGGTCGGATGCGGTCAGGCGCTGTCTCCTCCTCCGTCGCATTATTCCTCGGCCCGGTCGCGGCCTTCCTGGTCGCCCTGCATGGAGGCGGCTGCGGCGACTCCGGCGACGACGACGGCGTCGGCGATGCCGGCGCGATCGCCGACGCGGCGCCGGGCGGATCGGCCGATGCCGGCTCCGGGGCCGACGGCGGGGTCACCGACCGCGACGCCGCCACCGCCTCGTGTCGCTCGGCCGCCGACACCTTCCCGCCCGCGTGGATCCGCGGCGGTCCGGACTGCGGCGCGGAGGAGGAGATCCAGGTCCATCGCCTGGATCAGGACACGTTCATCCTGCGCCAGTCGCTCTGCACCAGCTTCGAGGCCCCGTTCCTCTACTTGCTCTTCGGTCAGGACCGCGTGCTGCTCGAGGACACCGGCGACGGCGGCATCCCGATCGCCGACGCCGTCCTCGCCATCATCGACCAGGTCCTGGCCGAGCGCGGGCAGGACTCCATCGAGCTGGTGGTGGCGCACTCGCACGGGCACGGCGACCACACCGCCGGCGACGAGCAGTTCGAGGGCCTCCCGGGGGTGACCGTGGTCGGCACCAGCGTGTCCGAGGTGCAGGACTTCTTCTCGATCGGGTCATGGCCGGACGACACCTCCTCCATCGACCTCGGCGGGCGGGTGGTGGACGTCGTCCCGATCCCGGGGCATCAGGGGGCCGACATCGCCCTGTTCGATCGCGCGGCCGGGCTCCTCCTGACCGGTGACACGCTCTACCCCGGGCGGCTCTACATCGGCGACTTCGCCGAGTACCGGGCCAGCGTGGGGCGGCTGGTCCAGTTCGCCGGGGAACGCGACGTCTGCTGGGTGCTCGGCGCGCACATCGAGATGACCGTCACCCCCGGTGAGGACTACGCCATGGGAGTGACCTCCCACCCGGACGAGCACCCGCTCCAGCTCGGCATGGAGCACCTGGTCGAGCTCGGGCGCGCGCTGGACGACATGGGTGAGCGCCCGGTGCTCGAGGTGCACGACGACTTCATCGTGTTCCCGCTCTGAGCCGCCAGCTCGCCCGTCACGCTCGTGAATTCTCGCGCGCTCGGTGGGCAGGTGTGCGCGCTGCGTGGTAGCTTCAGATCATGTCGAGTACGGACAAGCGCAAGCAGAGTCTCTACTTCCCGGAAGACATGCTGAGGGAGATCAAGTTCGAGGCCTCGCGCCAGGACCGCTCCCTCTCGTGGATCGTGCAAAAAGCCTGGAAGATCGCGCGCGCGGAGGTCTGCAAGTACCCGAGCGTCAACGACATCGAGGGCGGCGAGGACGATCCGCGCGGCCGCGACGAGTAGGTCTCGCGGTCCGGGGAAGAGGTCAGGGCGCGCGAAGGCCGGCAGCAAGGCCGGAGAAGCGCCTGACCTGACGCTCGATGCCGGCGCGCAGGATCTCCCGTCGACCGAGGACGGCGACCGAGCGCCGCGCACGCGTCAGAGCGGTGTAGAGCAGCTCGCGTGACAGGAGCGGGATGTCGGTCGCGGGGAGCACCACCGCCACATGGTCGTGCTCCGACCCCTGACTCTGGTGCACGGTGGTGGCGAACGCGCGCTCCAGGCGCGGCCGCAGTGACGCCACCGGGAAGGCCAGCCAGCCGCCCGGCTGCGCGAACACCGCGCGGAGCTCCGGTGCGTGGCCGACCTCGTGCACGCGCACGATCACGCCGCCGTCGCCGTTGAACAGGCCGCGCGCGTAGTCGTTCTCGCGCATGACGACCGGCTCGCCGGGCAGGAGGTCGCGCTCGAGCGAGCCGATCGCGGCGGCGGCGCGGCGGTGGAAGAGATCGTTGAGCGCGTCGGCGCCGCCCGGCTGGCGGCGGGTCACCGCGAGCACGCGGCAGCGGTCGTAGGTCGCGGCCAGCTCGGCCAGGTCCGCGGCCGCGTCGCCGACCGGTGCGCCGTCGGCAAAGGGATAGGTGCGGCGGGCGAGCTCGGCGGTCCGTCCGCCCGCGGCGATGCGCGCGTCGTACCAGGCGTCGACCAGGTGCGCGAGGGTGGCCGGGTCCGGCGCGCGATCGATGCGCTCGACGCCGCGGTAGCGGAGGGCGGCCGGCTCGGCGCGCGCGTACTGCTCGGCCAGGAGATCGCCGGCGCGGCCAGCCCGCACCGCCTGGGCTGCGCCCAGGATCGCGCGCCCGTCCGGATCCGACGGATCCATGCGGAAGCTGCGCGCGAGCCGGCAGGCAAACCCGGACTCCTCGCCGCAACCGGCCAGGTCGCGCAGGACCGCGCCGGCCTCGACCGACGGCAGCTGGTCGGCGTCGCCGAACAGGACCAGCCGCGTGCCCGGGGCCAGCGCGCGCGCCAGCCGCTCCATCAGCTCGAGGTCGATCATCGAGGCCTCGTCGACGATGACGACGTCGGCCGGGACCGGGAACTGCGGGTGGTGGCGGAAGCGCCCGCTGGTCGGCTGGAAGCCGAGCAAGCGGTGGAGCGTGCGAGCGGCGGGCAGCTCGGCGGCGAGCCGCCGGTCGGCACCGGACAGCGCCGCGCGACCGGCGAGCGCTCCGGTCACCGACCAGGTCAGTCGCTGGGCCGCCTTGCCGGTCGGCGCGGCCAGCGCGATGCGGCGCGGAGCGACTCCGTTGCGGACCAGCACCCGGCAAAGCGCGGCGCAGATG
>Ga0193753_10001218_pt1 | contig 22478 bp, 22 predicted proteins | sample H1c2metaG_FD_144925 | JGI IMG/M metagenome (GOLD analysis project Ga0193753, IMG submission 144925) | Soil microbial communities from a riparian zone of the East river system, Colorado, United States - H1c2 | ecosystem: Environmental > Terrestrial > Soil > Riparian zone | place: USA: East... | reverse complement strand
TGTGGGGCTCGAGGGTCCGCCAGCGGTCGGTGGTGATGGCCTCGGCGCGCTCGCGCAGGGCGGTGGCGGCGTCGGGCGATGCGGTGAAGCGCTCGGGGTAGTCCTGCCACTCGACCAGGGGGTAGACCTCGGTGGCGAGGTAGAGCATCCAGCGGAGCGCCTGCGCTCGCTCGGGCGTGCCGGGTGGGGGGAAGAGGCGGCCGGCCGGGTGGCGCTCGTCCAGGGTCAGGAGGATCGCGACGGACTCGGTGATGATCTCGTTGCCGACTTCGAGGGTCGGCATCTTGCGGTGCGGGTTGAGCGCGCCGTAGGCCTCGCCGCGGTGCTCGTCGTTCCTGGCGTCGAGATCGCGCGCCTCGTAGTCCAGGCCCAGCTCGGCGCAGGCGGCCTCGACGATGCCGGAGCCCGAACCGGGGGCGCCCCAGATGATGTAGCGCATCAGGTCACCCGGGCTCGCGCGAGAGGCGCGACAGGTGGTCGTTGAGCTCGCGCTCCCACTCGATCATGAAGTGGCGGTAGTAGTCCTCGGTCCTGGACTCGACCAGCGCGTTGCCTCGCTCGCTGAAGCCGGTGTACGTGTAGCGGACCACGGCCTCGGTGCGATCGGCCCCGACCTGTCGCAGCTGGATGTCGATCTCGGTGACGTCGGAGCCGGGGGTGACGTGGAGGTAGCGGACGTGTCGGCCGGGGGCGTCGAAGGTCTCGAGCAGCCAGATGGTGTCCGGTTCGCCCGGGTGGCGGGTGGCGAAGAGGGTGCCGTCGCCGGGCGGCGCGGCCTCGAACCGCATCGCGGGGTCCCAGCCGTGCGCCCATGCCTTCTCGCCCAGCGGGGTGAGGAGCGGGAGGATCTGGTCGGCGGGCGCGGCCAGGGTCTGGGTGTAGACGCGCGAGACCTGCCTGGGCGCGAAGGCGGCGGGGCGCGCGCCGGCGCCGGGCGCGCAGCCGACCACGGTGGCCGCCAGGGCCGCCAGCAGCGAGACATCGATCCAGGTCGTGCCCGCGAGATCCATCACCGTCATCGCTTTCGCCTCCTCTTCTTGTTCCCGTCGGCCGGGCGCAGCTCCACATCCACCTGCTCCTGCAGCGCGTGCAGCACGGCCTGGAAGCCGCGCAGGTCGCGCTCCGACAGGCGGGCGAGCGCGGCGTCCTCGAGCTGAGCCAGGCGCCGGTGCGCGCGCCCGGCCATCGACTTGCCGGCGGCGGTCAGCGACACCAGCGACGAGCGCCGGTCGTCCGGGTGAAGCTCTCGCGTCACCAGGCCGGCACCCTCCAGCCGGTCGAGGTAGCTGGTCAGGGTGGACCGCTTGTGGGCGAACGCGCCGTGCAGCGCCGCCACCGAGCTCGGCCCGGCCTCGACCAGCTGGGCCAGGAGGTGACACTCCCCCTGGGTGAGCCCCAGAGGAGGGTCGGCCGCGTCCAGGTGGAGCGCGATCCGGTGGGTGGCGCGGTGAAGGCCGGGGATGAGCTGGAGGCGCACCGTACGAATTCGTGTATTACGAAATCGTAGTAAATGCAATCGGCTGTCGCACAGCTGGTCCCGATGCGTTAGATTTCAGTCACGTGCGTCTGCGATTGCTCACCTGGAACGTGCACAAATGCATAGGCGGGCTGGACCGGCGCTACGACCCGGAGCGCGTCCGCGCGGTCATCGCCCATTACGCCCCGGACCTGGTCCTCCTGCAGGAGGTCGATCACCTGGCCCCGCGCTCGCGCCACGACCGCCAGGTCGACCTGCTGGGCGATCTGCTCGAGCTGCGCCACCGGACCTGGTTCCCCAACGTCAGGGTGCGCGGCGGCGGCGAGTACGGGAACGCGATCCTCAGCCGCTACCCGATGACCGAGAGCTGCAACATCGACCTCACCGTTCCGCCCAAGAAACGGCGCAGCGTGCTGCACGCGCGCTACCGGGTCCGGCTGGGCGCGCCGAACGGCAAGCTGCACAGCCGCACGGTGCATGTCTACAACATGCATCTCGGCCTGTCCGGCGTGGAGCGCAAGATGCAGCTGCGCCGGTTCCTGGCCAGCCATCCGTTCATCGGGCTCGATCACCGCACGCCGATCGTGGTGGCCGGCGACCTCAACGACGTGTGGGGCACGCTCGGCCGCAAGCTGCTCGCCCCGGCCGGCTTCCGCTGCGTCTCACCGCTGCGCACCTTCCCGGCCTACGCCCCGGTGCGCGCGCTGGACGGCATGTACGTGCGCGGCAACGTCACCATCGACCACGTGCAGGCCTCGCGCATGGAGCTGGCCCGCCGCGCCTCCGACCACCTGCCGCTCATCGCCGATCTGACCGTGACCTGACGGTGAGCTGATCTCCGCCCCGCTCAGAGGACGCGCGCGACCACCAGCGTGATGTCGTCGGCCAGCGGCGCGCCGCCGGCGAACTCGCCGACCTGCTGCTCGACTCGATCGCGCAGCGCATCCACCGCCAGCGGCTCGGCGACCAGCTCGCGGGCCATGCGGGCCATGCGCCGCTCGCCCAGTCGCTCGCCGCCCGGGTTCACGCAGTCGGTGAGCCCGTCGCTGTAGAACAGCAGGAGATCGCCGGCTGCCAGCTGGCGCTCGCCCACCTCGACCAGGGCCTGCTTCGCGCCCATGCCGAGCGGGTTGCCGCGCCCGACCAGCGCGTCGATGGCGACCACCCCGTCCGGCCCTCGCCGGCAGACGTACGGCGAGACGTGACCGGCGCCGGCGAAGCGCACCCGCCGCTGCCCGTCGATGACCGCCGCGAAGCAGGTCATGTGATAGTGGCCGGCCCCGACGCGCCGGACCGCCGCGTCGAGCGCGTCGAACAGGCGCGGCAGCGCGAAGCCGGGTCCCTGCAGCTCGACCGCCGCGTCGTGCGCGCCGCGCGCCGCCGCGGTGATGCGCGCCGCGCCGATCCCGTGGCCGGTCACATCTCCGACCAGGACCAGCGCGCGCCCTCCGCCCAGGTCGTGGCAGGCCCAGAAGTCGCCGCCGCACCGGCTGGCCGGCAGGTAGCTGCCCGCCAGCTCGATCCGGCCGACCCGCATCGCCTCGCGCCCCGGGATGAACGCCTGCTGCACCGTGGCGGCCAGCTCCACGTCGGCGGCGACCTCGGTCTGCTGGGCGACGTGGCGGGCCAGGCTCGCGTGGCCGAGCGCGCCCTCCACCTGGCGGCGCATCCCGTCGAGCAGCGCCTCGAGCCCGTCCGGTCCGCTCGCCCACAGGAGGCCGAGCAGGCGACCGCCGTAGGCAAGCGGCATGACCAGCCGGCCGGGCCCGTGCGCGCCCAGCTCGGCGGCGGCCTGCCCCGATGCGCTCAGCACCTCGCGCGGCACCGGCCCGCTCAGCCCGGCCAGCCACTGGCGCAGCTCGAGCGACGGCGCGGGCGCCGCCACCGCGACCTCGCGCGATCCGCCCACGCCGGCCCGCCGCCAGCCGCTGCCCTCGTCGACCAGCCACAGCTCAGCCGCCGCTCCCGGGACCGCGTCCTCGACGCCGCTCACCGCCACCGCCGCGATGGCATCCGGATCTCGCGCCGCGTCGAGGTCGGCGCCCTGGCGCGCGAGCGCACCGGCGAGGTCGATGCCGCCCTGGCGGCGCGCGCCCGCGATCGCGGCCACCAGGCCGCGGCCGACCAGCCACGACGCAGTCACGGCCGCAGCCAGGAGCCACGGTTCGGCTCCGACGAGAACCCACACCAGCGCCGCGACAGCCGCGGCCCAGGTGGCCAGGAACAGCCAGATCATCGATCGAGGGGGTCGAGTTGCGCCGCGGGGGAGGTGCCGCTACATAGGACGATCGTGTGATCGTGCGGCGTGCCACGGACGAGTGTCTGCCGCCCGCCACCCTCTTCGCAAGGACGACGACGATGAAGCGAGACTCGTGGACGCGCCTGGCCTCCTGCTGCGCCGCCGCCGTGACGCTCTGGCTCGCGCGGCCGGCCGCGGCCGACGACCCGGTGATCAAGTTCGAGCGCTACCGGCTCGAGAACGGCCTCGAGGTCATCCTCCACCAGGACAACCGGGTGCCGCTGGTCGCGGTCGACGTCTGGTACCACGTCGGCAGCGGCGACGAGACGCCGGGACGGAGCGGCTTCGCCCACCTGTTCGAGCACATGCTCTTCCAGGGCTCGAAGCACGTCGGCGACGACCGCCACTTCGAGGTGCTGAAGAAGATCGGCGCGTCCGCGGTGAACGGCTCGACCAACACCGACCGCACCAACTACTTCGAGGTGGTCCCCTCGCACCAGCTCGAGACCGCCCTCTGGCTGGAGAGCGACCGCATGGGCTACCTCCTGCCCAAGCTGACCGACGCCAGCTTCCACAACCAGGTCGACGTGGTGCGCAACGAGCGGCGGCAGAACTACGACAACGTGCCGTACGGGCGCGCGCGCTTCGCGGTGGCCGAGGGGCTGTATCCCGAGGGTCACCCGTACCGCTACCTGACCATCGGCCGGCACGAGGACCTGACCGCGGCCACCGTCGCCGACGTGACCGCCTTCTACCGGAAGTGGTACGCGCCGGGCAACGCCACCCTGGTCCTGGCCGGCGACTTCGACACCGCCACCGCCAGGCAGCTGGTCCAGAAGTGGTTCGGCTCGTTCCCGAGGACGGAGCGGCCGGCCCACCACGCGCCGCCGGTGCCGACCATCTCGCGCACCCGGCGCGAGGTCGTCGATCCGTTCGCCAGGCTGCGCCGCATCGAGTACGAGTGGCACTCGCCGGCCTTCTACGCCCCGGGCGACGCCGAGCTCGACATCCTGGCCGAGGCGCTGGCCGCGCCCGGGACCGGCCGCCTGTACAAGATCCTGGTCCACCAGAAGCAGCTGGCCCAGTCGGTGGCCGCCTACCAGGCGTCGCAGCAGTTCTCGTCCTTCTTCGCCGTCTCGGTGCTGGCCAAGACGGACGCCGACCTGGCCGCGATCGAACGCATCATCGACGAGGAGATCGACCGGGTTCGCAAGGAGCCGATCACGAAGCGCGAGTTCGATCGCTCGGTCATCAACCGCGAGGCCGGCTTCGTGTGGGGGCTCGAGGAGCTGCTGGCCCGGGCCGAGCGCCTGCAGGCATACAACCACTACGTCGGCCGGCCCGACTTCATCACCGGCGACCTCGATCGCTACCGCACGTCGTCCCCCGAGAAGGTGCTGGCCGCCGCGAAGAAGTACCTCGACCAGCGACGCGTCGAGGTGCTGACCACGCCGGGCGCGCCCGGCAGCGCGCCGACGGCGCCGGCCGCCGCGCCGGCGAAGGGAAACTGACATGGATACGCGCATCGCGACCTCCATCTCGATCTCCATCCCGGTCTCGCTCCTCGCCGCGCTGGCGTCGTGTGGCGGCGGGCAGAAGAGCGCGCCGCCGGTCGCCGCGGTGCCGCCGGCCGCCTCGACGGCGCCGGTCGCCGCGGGCGAGCCGGTCTTCCCCGAGGAGGCGTTCCGCCAGGCCCAGCCGACCGTCGGCTCGCCGCGCGACTTCCAGCTGCCCGAGATGAAGCGCTTCCAGCTGGGCGAGCGCGACAAGATCGACGTCTATCTGGTCGAGCGCCACGACCTGCCGACCATCTCGATGGACCTCAACGTCGACGGCGGCTCGATGGTCGATCCACCCGGCAAGGTCGGGCTGGCCTCGGTCTGCATGGATCTCCTGTCCGAGGGGACCCGCAAGCTCGACAAGATCGCCTTCAGCGAGGCGCTGGCCGACGTGGCGTCCGACGTGTCGAGCTACGCCGGCGACGACCGCCAGGGCGTGGAGATGAACACGCTCACCCGCAGCTTCGACCCCACCCTCGCGCTGTTCGTCGACACGGTGACCGAGCCCGGCCTGCGCCAGGAGGATCTCGACCGGATCATCAAGCGCCGGCTCGAGGCGCTCAAGCAGGTTCGCGGCTCGGCCCAGTCGGTCTCGGGTCGGCTGCGGGGCATGGTGATCTACGGCCTCAAGCATCCGCTCGGGCGGGTGACCACCGAGAAGACGCTGGGCGCGATCCGCCTGGCCGACTGCAAGCGCTACCAGCAGCGCTACCTCAGGCCGCGCGGCGCGCGCCTGTTCATCGTCGGCGACACCACCGAAGCCCAGGTGCGCCAGAGCATGGCGCCGCTCCTGGCCCGCTGGCACGGCGCCCCGGCCCGGGTGGCCCGGCCGCCCGCGCTCCACCCGCCGCGCGGGCGCATCTTCTTCGTCAACATCCCGGGCGCGGCGCAGTCGTCGGTGGCGATGGTGCACCCGGGGCCCGAGCGGCTCGCGCCGGACTACTTCCCCACCATGCTCCTGGCCCAGGTGCTGGGCGGCGGGTTCGCGAGCCGCATCAACATGAACCTGCGCGAGGACAAGGGCTACTCGTACGGCGCCGGCGCCGGGTTCGGGTACAGCCGCTTCTTCGGCACGTTCAGCGCGCGCAGCGCCGTGCGCACCGACGCGACCTACCAGACCGTTCTCGAGATGCGCCGCGAGGTCGGCGCGCTCAAGGACGGCAGCGAGCCGCCCACCCCCGACGAGCTGGCCCGCGACAAGGAGGGCACCATCCTGGCCCAGCCGGCGGCCTTCGCCACCGCGGGCAGCGCGCTCGACCAGTACCGCGCGCTCATCTACTTCGGCCTGCCGCTCGACTACTACAACGGCTACATCGACGCGGTCCGGGCGGTCACCGCCGAGCAGGTCCAGCAGGCCGGCGCCGCGCACCTCCAGCCGGAGGCCGCCCGCTACCTGGTGGTCGGCGACGGCGACGCCGCCCAGATCGCCCACACGCCGGGCGAGAAGGGCCAGAAGGGCCAGGACAGGCCGCTGGTCGACGCATCGGGCAAGCCGATCACGCTGCGCGCCGCGCTGGCCAGGCTCGTCGCCGACAAGACGCTGGGCGACGGTGGCCTGGTCGAGCTCGACCCGGATGGCGCGGTGGTGAAGCCAGCCCGCTGATCAGGGCTCGTAGATAAGGCCGAAGCTCTCGATGTGGGCGATGTCCGGCTCGGACCACAGGCAGAGGTCCGGGCCGCAGTCGATCCCCGGCGACATGATGCCCCGCTCCGGCTCGGCCAGGTGGTCGTCGGCGTCGCCGTGCAGGATGAGGTGGCCGGCCTCGTGCGCGACGGTGGCGATGAAGTAGCGCTCGCTCGGGCCGGTGTAGAAGGAGATGCGGCCCTGCCCTTCGTTCATCTCGGCCCAGCCGCCGTAGCCGGGGCGCGGCAGCTCGAGGGTGGGACACAGCGCGAAGAAGAGCGAGCCGTCGTCGGCGGGCGCGTCGACCTCGGTGATGTTCACCCCCCAGTGCTCGGTCCAGAGCATGAGGCCCTCCTCGATCCAGCCGCTCTCGACCTCGTCGGGCTGGTGACAGTCCGGCTCAAGCGACCAGGTCAGCTCGGTCTCCGACAGGGCGTCGGCATCAGGACCACTGCATGCGGACAGGACCAACGCGAGCGCGCCCATGAGCTTGATCATTCTTGCTCATGTCGCTCGGCTTCTTCATTGGAGGAGTTTAGGTAGGTAATACAAATTACCTACCAGGGCCCATTCAATCGCGGTTCACCCGACGCGGCGGGTGGACGGCGGCTCGTCGCCGAGCGGCGTCGACAGGTACCGCTCTCCGGTGTCGGGCAGGATGACGACGATGGTCTTGCCCGCCATCTCGGGGCGCTTGCCGACCCGCAGCGCCGCCGATACCGCCGCGCCCGACGAGATGCCGGCGAGGATGCCCTCCTCGCGCGCGAGCCGGCGCGCGCCGTCGAACGCGGCGCGCTCGGTGACGGTGACGATCTCGTCGATCTCGTGTCGGGTGAGGATCTCCGGCACGAAGCCGGCGCCGATCCCCTGGATGAGGTGCTGGCCGGCCGGCTGGCCCGATAGCACCGCGGAGGTGGCCGGCTCCACCGCGATGATCTTCACCGACGGCCGCTTCGAGCGAAGGAAGCGCCCGACCCCGGTGATGGTCCCGCCGGTCCCGACCCCGGCGACGAACGCGTCGACCTCGCCGCCGGTGTCGTCCCAGATCTCGCGCGCGGTGGTCCGCTCGTGCACCGCCGGGTTCGCCGGGTTCTTGAACTGCTGCAGCGAGACCGCGCCCGGCGTCTCGCGCGCGATCTCCTCGGCCTTGAGGACCGCGTCGCGCATGAGGCCGCCGCGGGTCAGCACCACCTCGGCCCCGAACGTCTTCAGCATCGCGATCCGCTCGCGGCTCATGTTCTCCGGCATGGTGATGATGAGACGGTAGCCGCACGCCGCCGCCGCGAACGCCAGCGCGATGCCGGTGTTGCCGGAGGTGGCCTCGACGATGATCGAGCCGGGCACCAGGAGGCCGCGCTCCTCGGCGTCGCGGATCATCGCCACCCCGATGCGGTCCTTGATCGACGCGCACGGGTTCCGCGACTCCATCTTGCCGAGCAGGATCGCGTCGATCTCGGCGCCGATCCGCCGCAGCCGGATGAGCGGCGTCCCGCCGACGGTGTCGACCACACTGTCGTAGATCGGCATCCGGCGGATTAGAGCACGAAAGCGCCGGACCAGGCCCTCACGCGAGGCGACCGCCTGGTCCGGGACTGCCAGCGGAGCTAGAGCTGCTTCTTGCCCTTCTCGAGGACCCACTTCTGGTAGTAGTTCGCGACGGTCACGCCGTCCTTGCCGATCCGCTCGTCGGCCTTCTTCAGCTCTTCCTCGATGAGCGGCTTGAACCGCTCGGGCGGCCCGCCACCCGACTGGAAGCGGCCGTTGATGAAGAACGCCGGGGTCCCGCCGACGCCGAAGCCCTGCATGAGCGCCATGTCCTGCTGGACGATCTTCGGGCACTCGCCGGCCAGGTCGGCCTTGAACCTGGTCATGTCCAGACCCACGTCGCCGGCGATCTTGTCGACGTTCGCGGGGCTGAAGTCGCGGTTGGCGTTGTAGCCCTTCTCGAACAGCTGCTCGTACATCTGCTCGTACTTGCCCTGCTTGAACGCGGCGCAGGCGGCCTGGGCCGGCAGCGTCGCGATCTGCGGGTGGATGAGGAACTGGCGATAGACGACCTTGACGTCCTTCGCGTAGTCCTTGCGCAGCTGGGCCACGCTCGCGCTGACCGACGCGCAGTGCGGGCACGCGAACTCGAACGCCTCGACGATGGTGACCTTGGCGTCCTTGTTGCCGACGTAGGGCGCGCCGTCGATCGGCACCGCGTAGACATCGGTGGGGACCGGCCGCGGCCGCTGGGCCCTCGGGTTGGCCGCGCCGCGACCGCCGGCGCCTCCACCCTTCTGCAGCAGGCCGATCATCTCGTCCTGCTTCTTGATCACCTGATCGAGCTTCTCGGCCATCTTCGAGTCGTCGCGCGTGCAGCCGGAGAGCGACAGGCTGAGAGTCGCAAGAAATAAAAGTCCCATACGCATCATGGGTTGCATCTTGTTCGACGCCGGTGCTCGTCGTCAAGGCGAGGCCAGCGCGGTTCCGCCGGCGGTCGGGTCGACCGCCACCGGCGGTGTATCAGGCCGAGCTAGATCTGCTTCTTGCCCTTCTCGAGCACCCACTTCTGGTAGTAGTTGGCGGCGGTCACGCCGTCCTTGCCGATGCGCTCGTTGGCCTTCTTCAGCTCTTCGTCGATGAGAGGTTTGAACCGCTCGGGCGGCCCTCCTCCTGACTGGAAGCGGCCGTTGATGAAGAACGCCGGGGTGCCGCCGACGCCGAAGCCCTGCATGAGCGCCATGTCCTGCTGGATGACCTTGGGGCACTCGCCGGCCACGTCGGCCTTGAACTTGTCCATGTCCAGACCCACGTCACCGGCGATCTTGTCGACGTTCGCGGGGCTGAAGTCGCGGTTCGCGTTGTAGCCCTTCTCGAACAGCTGCTGGTACATCTGCTCGAACTTGCCCTGCTTGTTGGCAGCGCAGGCGGCGTGGGCCGGGAGGGTCGCGATCTGCGGGTGGATGAGGAAGTTGCGGTAAACGACCTTGATGTCCTTGGGGTAGTCCTTCAGAAGCTGTTCGACGGTCGAACTGACCGTCGCGCAGTGCGGTCAAGCAAACTCGAACGCCTCGACGATGGTGACCTTGGCGTCCTTGTTGCCGACCCAGGCGGCTCCTTCGAGCGGCACGGCGTAGACCTCGGTGGGGGCCGGACGCGGCCGCTGGGCCCGCGGGTTGGCCGCGCCGCGACCACCAGGGCCTCCCCCCTTCTGCAGCAGGGCGATCATCTCGTCCTGCTTCTTGATGACCTGATCCAGCTTCTCGGCCATCTTCGAGTCGTCACGCGTGCAGCCGGGGAGCAAGAGGCTCACCGTTGCGAGAAATAAAAGTCCTATACGCATCATGACTTGCATGATGTGCGACACCACCCTCGTCGTCAAGGTGAGCGCTGCGGGGCCCGGTTCAGCCGGCCATCGGGTCGACCGACACCGGCGGTGTATCAGGCCGTTTCACCCGGTCGACCGCGCTGCGGATCGCCCGGGCCCGCTCCTCGATCCGATCGAACCGATCGGCAGCGAGATCCGCGGGATCGAAGACGCTCGTGACCATGCCGACCGCGAACGAGCCGGCTTCGAGGTAGGCCCCGGCGTTGTCGGCATCGACCCCGTTGGTCGGGACAATCCGCAGAAATGGCAGCGGCGCCAGCACCGAGCGCACGAACGCGGGTCCCCCGGCCGGCGCCGGGAACAGCTTCACCAGCATCGCCCCGGCCCGGTGCGCTCGCAGCATCTCGGTCGGCGTGTGGCAGCCGGGCATCGCCTCGGCCCCGACCTCGACCGCCGCGGCGATGATCTCCTCCTCCACCACCGGCGAGACCAGGAAGCGGGCCCCGGCGGCGAGGGAAGCCCGGGCCTGGGCGACGGTCAAGACCGTGCCGGCTCCGACCACCACGCCCGGCCGGCGCGAGAACTCGGCGACCAGCTCGAGGGCGCCCGGCGTGGTCAGCGTGAACTCGACCACGTGGAACCCGCCCCGGATCGCCGCCTCCATGGCGGAAGCGGCGCGACGCTGCTCGTTGGTGCGCAGGATGGCGGTGGCGCGCTCGCGCCAGAGAGTGGTGAGGAATTCGCTCATTTCGCCTCCGTGGTCGCGCCGGCGGCCGGGGGCGTCGCGCCGGCCGGCTGCTCGCGGTTCGGCTGCCCCCGGGTGCCCGTGCGCGCCTTGGCGATGCACTCGCGCATGCGGTTGTAGTGCGCCTTGATCTCGTCGCGCTCTTCCTGGGTGCCGCGCTTCTGGTTGCCCTTGGCGTACTCCCAGAACTCCTTCTCCACCTTGTCGGCGCAGGCCGCGTCGCGACACTCGCAGGCGCGGCTGGCCATCGCCTCCACCTGCTTGACGGTCTCGTTGGTGCAGGCGCCGCCGAAGGCGAGGAGGAGCGCGAGGGGGAAGAAGGCCGGGTGCGCTTTCATGGCGGCGGATTATAGGCGCTGGCGCCCGCGCCGGCGCGCCCGAGCGCTACACGCCTTTCAGGCGCAGGTAGAAGTAGAGGAGAGACAGGACGGTGGTCCCGATGGCGACGATGGCCAGGAGGTCGATCGGGCCCATTCGCACCCGGAAATCCGGGTCATGGGTGCGGATGGCCGAGTAGTAGGCGCCGACCAGGCCCATGTAGATCCAGAACAGGTTGTGCCACGAGAACGAGAGGAAAAAGATGCCGACGCAGAGGCCGGCCAGGGAGGCCAGGAGCGCCAGCCCCCACGACAGCGCCACCTTCGCCTCGGGCCGATCGCGGTAGCGGAGGACCGCGAGGAGCAAGATCTTGACCGAGACGTAGAGGACCGCCCCCCACAGGATGAAGCCGACGAAGCCGGTCTCGGCCAGGGCCAGCACGTAGGAGTTGTGCGCGGTCAGGTAGTGGTGCTCGACGAACTGGCCCTGCCCCACCCCGACGATCGGCGAGCTGATGAACAGATCGAAGCCGGTCTTCCACGCCTCCATCCGCTCCTCGGTCGACGCGGCCGCGTCGACGCGCTCGCTCGATCCGCCGCCCATGAGGATGAGGGCTGGCGGCGCCAGCAGCGCCACCGCGGCCACCGCCTTCCACCGCCATCGCCAGACGGCGTACACCCCCAGCACCGACAGGAAGACGAGCTGCCCGCCGCGCGACTGCGTCATGTAGACGCAGACCAGGACCGACAGCATGGTCAACCCGACCAGGAAGATGCTCCCGGCCCCGCCCCGCTGGGCGGCGAAGGCGAACGCGAACGCCACCCCGATCGACAGCGCCAGGGCCAGCTCGTTGGGGTCCTGGAGCACGCCGCGATAGCGCACCCGCCCGGCGACGCTGGTGGTCCCGAACATCCCGATCCGCTCGCAGATGTAGTCGGCGCCCGGTTCCGGCTCGCCGCGCAGGTAGCAGTCGAGGTCCTGCATCGGCCGGCACGAGCGGCCGTCCGGGGTGCCAACCGAGAGGTCGCCGGTCTCGCGCGGGTCGATCATCACGCAGCCGAAATCGGACTGGCCCTGGTGCACGCCGATGATGGCCAGCGCGATGACCAGGGCGAGCACCAGGCCGGTCACCATCTGCAGGGCGCGGAAGGTGTGCACGCTGTGCGCGATCACGAAGAACAGCGTGATCGACACCGCGAACTCGAGCGCCCCGTGAAGCGCCTGTTCCGGCGCCTTGATGAGGATCGTGAAGGTGGCCCAGGCGAACAGCAGCAGCGCCCAGACCAGCTGCGGCACCGGGGACGCCTTGTTGACCCGCAGGCGGAGGTCGACCGCGAAGCCGAACAGCGCGAGCCCGAAAAAGATGTACAGCAACGGGAGCCGCTGGAGATCGAGGAGGATCTCCTGCGGGCGCACGTAGATGAAAAAGACGAGGCCGAGAATGCCGGGGAGGGCGAACATGACAGGGCTGTCGGGCCCGACTATAGTAGCGCTCCGTGACCGCTAGAACTCGTTTGATCTCGCTCGCCGCCGTCATGGCGGCGCTCGCCATCGGCTGCGGGGCCCGAGCTCCCGACTACGATTACAGCAAGGAGCCCAACCCGCGCAAATCCGAGTTCGTCATCGGCGTCTCGGACGAGCTCCTCGTGACCGTGTGGAAGAAGCCGGAGCTGACCACCACCGCCACGGTCCGACCCGACGGGACCATCACCCTGCCGCTCATCGGCGACGTGGTGGCCGGCGGCAAGACACCCAGCCAGCTGAAGCAGGAGATCCAGAAGCGGGTCGCCGAGTACATCAGGCTGGATACCTCGTCGACCATCACGATCGCGGTCACCGGGGTGAACAGCTACCGGTTCACGGTCAGCGGCGAGGTCGGCCAGCCCGGGATTCACACCTCCAAGGTGTACGTGACCGTGGCCGAGGCGATCGCCCTGGCGGGGGGATTCACTCGGTTCGCCAGCCGTGACGATATCGTCCTCATGCGGCGCAACCAGGCCGGCGTCGTCCGGCGCATCCCGATCGCCTACAGCCTCATCGCCAACGGGGAGTACCCCGAGATGAACCTCGTCGTCCTCCCGGGCGATTCGCTCTTCGTGCCGTAGCGGAAAGCCTTGTCGCTCGCGCGCAGAGCGGTCCGCGGCGCGGTCTGGACCATCCTGACCAGCGTCCTGGCCCGCTTCCTCGGCGTGTTCGGCACCCTCGTGCTCACCCATCTGCTCGCCCCGCAAGTGGTGGGCGAGGTTTCGGTGGCGACGGTGCTGATGCTGTCGGCCAACCAGTTCTCCAGCCTCGGGTTCGGCCAGTACGTGGTCGCCAACCGGACGCTGCCGGCGACCGGGGTCTTCCAGGTCGCGACCCTCCACCTCGGGTTCGGGCTGGCCGGCGTCATCGCGGTCGTGCTGCTGTCCGAGCCGCTCGCCCCGATCCTGGGCGCGCCCGGCATGACGCAGTACGTGCCCGGGCTGGCCCTGTCGATCATCCTCAACCGGATCTCGATCATTCCCGAGCGCGTGCTCGTGCGCGAGATGAAGTTCGCCATGGTCGGGGTGGCGCGCACCGCCGGGGAGATCGGCTACGTCCTGACCGCGGTCGCGCTGGCCTACCTCGGCTGGGGCGGCGCGGCGATCGTGATGGGCAACGTGACCCGCTCCCTGGTGCGCAGCGTGATCATCCTCGGGTCGACCCCGGCCCGGGCGTGGCTGGTCCCGTCCAAGCTCGAGGCCAAGCTGTGCCGCGACGTGTTCCGGTTCGGCGGGCCGCTCTGGCTCGGCTCGAGCGCGAGCTTCTTCGCCGGCAAGTGGGACAACCTGCTCATGTCGAGCCTGTTCGGGTCGACCCAGCTCGGCCTCTACAACCAGGGCTACAACCTGGCCGACATCCCGACCTCCCACGTCGGCGAGCACATCGGCGACGTCCTCCTGCCGTCGTTCACCCGCATGGACGACGGGGCCCAGCGGCGCGCGCTGGTCCGCTCGGCCGGGCTGCTGGCGCTCATCGTGTTCCCGCTGGCGGTCGGGCTGGGCGCGGTGTCGCGCACCCTGGTCGCCGCGCTCCTGTCCGAGGAGTGGCAGGGCGTCGCGCCGTACCTGACCATCCTGTCGGCGCTGTCGGTGGCGCGGCCGATCGGGTGGATCGTCTTCTCGTACCTGCAGGCCCGCCACCAGACCCGCGCGGTCGCGGTGCTCGAGATCGGCAAGCTGGCCGCGATCCTCAGCTTCATCGCGGCGCTGTCGCCGCTCGGCCCGCTGTGGTCGGCGGCCGGGGTCGGCTGCGGCTTCACCCTGCACGCGATGGTCAGCATGTGGGTCATCAACCGGACCGACGCCGTGCCGATGTCGCGAATGTTGATCGCGATGCTGGGGCCGCTCTCGGCCTGCGCGCCGATGGTCGGCGCGGTGCTGGCGGTGCGGCACGGGCTCGGGCTCAGCCATCGCACGCCGGCGCTCGGCCTCATCCTCGAGGTCCTGGCCGGCGCGCTGGTCTACGCGGCCTCGGCGATGTTCATGGCGCGCACGGTGACGCGCGACTTCCTCGAGCTCCTGCGCCACTCGTTCCTGCGCCGGCAAGAGCCGCCACCGACGTCCGAGACGCCCCCGACGTCCGAGACGCCTCCGACCTCCGGGACGCCCCCGACGTCCGAGACGCCCCCGACTGCCGGGACGGCGCAGACCCCGCCCACGCCGCAGACCCCGCCCACGCCGCAGAATCCCGCGGCGCCCACCGGCAGCGGCGGCCCGCCCGCCTGAGCGCGGCCGCGGCGTCACTGCACCGCGAACACCTCGACCCGCCCCTCGCGCCGGGTCACGTGGAGGCCGACCCCGCCCGGGTGGCGGTGAAGCTCGAGGTCGACCCGCGCGTCGGCCACGCGCAGCCCGCGGATGCAGACCCGCTCGAGGAAGTCGGGCAGCACCGGGTAGGTGAAGCGGACCGCGCAGGCCGCGCCGTCGACGGTCAGGCCGAGGCAGCTCTGCAGGAGCAGATAGACGGCGCCGGCCGCCCACGCCTGCGGCGAGCAGGCGACCGGGTAGCGAGTCGGGCCCTCGGCCGGCCGGCGCGGGAAGCCGCAGAACAGCTCCGGCAGGCGGTGGAGCTCGACGTGCTGCGACGCCTCGAACAGGCCGCGCAGGATCGCCACCGCCGGCTCGCGCATGCCGTAGCGGGCCAGCCCGGCCGCGACCAGCGCGTTGTCGTGCGGCCAGACCGAGCCGTTGTGATAGGACATCGGGTTGTAGCGCCGCTCGCGGGCCGACAGCGTGCGCACGCCCCAGCCGGTGAACGAGTCGTCGGCCATGAGCGCGCGGCCGACCTGCTCGGCCCGCCCCGGCGACGCGGTCCCGCACCAGAGGACGTGGCCGGCGTTCGAGCTGCGCACCTGGCAGGGCCGCTTGGCGCCGTCGAGCGCGATCGCGTAGGTGCCGATCTCCTCGCACCAGAAGGCGGCCTCGAACCGCTCGCGCACCGCGTCGGCGCGCGCCTGACAGGCCGCCGCGCGATCGTCGCGGCCGAGCGCCGCGGCCATCCGGGCGGCCCCGCCCCACGCCGCGTGCACGTAGGCCTGCACCTCGCACAGCGCGATCGGCGCGTGGGCCAGCTCGCCGTCGGCGTGGCTGACCGAGTCGGGCGAGTCCTTCCAGCCCTGGTTGGCCAGGCCGCGCTCGGTGTGGCGCTCGTACTCGACCAGGCCGTCGCCGTCGACGTCGCCGTACTTCTCGATCCAGCCGAGCGCGCGCTCGACGTGCGGCCACAGCATCGCGGCCAGGGCCAGGTCGCCGGTCGCCTCCAGGTGGGCCGCCGCCAGCATGACGAACAGCGGGGTGGCGTCGGCGGTGCCGTAGTAGCTGCCGAACGGGACCTCGCCGAGCGCGGCCATCTCGCCGGAGCGCATCTCGTGGAGGATCTTGCCCGGCTCGGCGTCCTTCTCCGCGATCACCGCGGTCGCCTGAGTGGCGGACAGGAAGCGCAGCACGCCGGCGGCGATGTCCGGGTCCACCCACAGCGTCTCGAACGCGGTGACGATGCCGTCGCGCCCGAACGGGCAGCTGAACCACGGCACCCCGGCGTACGGGTACGGCCCGGTCGGCGTGTCGCTCAGCATCATGCGCAGGTCGGAGGCCGAGCGGCGCAGCCACGCGTCGAACACCTCGTTCGAGGTCTCGATCTCGCACGCGCCCGACGCGCCGATCGAGGCCACCCGGGCCGCGCGCGCGTCCTCGAAGCGGAGGACCGCGCCGGCCGCGGCGCCGGCCCCGTCGTCGCAGGTCACCTCGACCCGCACGACCTGCTCCTGGCCCGGCTCGAGCTGGATGTTCCATTGCGCGGTCGACGCGGTCATCAGCTCGGGCGGCGGATCGAACCGGATCGCCGCCGAGCGGGTGCGCCGGTCGAGCCCGCGATAGGACAGCCTCACCGCGGCGTCGCCGACCACCGGGATGAGGATGTCGCCGCGCCGCTCGCGCGGCGTGCCGCGCACCTCGAACATGTCGGCGAAGTCGGCGTCGAACGAGAGCTGGAGCGGCAGCCGCACCACCTCGCTGCCGAAGCTGTGCAGGCGCAGGCGCATGGAGCAGGTCTTCTGCCACACGCAGACCGCGCGCAGGATGTGGACCGTGTCGCGCGCAAGCAGCAGGCCGTCGCCCAGATCGAGATCAGGGTTGGCCAGGTCCACCGCCAGCACCGAGTTGTCGTCGGTGACGGTGGAGCTGAGCAGGAGCGGCCGGGCCCCGCCCACGAACAGCTCGAGGCGGCTCAGCATGCGAGTATCGCCGTGGAACAGCCCCTGCTGGCCGGTGCCGACGGTGCGGACGTCGCCCCGCCGGTCGAACACCGCAAAGGTGTCGCCGTGCTTGAGCACGCGCGTGCGGTCGTCGGCCAGGGCCGAGGTCGCCAGGATGTAGTACCTGTCGCGGACCCAGATGGCGTCTTCGCTCGCGCTCATCCTTCGATGACTAGCACGGCCGCGTCTCGCGGCGGCCGGCCCTCTCGGCGGAGGCCCTCAGGCGCCGGTGAAGACCGCGTCGCGCAGCGGCGCCGGCCAGCGGGCCGGTTCGAACCCGTGCTGGGTGAACACCGCGAGCGCCAGCCGCTCCACCCCGAGCGCCACGCACCCGGTGAAGACGGGCTCACCGCCGGGCAGCGACAGCCCGAACGTCGTGCCGAAGAAGCCCTCGTGCAGGTTGGCCGAGCCGCACGAGATGGTGCGCGCCTTGCCGCCCTCGCCCGGCTCGACGGTGAAGCGCAGCTCGTACTTCAGCCCGCCCTGCGACTGCCAGAACGTCTTGGTGGCGTAGACCGGCGCGAAGAACGGGTCGTTGGCGGTCTCGACCGAGCACTCGAGGTCCCACTCCTCGACCAGCCCGATGAACGCGTCCATGCCGCGCTGGCGCATGTCGGTGACCCAGCTCTCGCCGCCGACCAGCACCAGCTCGCGCATGGTGAACTCCCACAGCCGGTCGAGCCCGATCATGTTGGTCGACTCGTAGCGCGCGCACCGCCCGGTCGCGGTGAAGGCCTGGCCGGGCGCGGTCAGGGTCTTGCCCTCGAGCGACTGATACACGTGGTAGCAGGTGGCCGGGGTGACGCACGCGGCCGCCGGCACGATCGAGTCGCGGTTGGGGATGACCACGTGATCCGACTCGGCGTTGGCGTCGCGGATCTCCTTCAGCGCGCGGTAGTCCTCGACGAAGTGACCGATGAGCGAGACCAGGTGCGGGAAGGCCCCGAAGTAGCCGCACCGGCGCAGGACGTCGGTCGGGATGAAGGTCGGGTAGCGGTGCTCGGTCGCGCCGAACTGGGTCATCGCCATGTGGCGGAAGCGCTGGTCGAGCGCGTCGACCAGCTTCATCGCCGGACCGGCCAGCCCGACCTGGCCCTCGCCAAGCTGGAACGCCCAGCCGCGCGCGACCAGCTCGGCGAACACGCCGGTCGCCATCGGCCCGGTGTCGGCCCGCCGCTCGAGCACGCGGTAGACCTTGCCGGCCACCGCGCGGAACCGCTTCACGAAGTCCTCGACGTAGCGCTCGACCAGCGGGCGCAGCGCGGCCTCGTCGGCTCCCTCGGCGCACTCGACGACCACGAAGGTGCGATCGTCGGACACGCGCACGCGCTGCACCTCGGGCGCCGCGTACGGGCCCTGGTCCTCGATCGCGGCGGACAGCTCGTCGCCGATCGCCTTGCCGAGCTGGATGGTGAAGCTGACCGCGTTCACGTTAGCCCTCCGATGAGCGTCACCAGCAGCGAGACGGTGCGCGCGTCGCCGAACTCCTGGTCGGGGATGGAGACGTTGAACTCCTCCTCGAGCGACAGGAGCAGGTCGAGCGCGGCGGTCGACTTCACGCCGATGTCCCGATAGAGATCCTGCTCGCGGGGGATGGACGACGGGTCCCCGATCTTCGCGATCCGCGCCACCACGCCCACCACCCGATTCGACATCTCCTCTGGCGTCATTTCGCGTCGACCACCTGGCGATACAGGGCGAGGTAGTCTGCGACCATACGGCGAGAAGAATAGCGGTCCAGCGACCGTTCTCTGCCCATCTCGCCGCATTGTCTGGCGAGCTGGCGGTCGGCGTCAAGGCCGACGAGCCGCCCGCGAAGCGCGTCCTCGTCGCCGTACGGCACGAGGAACCCTGTGACACCTTCGTCGACCACCTGCGGGATGCCTCCGACGCGGGTGGCGACCACCGGCAGCCCGGCCGCCATCGCCTCGGGGATGACCAGCGGCAGCCCCTCGCTCTTCGAGGTCAAGACGAACACGTCGAGCGCGGCGAGCAGGCGGGGCACGTCGCGCCGGTTGCCGGTCAGGTGGACCGCGTGCGGGTGGGGCAGCCCGGCGATCTGCGCGGTCAGGTTCTCGCGCTCCGGGCCCTCGCCGGTGATGACCAGGTGAACGCGGTCGCCCAGCACCGGCGCGAGCGAGCGGATGAGGTAGGCGTGGCCCTTCTCGGGCCACAGCCGGCCGACCGTCCCGACCACGAACGCGTCGGCCGGGATGCCGAGCTCGAGCCGGATGGCGCGGCGCGCCTCGGCGTCGGGCGCGAACCGATCCAGGTCGATGCCGTTGTGCACCACGCGCAGGCGATCCGGTGCGCACTCGCGCCGGTCGGCCGCCACCTCGGCGGTCGGCTGCGACACCGCGACGAACACGTCGACCAGCCGCCCGGCCGCGCGGCGCATGGCCAGGCGGCGCGGCGAGTCCGGGTTGACGCCGTGCTTGGTGTGGACCAGGCCGGCGCGGCTGAGCTTGGCCGGCAGCCCGGCGAACAGGAGCGGCTGCGGGTTGTGGGTGTGCACCACGTCGGCGCGGCGGCCGCGGAACAGCCGGGCCAGCGACAGGAACAGGCGCGGATCCCGTCCCGGGCGCTTGGCCACGGTCTGGATGTCGAGGCCGCGCTCGCGGAACTCCGCGGCCAGCGGCCCGTCGGGCGGCGCCGCCAGCGAGATGGTGAGCACCCGGTGGCCGGCTCCGGCCTGGCCGACCGCGAGGTCCAGCGCGACCCGCTCCTGCCCGCCCATGCCGAACGACGACAGGACATGCACGATCGACAGCGGCCTTGACTCGCTCTTCATCGCTGGTCGAATCGCGCCCCGCCCCGTCACTGTCCCACGCCGCGCACCATGACCAGCGGCGTGCGGAAGATGATACGCGTCTCCATCGACAGGAACGCGGTGAATTTCTCCAGCGTCAGGAGATAGGCGAGGTCGTAGAGCAGCTTGATGCGCATGTCGTCGGCGACCGCGCCGGCCGCCTCGGGCAGCTGGAAGGGGTTCTGCAGCGTACCGACCAGCGCGGCGATCTCGGTGTTCTGGTTGACGCTGCCGGTGTAGCCGAGCGAGACCTGCGCCAGCCCGGTGATGCCCGGCTTGACGTCGCGCATCCGCTCCTCGAACAGGGGGATGGCGAAGGCGAGCTGGTTGAGCAGCTCGGGGCGCTCCGGACGCGGTCCGACCAGGCTCATCGAGCCGAGCAGGACGTCGAACAGCTGGGGGAGCTCGTCGAGGCGGGTCTTGCGGAGGAAGCGGCCGATCCGGGTGATGCGGGGGTCGCCCTTCTCGGCCAGGACCGGACCGGTGTACTTCTCCGCGTCCGGCTTCATGGTCCGGAACTTGTGCATGTGGAACTCGGCGAACTGGATCCGGCGCACCCCGTTGTGGGTGCTGGCGCCGAGGAGCTTCCCGGCGCGTTTCTGGCGGAAAAGGATGGGTCCAGGCGAGTCGATATAGATGGCGGCGGCGATGACGGGGAGGAACGGTCCGGTCAGGAACAGCCCAGCGGTCGCACCGACCAGATCGATGGCACGCTTGGTGATCCTCACACTCAGCCGCATGTGGGCACCCTAACATGTGGTCAGAAATGTCTGTTACCATCGGGGTAGAGAGCTTCGGCACGTGAGCAAGCGCGCAGGCAATCAAGGGGTGATCCGGCTGACCTGCCCCGCCGACCTCCGCTACCGCGACGTGGCCGTTCGCGCCGTGGCCGAAGCCTGCCGGCTGGTGAGTCGCAGCCGCTACGCTCACGGCTCGCAGCCGCGGGTGCACAGCGCGTCCACCACCCAGACGCTGGATCTCAGTGATCGGTTCGCCGCCGAGGTGGTCTCGGCCGTCTCGGAGATCTTCAACAACATCGCGATTCACGGCTACAACGGCGAGGGAAGCGGAGACGTCACGCTGGAGATGCGCATCCGCGGTGACCGCCTGGTGATCGTGATCTCCGACGAGGGCAGCTCCTTCGATCCTTCGCAGGTTCCGCTGCCCGAGCTCGATGCGCTGCCAGAGGGAGGTATGGGAATCCACATCGCAAGAGCGTGCATGGACGAGCTCGACTACACGCCGGGTCCGCCCAACATCTGGACCCTGACCAAGTACACGGCAGGTTCGGTCCGCAGACCGCGCCGCGTGTCCAGCCCCACCTAAGACCAACGTGCCTCTAACCTTCACCACCGAAGAATCCTCTGACGGAGCGGTGTCGCTCCGGCTGTCCGGCTCTCTCGACGCGATGACCGCGCCCGAGCTGCTCCCCACCATCGACCGTCTGGTCGAGGAGAAACGCACGCGAGTCTCTGTCCACCTGGAGGGGCTCGATCTCATCGACAGCTCCGGGGTGGCCGCGATCGTGGCCCTGTACAAGCGGACCCGATCCAACGGCGGGCGCGTCACCGTGACCGGCGCGCGCGATCAGCCGCTCGCGATCTTCAAGCTGCTCCGCATGGACCGCGTGTTCGCGCTCTAGCGGCGTGCGCGTCCTCGCGGTCACCCAGATCTTCCCCAACGCAGCCGAGCCGCTCTCGGCTCCGTTCAACCGGCAGCAGCTGGCCGCGCTCGGCCAGCTCTGCCACCTCGAGGTGATCGCGGCGCTGCCGTGGTTCCCGGGCAGCCGGCTGGCCGCGCGATGGTCGGCGGCCGGGCGGCGCGGCCGGGTGCCGCGACGCGAGCTCATCGACGGGCTCTCGGTCACTCACCCGCCCGCGCTGTACGTGCCGCGGTTCGGGCGGTCGCTGTCGGGCGCGCTGTACCTGGCGTCGGTGGCGCCCGAGGTGCTGCGCCGGCGCGGGCAGGTCGACGTGGTGCTGGGGACCTGGGCGTATCCGGACGGGTGCGCGGCGGTGGTGCTCGGCCGGATGATCGGCGCGCCGGTGGTGGTGAAGCTGCACGGCTCGGACCTGAACGTCATGGCGCGCATGGCCGGGCCGCGCGCGCAGCTCCGCGCCCTCCTGCCGCGCGCGGACCGGGTGGTGGCGGTCAGCCGCCCGCTGGCCGACGAGGCGATCGGGCTCGGCGTCGCGCCGGAGCGGGTGCGGGTGGTGCGAAACGGGGTCGATGGCGATCGGTTCGCGCCTGGCGATCGGCGGGCCGCGCGCGCCGCGCTCGGCATCGACCCGGGGCGGCCCGTGCTGCTCTACGTCGGGCACCTCAAGGAGTCCAAGGGCGTGGTCGACCTCGGCCACGCGTACGCGGCGCTGGTGGCGGAGCGGGCCGGCGCGGACCGTCCCGACGCCGAGCTCGTGGTGGTCGGTGACGGCGACGCGCGCGGCGCGATGGAGGCGGCGGCGGCCGGCGCGCCCGGCCTGCGCCTGGTCGGCGCGGTCCCGCACGACCAGGTGCCGCGCTGGATGGCCGCGGCCGACGTGGTGGTGCTGCCGAGCTGGAACGAAGGGACCCCCAACGTGGTGATCGAGGCGCTCGCGTCGGGCCGGCGGGTGGTGGCG
>Ga0193753_10001216_pt1 | contig 22522 bp, 14 predicted proteins | sample H1c2metaG_FD_144925 | JGI IMG/M metagenome (GOLD analysis project Ga0193753, IMG submission 144925) | Soil microbial communities from a riparian zone of the East river system, Colorado, United States - H1c2 | ecosystem: Environmental > Terrestrial > Soil > Riparian zone | place: USA: East... | reverse complement strand
CTCCCAGTCTCAACCAACTTAGTCATAAGGCGACAGAGCCTGTAGTTTCCACGCCGAAGAAGACGGAGATAAAAGTGGAGAAGGAAACGGCGCTGAATGATAAGAAGACTGTTGCTGACTATAGAGAGTGAGCTAGACGGGATCGTGAAACGTGAATCGGTAATCGTGAATTGAAGATGCTTTTCTTGCAGCGCAGCCTGTAGACAGGGCACTGCAGAGAGAAAATTTATTGAAGTTTGTGCGTGGAGACACGCATCAGGTGTGATAGCTTAGATTTAATTTTACGGGCAGTATTCTATGACGTTAAACTAATGGGGGATAGTAATATTTTTTAAGGATTTGGACCTTTGTCTAAACTCGGCGAAGCCCCTGCCGGGGCCCCTCCCCTCCCCCACCTCCACCACCTTTTCCCCCGAATTGTTTGACACGCAATAAAATGCTACACCTCGCCTAAAGTATCCCGTCGACACTTTCAAACAGAAGCAAATCTGCATACTAACAATCCCGAGGGCTGTTTAGATTTTTCAATCCATATCTATCTACGTAAAACAGATATTAGGTAATTAAATAATCGTAAAGCAAATATCACTTGCGGTTTCAGCGAAACCAAGGAGAAATCACCAGAATAAAAATGTAAAAAAACTATTCGAGGTTGCCGGTTTTCTTTTATCTGCTGACAAATTCACGACCAGCCAACATCGCCTGCGCACAGCTTTGGCGAGCGAGACGAAGCTTTAGCCTCCATAGGAGCAATTGGTATGTAGAAATCTTCATTTGAAGATGTGCCTTCCCTCAGAACACTTGAAAAACAGAAATGATTGTGAGGCGTTCCTACAGAGCGCAGCGGCTTTCTTTTAACCCGTGCTGCAAACAAAATATTTCTACGGGATAAGACTCTAATCACTCGATTAATCGAAAAAATATTCATCATCATTCGCAAACCGTTCCGAGGGCATTAGCGTGAATCCTTGACGTCAATCGTGAGTCGGCAATCGTGAATTGAACCCGCTGCTATTAGGATATTCAAATCGATCAGAGTGCCGCTATTCACGATTGCCGACTCACGTTTCACGTCTTGTGACCTCCCATTTATGTAATCCCTCCCGTCATTGCATCCCTCTTCTAAATTCCTGCCATGACCACGAAATCTTTTCGTCCGGACCCCCGGTATTTTCAGGTCCTCTTCCAATTGTTCTTTCTTATCTACGGCATCGGCGTATTGGGCTGGCCGGCCGACTGGCCTCACTACGCAACCTGTATCGGCGCATGTTTACTCTTCAACTATTCGGCCGAATCAGTGAAACAAAAAAAGTTCATGTCCCTCCTGGGTCCCAATGGATTTGACCGCTGGGGCTTCAGCGTACTCATCAGCGCCATGAGCCTTTGCCTGTTGTTGAAGACGAATCATTGGAGCACCTCCGCACTCGCCTGCGCGTTTACCGTTGGTTCAAAATATCTTTTTCGTTACAAAGGAAAACACATTTTCAACCCCTCCGCCTTTGGTATCGTTGCCACTCTCCTGCTTACACATGATGCGTGGCTTTCACCGGGGCAGTGGGGAAATGACGCCATCTTATTTTTCACGGGACTGACGCTCGGCACCATAGTGGTAACACGTGTACAAAAACTTGACACGAGCCTGGCCTTTCTCCTTGCTTTTGCCGGTCTTCTTTTTTGGCGTCAGGTACTGGTGCTCGGTTGGCCCGTCGATCATTTCATTCACTCCTTCAGTACCGGAAGCCTTTTCCTGTTCGCTTTTTTTATGATCAGTGACCCGCGCACTTCGCCGAACCATCCCATCGCACGTATTGCCTGGGCTGTCTTGATAGCATGTGTTTCGTTTTACCTGGCGGCCTTCAAATGGAAATACAATACGTCCATCTGGATATTGGTTGCCGCCGCTCCATTGGTACCGGTGCTCGATCATTTTTTCAAGGCCAAGGCCTATCAATGGCATGCTTCCAGCGTTACATCCAACTTTTTTAAACAACTTAAAAAAATAATCATGAGACCCTCTATTAAGAAACTCGCTGCCTTCCTGGTATTGACAGCCATGATCAGCCATGAAGCCGCGGCCTTCTGCGGCTTCTATGTCAGCAAAGCCGACGGCACATTGAAGAATAAGACCTCACAGGTGATACTTGTCAGGGATGGTAACAGGAATGTGATCACGATGTACAACGATTTCAAGGGTAATCTGAAAGACTTCGCCATGGTGGTGCCCGTACCCGTAGTGTTGAAGAAATCGGATATTAAGGTAGTGGACCAAAAGATATTTCAAACGCTGAACGAATACAGTCAGCCGAGATTGGTAGAGTATTTCGACCAGAACCCCTGCGCCGGTGACAAGGAGCGCATGCTGAGCGGAAGCGTCTCCGGCGTTCAACTGAATGAGGTTGTTGTCAGCGGATATGGCTCCGACCGGAAAAAGGAATTAGGCGTCCGTATCGAGGCAAAGTACCTGGTAGGTGAATACGATATTCTCATCCTGAGCGCAAAGGAGTCAACCGGGCTAAAGACCTGGCTGGAGGAGAATGGCTATAAGATCCCCGCCGGCGCAGACGAAGTACTCGAACCGTATATCAAGAGCGGTTTGAAATTCTTCGTGGTTAAAGTAAATGAAGAAGAGAAGAAGAAGTTGCCGGGTGATTTTCTCCGGCCGATCCAGATATCCTTCACATCCCCGAAGTTCATGTTGCCTATCCGGTTGGGAATGGCCAACTCGGACGGTGACCAGGATATGATCGTCTATGCATTTACAAAAAAGGGAAGAGTTGAATCCACCAACTACCGCACCGTTTCACTTCCCACCGGCAAGAACGTGCCGTTGTTCGTGCAGGACAACTTCAGTAATTTTTATTCCAATCTCTTCCAGCATCAATGGAGTAAGGAGGGACAGGCAGTCGTGATGCTCGAATATGCATGGGATGTGAGCCCGAAGAATTATGTGAAATGCGATCCATGCGTGGCGACGGCTCCTTCCACACAAGACCTCGTGCAGGCAGGCGTATGGTGGCTGAACCGGAACTGGAACGACTATAGCGATGTGAATGGCGATGAGGAGGACTATTCCGACAACGTGTACTTCACCCGGCTGCACATCCGCTACAACCGGGCTCACTTCCCGCAGGATCTCGCATTCCAGGTGACTCCCAATACCGAAAACTTCCAGGCGCGCTACGTCATAACGCATCCGGCAACTGGCGACTTCAGTTGTGCCGAAGGCCAGAAATACCTGAAGAAACTCAGGGAGCGGAGAAAGGAAGAACTCGAGATGCTGAGCTACCTCACCGGTAAGGGATATACCGACTGGGATGCATTGGGTGCTACGGGAAATGAAACGGATATTCCAGCCGGGAGCTCCTATGCCGCCGCCTCGATGATGATCGGGAAGCCGGCGAAACGGGGAAGCGAAGTCTGGCTTACATCTATTGGCATTGCGGGGTTGATTGTGATTGGAGGGATGAATAGGAGGAAGAAATTTCCAGTATAAGCAATTTGATAAATTGAAAATGTGCCAATGTGCAAATGTGTCAATGTGCAAATTGAGCGTGCTCCGATCAGTAGTTACCTTCTGGTGAGAATCATTGGCACATTTGCACATTGACAAATTTGCTAATTGGATTTCCAGCCGCCCGTAATCCATCACGCCCGCTCATCCATCTTTTAGCAGCTCCTTTTCGTAAAAAAATCCTTCAGAAATCTACATGGTTTTATTTCAAAGCCGTGCGCTGTAACCTTTTCTAAAGCCCTGCGTCTCATGGTTAATCATTGTTAAAAAACCTTAAATAAAATGGGGCTATGTACTTTATACGAAAAAGGTCGTATATTCGATTTGTAAAACAAAAACCCATGTCTGTAACAAGAACTATTAAGCCTACAGAAAGCGAATTGGAAATACTTCAGATCCTCTGGACAAGAGGGCTGGCGACCGTAAGAGAAGTGCATGAAGAACTGGCTTCTTCGAAAGACGTTGGCTATACCACGACACTCAAGCTGATGCAGATCATGCATGAGAAGTCGCTGGTAAAGCGTGATGATTCCATGAGGACTCACATCTACCAGGCAGCCGTGAACAAAGAGAAAACGCAAAAGCATCTGCTTGGTAAAATGATCGACAGTCTCTTCGGTGGATCTCCAACTCAATTAGTAATTCAAGCTCTCGGAGAGCATAAAGCAAGCCCTGAAGAAATCGAGAAGATCCAGGCAATACTCAACGATCTAAAAAATAAATAATTCACATGACTGCACTGAGCCATTCTAACTTTCTGCAGGCACTCGGATGGGCTGTATTGAACAGCTTGTGGCAACTGGCTTTATTGTGGGTAGTGTATCAATTGATAACTGCAGTTTTCAAAATCAACAAGCCAGCACAAAAGAGTTCGCTCTCGATACTCTTCCTGTATGCAGGGTTTGCATGGTTTATTTTTACCTTCATTTCGATAGCGGCCGATAAATCCGCCGCCATCTCCAGCGATTACATAGGCCTGATGAACATCGACGGAAACCAGGCCGTCAACAATTGGCTGCACACGGCGCTGCCTATCGCCTCGTTGCTTTATCTTTTATTGCTGGTATTGCCGGCATTGAATTTCATCCGCAACTTCAGGTATGTACAGGTCATCCGCCGGTACGGCATCTCCAAGGCCGATGTGAAATGGAGAATGTTCGTGCAGAAGGTAGGATCGCATATGGGAATCAACAAGCCCGTTCAGGTCTGGATGTCGGAGTTGATCACTTCACCTGTCACCATCGGTTATCTCAAGCCGGTGATCCTTCTTCCCCTCGCGGCCATGAATCATCTTTCGGTCGAACAAACGGAGGCTGTCCTTCTACATGAGCTTTCGCATATCCGCCGTTTCGATTATCTCACAAACCTTATTACCCGCATCATACAAACCATTCTTTACTTCAACCCCTTCGTAAAGGCTTTCACCAATATCATAGAGCGCGAAAGGGAAAAGAGTTGCGACGAGATGGTGATCCAGTTTCAGTACGAGCCTCATGGCTATGCAAGCGCCTTGCTGGCATTAGAAAAAGTATCGGGCCTTACGAGACAATCACTCACAGTTCCCGTGTCCGGGAACAAGCGGAACGAACTGTTGAATCGAGTAGAATCCATATTGGGTATCCAGAAGAAAAAGGGCATTCCATTCAATAGGATCGCCGGCGTGCTTGCTGGCATTCTGTGCCTGATCGCCTTCAATGCGTTGCTGTTGCTTGGCAAACCGGCTGGAAAGGCGAATGCCGCTCCCGGACTTTTTACGGAATTCACCTCCCCTCTCCTTTTCTCTCCCGGAGCGGAAGCAGGGAATGTCCCGGAGATAGTATCCACGCCTGAAATAAAGAGCAACACGATCATAAATCATCCTACTGAAGATAAGACGGTCGCCCAACCAGCGGGGACAGCTGCCAATCCGGAAAGACAATATGTTCCGGTCACTGATAAATTAGCGTCAAACGGCAGTCCTGCGTCCCCCTTCGTCAACGTGAATTTTGTCCAGAATATGCTTCCGGTGCTGAATGCTAAGGAAGAAGCGCAGATACACGCTGCAGTAGCCGCCTCCAGGCAGGTATTGGCCGAAGGCGCATGGAAAGTAGTGGAAGATAAGATCGCCGATGCGATGACTTCCGCCGAGAAGAACGAGGTGAAGATCGCGTATAAGAAAGCAATAAGCAAGACGAACCTCAACAAGATAGAGGCTAACCTGCGGCTTGCCTACGACCAGATCAACTGGCCTAAGATCAACTCTCAATTAGAGACTGCTATTACCGAGATAAAGCTGGATAGCGTACAGCAGGTCTATAACATCGCTATCGAGAACCTGGCTGGTTTGCAAAAGGAACTTGCGCTCACTGATGACCATAGCAATCCCGATACAGATATCACCCTTCGGGCAGTAGAAGAAAAGAAGAAGGAAATAGAAAAGGCGGCCAGTAAGATCAGAGCCGTTCGTACAAGGAAAGTGATTCACCTATAAATTAAGATGTATCATCCCGACCAACCTCGGGCTATCAATAATTTTTATCGTAATTTTTTGTCACTGGTCCCGGCCTTAGCTCGGGACCAGTGTATTTTATAGAGTATCGGTGAATATTTTTGCCGGGAAGTATAGCGCCAGTCCTTATTGTTTTCCCGCTCAGGATCTGGAGTTCATTGTCAATTTCATAGCAACCTGCCAACGAAATCTCAATTGCCGCAAGCTTAATTCCAAATTCCCTGCTCTTCTTTCAGGCAATCCTATCCTTCCTGAAAGGAAGAGTAACGCACAGCATGTTTCCCTTCTCATCGAGAGGCAAAAAAGTAACGAGGCCACCAAGCCTGTCGATCCTGTTGTCTATCATTCCCGTCACTATCTCCCGCTGTGTTTTTCCCATGCGCTGGGGTTCTCCGTCGTCTACGATGGAGAGACTCGTATTGAAACCAACCTGCAGTGTTATCCTGACTTTCGTTACATCTCCGCGCTCCTTCAGCAGGTCCAGCCACTTTTCAAGAACACGGAAGAAAGCGATGTTGTGCTCGTTACTCGTGCGCTCGATCTCTCCTGCAACATCGAACTCCACGGTAAACCCGGCATCGGTAGCCACATCCTTAATGTAATCGCCGATCAGGAATTCCAGGGGCATGGATAGTATCGTGGAAGGGGTGATAGAATCGGACAACTTGCGGATATCGTTGAGGATGTCGGAAAGTTGATCTTTTGCTTTCTTCAGCAACGGCATTCTCATCTTTTCACTTTCTTCGGCCATGCTGACATAAAGCAGGCTGGCCGCCAAAGACTGCGCGAGGTTCTCATGCAATTCGGACGCTATGAATTGTTTTTCCATCTCCTGCTCATTGATCACGTGGTCGACCATCTTACTCTTGAACTCATCCGCATGCCGCTGTATCACCTTGTTCTTCATCCTTAGCTCGAGGAGCTTCGTTACCTGGTGCGACATGATCGTCAATGCGCGCGCCTGCTCGTCGGTTAGTTGGTTCGGCTTGTTATCGATCACACAGATGGTGCCTACCTTGTGACCATTCGGAGAAAGAATAGGCGCACCCGCATAGAACCGGATATTCTGTTCCAGGGCCATCGGGTTGTCAGCAAAGCGTTCGTCCTTCAGCGCATCTTCAACGATGAACAGGTCGTCTTGCAGGATAGCGTGTGCACAGAAGGCCTCATCGCGAGATGTCTCTGTAGGTTCCATTCCCATCCTTGACTTGAACCATTGCCGGTCCTTGTCGAGCAGGGAGATCAATGAAATGGGGCAGTTGCAAATCGAACCTGCAAGTTCAACGAGTTCATCGAATTCGCTTTCGATGTCGGAATCGAGAATGTTTAGTGATAAGAGATCCTTTAAACGGAGTTCCTCATTTTTCGGGAATGGTGCGATGTGCATAGGAGAGTTAGTGGGTCTTTCAAAGTGGTGCTGTGCGGCCCCGGGCTTGGGAAAAGTTACTTTCGGTTTCGTGTTCTTTGCCGGAATCGCGGACACAAATTAGAACATAGTTATACCATTTTTAAATTTATTGGTACATGGTTTAAATAAATCCGATGCAAAAAAGGCAACTCTTTCCAGAGGGCAACGGCATATAAGTATTTCCCAGTATTCTCTTCAAGTGTTAGGCAGTAACACTTAGAGTGTGCGAAGTTTACTGCAGATATTCTGAAGATCCTGCGACGTCTTGTAGATGAAGAAGAACTGGTCGGTGATGGACTTGAAGGTCGAGAGATAGAGTTTGCCCTCGGCCTCGAGATCACCACTTTCCAACTGCCTGTTCCGGTTTTGAATGAGTGCATTTAGTTTCTTATCCAATTGTGCCTGCGGACCATCAATATTTTTCCCTGGCGATTCGTAATATGGGCTTTCAAGGAAATGCCATGCCGTCTTCAATTCGAATACAGTTGCTGCTATCAATGGTTCGTAGTCCGACATGATGAATTCAGGTTTCAGTGAATCGGCATAGTAGGTAAGTGTTGCGAGATGCGATACCAGCATGTGCGACGAAACCACCAGGCGGTGGATCTCCTTTGAATCCCTTCGCTGGCTTCGTGGCTCCGATAGCATCCTGTTGAACGCATCCGATAGATTTGCCAGGGAGACCCATGCGTATTTCCTCTCCTCCCGGCTCGTTTGTTTATCATACGGCTTACCGGTAAAGACAAAGGCCACGCTTTCAAAATAGTCGATGATGTCGACTATCACCTGCTTCGCGAGATCGCGGATCTGTTGCCGTTCCCAGATGGGTGGCAGAAGATATGAGGCAACGAATGCGATCACGCACCCGATGGCGGTATCGAGTATCCTCGCCTCGGCAACCTCCCTGAAGTCGAGTGGCTCCAGGATGTAAAACATAAAGAGCAGATACATCGTGATCATCACGACACTGACAAGGTATTTCCATCTCATGAAGCTATAGCCGCCGATCATGCAGATGGTAAGGAAGATGAGGATCGCGGTGTTATTCTTTACGAAGTACAGCAGCGTTCCGCCGATCGCTACCCCGATCAGAGTACCGCCAAGGCGTTGCAGGTTTCGCTTCTTGGTAAGACTGTATCCCGGTTTCAGGATAATGATAACGGTAAGCAGGATCCAATAGCCCCTGCCGAACGGAAGCAGTTGCCCGGCAACGAACGCGACCACCGCCGCAATGGCAATGCGCAGGGAATGCCGGAAGATATTCGAGTCGAGGGAAAAATTATCCCAGAATTGCCGCGGATCGATCGTTTGGCGTGTCACATATTTCGTGGGATCCGGGCTGGTGGCATCGATCTTTTTCAGCTTCCTGTCATAGGAAGTATATTGATGAAGCGTCCGGATCCGCGCGGCAATATCATCTATGCTGTCGAGGATATGCCGCAGGCTGATGAAGCCTTCGAGATTTGCGGGGTTCAAATGTTGTTGCCGTAGTTCATTGAGATGTTGCCGTTCGGCAACGAGTACCTCATCGATCTCCTTATCGTAATCCGAGGTCTTTCCGCTGGTAAGAGAGATGCCTATTTCATCCAGTTCATCTGCAAGGGAAAGAATGATGTTGCGGTATTCATCCAGTATATTCGTTCCCTTGAAATACTCATGTAGTTTCCGGTAATCGAAATGAGCCGTCATGGTCCGCTCCAGCAGGTCTGACACATCCAGGAAGACCATCATCAATATGCGGCTCGTGTGCGTCGATTCCTTCACGATCCCTCTCGTCTTAAATATCAATTCAGCTACGAGATCCTGTTTCTGTTGAACGTTCACCTGCGCCTGCATCAGTTGTTCGTAGTTGTCGTTGGTCTCCGAGCCCGCCACGTAGAACCCTGCTTTTGCTCTTAAGTATTCGGCGGCAGCCAATACATATTCTCCTTCGGCCTGTTGAATCAGCTTATAAGGACGCAGGCTGTAAAGCACGAGACTCAATGCCGTGTACCAAAGTCCGCCTCCGAGAAGGCAAAGGGAAAAATTGAACATGGCCCATCCCTGCAGCGCCTCATGGGTCATCATGACCATGATAAGTAATGCGCCGATCCCGATCGCGCTTGCCCGCGCACCATATACGCCAATCATCGAAAAAAAGAAACAAAGCAGTGGAAGCAGGATATAGAAAAGCCATTTGATGGGTAGCGAAAGGCCGACAACGAGGGCAACGAGGAAGATCAGACCGCAACAGACCAATAAGCCATTCCTGCGGTGATGGATGGGGCCGGGATTGTCGGTGATGCTTACGCTCAATGCCCCCAGGGAAACAAAGATGCCCAGCTGGAGCTGATCGAAATAGCCGAACAGCAACGAAGGCAATAGAACGCCGGCCGTGATGCGCACGCCGTCGGCCAGGTAGTGACTGTAAATGAATCGCCGGTATTCCTTGATATAATCCATTCCGTGCAAAGATAATCCGTGGGCCATGTTGAAGGCCTGACGCAAATGTTGTTTTATATTTAGGTATGGAATACCGGCTACTGGGCCGTTCAGGCCTGAGCATATCGACTATTGGTTTCGGATGTATGTCGCTGGGAAATGATGACCGGGAAAATGAGATGCTCGTTCACCGGGCGATGGATGCCGGCATCAATTTCTTCGACACCGCCGATATCTATGATAAGGGAAGGAACGAGGAAACCGTCGGCCGTGCGTTGAAAGGACGCCGCGCAGAGATAATACTCGCTACCAAGGTCGGCAACCAATGGAAACCGGATGGAAGCGGGTTGGACTGGAATCCGTCGCGTCAGCATATCCTGTCTTCCATCGACGAGAGCCTCCGCCGCCTGCAGACAGACTATATCGACCTCTACCAACTTCATGGAGGCACCATCGGCGATCCGATGGACGATACGATCGCCACATTCGAACTGCTGCGGGAAAAGGGCAAGATCAGGAGCTACGGCATCTCCTCCATTCGCCCCAATGTGATCCGGGAATATGTACGAAGGTCGTCCATTGCCAGCGTGATGATGCAATACAGCCTGCTGGACCGCCGCCCCGAGGAAGAGGCGATAGACCTGCTAACCGACCGTAACATCGGTATCCTGGCGAGGGGATCGCTCGCACAGGGGCTGCTGATCGACAAACCCGGCCGGGATTATCTCGACCACGCTGCGCTCGAGGTCGGCTCGCTGGCCCAACTGGTCAGGAACCTTTCGAACGGCCAGCGCACGCCTGCACAGACCGCTCTTCGTTTCGTTCTCCAGAAAAAGGGTATCACCAGCGCCATCTGCGGTATCCGCACCCATTTACAGCTTGATGAATTGCTTACCGCACCGGACAGTCCCCCGCTTTCCCCGAGCGAGATGGCAACCCTCGAAACCTTCGCCGGGCGGGGCTTTTACCACGACCATCGATAGCCTGAGTTTATCACATTTTTATCACATAAAACCCGTGTTGATATCATAGGTGTTAAAACCTATGGGCAATTCCCTAATTTCATTTTTCAAGAAAATCACCGAACCATGTGTACAGTAATTGCAAGGTCATTTCTGCTGATGACCAGTGTCGTTTTCGCGGGCATCTCCCCCACCCTCGCCCAGGAGAATTCTTCTTTGAAGATCAGTAGTTCGCTCGTGTATGGAGGCATCGAGGTCGGATCGAAAGGCGTTAAGATGAGCCTTCTCGAGTTGGGAAGGAATCCCCAGAACAATGGCGCCTTCAACATACTCAAGGACACTTCCGTCAACACGGACTTCATTTCTTTTTCTGCTCCAACCTTCCAGGCAACATTGAATGGACTCTCGGGTCTTTATAGCATGGCGAAGGACCAGTACAATATTCCGTCTGAAAGGATATTCACGGTTGTAAGCAGTGGTGTGCAAATGCAGGCAGAAAAGGATAACAAGACCAGTTGGGTACACAACTTCATCGATTCCTTCCGGCTAAAGATCAAGGAGCCGAAGAGGGATGTGGAGGTGGTTGACGTAAAGCAAGAGGGACGGCTGTCGCATCTCGGGATCGTACCCGAATCCAAACGCTACACTACTTTCCTCATAGATATCGGGAGCGGCAATACGAAGGGCGGATATTTTCCCTATGGCAACACGACCGATTTTAAATTATTCCAGCTCAACTGGGGAACGAAGAGCGTGGCCAATGCGACAGAGAAGAGATGTGATGAATTCGATAAGACGATCGCGAATTATAACAAACAACTGTATCGCGTTCTCGAAGGGGCCGAGCAGCAGGATATCATCTATGCGGTAAATGCGAGCGGGGCATACAGGATGACCGACTACATCGCATTCAGCGGCGGTATTGCATGGGCGGTGGCCACGCTGGTAAACCCGGATATGGCGGCCAGCACCGTGGTAACGGTTACCTACGAAGATGTGCTTCGGGTGAGTGATGACCTGGCAAAGAATTATGCTTCCTTACTGGATGCGGCGCTTGTAAAGACTATCAAGGACAAGAGTGTGAACAAGGAAGCGGTTGCCAGGGAAATAAAGAGAGTGCATTCCGTCTTCGATCAGCGATCACTGATGGCAGGCACGGGTCTGCTGTTAAAAATAATGCGCCAGTTCAAGTCCATTTACGAGACCAAGCAATTCTACCTGGTGAAGAATGGACAGGTGGGATGGATTTCGGCGTATGTAGATGCGAAGAACAATTAGTACAATTTGGCAATTTGATAATTTGGTAATTTGATAATTGGGCGTGCTACGATGACTAGTTGTTAATTGGTGCTAGCAGGGTTATTATTTTTTTTCAGGTAAATAAAAAAGCTGGGTGAAATTACTTCACCCAGCTTTTTTTATAAGATCGCAGAATGCTAGTTATTCCGCTTCAATTTCGACGTTAATTTTCTTTTCGTAGCACGCCTCATTGGCTAATTGTACTCAAGCTCGTGCCTGCGTAAACGACCTTCCTCTCTTTCCTCCACCCGAACGGCGGCTGGTATTGCTAAAAGAGGCGGTTGGCGTCGGCTGTGGCGGCAATCCGTGCATCAGTGGAACATCGAACGCATGATCTTTCACAACGGGGATAGCCCTTCCGATCAGCTTCTGTATATCCTTCAGGTAGATCTTTTCTTCGTAATCGCAGAATGAAAATGCGATACCGTCCGCTCCTGCCCTTCCCGTACGCCCGATACGGTGCACATAGGTCTCAGGTATATTCGGAAGTTCGTAGTTGATCACGTGCGAAAGTTCATCGATATCGATACCGCGTGCGGCGATGTCCGTTGCAACGAGTATTCTCGTCTTGCGAGTCTTGAAATTATGCAATGCGGCCTGTCTTGCATTTTGGGACTTATTTCCGTGGATGGCCTCGGCACGGATCCCTGCCTTATGAAGATCCTTTGCGATCTTATCTGCGCCGTGTTTTGTTCTTGAGAATACGAGCGCCGTCTTTATGGCCTCGTCTTTCAATAAATGCACGAGCAGGGCACGCTTCGATTGTTTGTCCACATAATAGAGATACTGCTGAATGGTATCGGCGGTGGTGGCAGAAGGTGTTACTTCGATCTTCACGGGATTCTTAAGCAGGATGTTTGCCAGTTGCTGGATCTCCGGCGGCATGGTAGCCGAGAAGAACAGGGTCTGGCGTTGCGTCGGTAGCTTGGCGATGATCCTCTTCACATCGTGTACGAAACCCATATCGAGCATCCTGTCCGCTTCATCCAATACAAAGAATTTGATATCGCGTAAGGAGACATGACCCTGATTCATGAGATCGAGCAAACGACCCGGAGTGGCAACCAGGATGTCGACGCCGCGGCGTAGTGCACTGACCTGGTTGTATTGGGAAACGCCACCGAATATGACGAGATGCCTGAGGTCGATATACTTTCCATAGGCCCTGAAACTCTCTTCGATCTGTATCGCGAGCTCACGGGTGGGAGTAAGTATGAGTGCCTTGATATTCCGGCGGGCTTCCGGCTGACCTTCCTTTTCCTGGTGCATTAATTGCAAAAGGGGAATGGCGAATGCTGCCGTCTTTCCTGTCCCGGTCTGCGCGCAGCCGAGAAGGTCCTTATGTTGCAATACGATGGGAATAGCTTGTTCCTGGATGGGTGTAGGCGTGGTGTAGCCTTCATTGTGCAAAGCTTTGAGCACAGGCTCAATGAGCTGTAAATTGTTAAATGACAATTGAAAAATTAATTTGATTTAAGAATATGGTAAGGCTATCAACTTAGAAGTGTGATACTTTACCTGCCTTACGTTAAGCCATCACGGCATTTGAATGGAGTAGATCAAATCAAACTGAGTGAGAGATAACATACAAGACCACAAATATATACACTTTTGGGGAAAAAGAGGTAATTTATTTGAAAAGAGGCTGTTAAAGCAGGTTTAACTGTGAGCACCATAGTCGGCGAGGAATGACTATGGTGCACCGGATTCGGGCGATGCCGGCCTCATTTAGTAAAAAGTATGGAGCAGGAATGAGGCCGTAGTATCATTACTTTTTCCGACACTTGTTTTTCCTGCAGTTCATTGTCGCGGATATATGATCTCCATGCACCGTCCTGCATCGCTATCTCTTTCTTCTCTCCCGTTCCATTGAAGCAAACGAGTATGCGCTTCCAGTCGTCATTCACCCGTTGCCCATTGATCTCATAGACGACCGTACCCTCCGGCATTTTCTCATAAAATCTTATATCGGCCGCAATAGCCGCCGCCGTCCTCATTCGAAAGGCCGGGTGCCGCTTACGCATTTTGATCAATGCCTCCACGTATTTCACCAAACTGAGATTGGAGGTCTTCAGGTCCCAGTCTATCGCATTGATACTATCCGGCGAATCGAAGGAGTTCTCCACTCCTTTCTTACTTCGAAGGAATTCCATGCCGGCATGAAGGAACGCGATGCCTTGCGAACTTAACACGATGGACAACGCGAGGCGATCCATTTGTTTGCGTTCCTCCTCCGTTGCATTCTTTTCAGAGATGGCAAGTTTGTCCCAAAGCACATGGTTATCGTGGCATTCGGCATAGGTTACCGTTTGGTAAGGCTGCCTGGCATACGGCTCCTTCGAGTAATTCACTTTGCTGTAATCGATCTGCTGATGATAGCAGGAAGCAACGACGCCGAATTTTATCGATTCAGCAGTACCGGGCTTCCCACCGATGAATCCCCGGTCGTCATGATCAAATACACTTCCCTTTATTCCATCCCGTATATCGTCGCTGAAAACGGCAACATGATCCAATCGTCCCACATTCTTCTTTAACGCTCTCAGGGAATTGGGCAACGGTGACGCGCCTGCGGTCCATCCCTCGCCATACAGCAAGATCCCCGGCCTGATCGACTGCAGTTCTGCCGAAATGCTATTGATGGTGGCGATATCATGCACTCCCATCAGGTCGATACGGAAACCATCCACATGATATTCCCTGACCCAGAATTTCATGGATTCCAGGATGAACTTTCGCATCATCGGCCGCTCGCTCGCCGTCTCGTTGCCACATGCCGTTGCATTGGAAAATTTTCCATCTGCCGCCTGCCGGTAATGATATCCGGGCACTAGTTTATTGAAGTTGGATGTTTCTCCCAATGCCGTATGGTTGTACACCACGTCCATGATCACTCCCAGTCCATTCTGATGGAATGTCTTTACCAATTGTTTCAATTCCTTTATTCGGGTAGCACCACCCGATGCATTCGTTGCATACGATCCTTCTGGTACATTGTAGTTGAGCGGGTCGTAGCCCCAGTTATATTTTTCATTGGGTTGCGTCTCATCCACCGAGTTAAAATCGAATATCGGCAGCAGGTGAACATGCGTGATCCCCATTTCCTTCAGATGATCGAGGCCGGTAGACAGGCCCGCTTTATTCTTCGTTCCTCTTTCCGTCAGTCCTAAGAATTTCCCCTTTTGCCGAATACCGGAACTTTGGGAAATACTCGCATCCCTTACGTGCAATTCATAGATGATGGCATCTGTCGCGTTTCTTAATACAGGTCCCTTGTCATTCGACCAGTCATGCGGATCGGTTCCCTTCAGATCCAGTATCATAGCCCTCGTTCCATTTATCCCAACGGCTTTTGCATACGGGTCCACAATATCTTCTTTCCAGCTTCCATCGATGAGCAGCCTGTAGGTATAGAATCTGCCCTGCTGGTCACCCTGCAGTACGGCCTTCCATGTGCCGCCTTCACCACGGCTCATTTCAACAGTAGCGACAGGCGTTCCACCCATTTCCCTATCATATAGAATCACCTGGGCGCGCTTCGAAACATTCTCCGGCGACCAAATCCTGAACGATGAACGCACGGGCAGGTAGCTCAGACCAAGGTCTGATCCTTTGTACACGGGGTATTGAGCGAGATCATTGACCTGTGATCTTCCCGTCAGTAATGACAGAATGAACCCGGATGAAAGAAGCGTCTTCCTCATAAGTCTTGTGTTGCTATTAAAGATACTTTTTAAAATAACGGTGAGTTAACAGAAAAGCCGGCAAATTCTTTCTCAAACACCATGATTCCTGTAAATTGCTGCAATTCATCAATAAAACTTTCCTCGTGATATGGGAGACTTTCAGGTAAAGAAGCAGCCAAAGAAATACGATGTGGTTATTGTCGGGTCGGGTGCCGGTGGAGGAATGGCGGCGTATATGCTGTCGCACGCGGGGCTCAAGGTTTGTATTGTCGAGGCAGGCCCCATGTATGATCCGCAGAAGAACATTACCCAATTGAAGAATCCATGGGACTCTCCAAGGCGCGGTGCATCTACCAAATACCGGCCGTTCGGAGATTTCGATGCCTGTTACGGCGGATGGGGTCTCGAAGGCGAGCCTTTCACCAAGGCAGACGGCACCGATTTCGATTGGTTCCGCGCCCGCATGCTCGGTGGCCGCACCAATCACTGGGGACGCATTTCGCTCCGGTTCGGGCCAAAAGATTTCAAACGGAAGAGCATCGATGGACTCGGCGACGACTGGCCCATTGGCTACGAAGATGTGAAGCCGTATTACGACAGGGTGGATAAGATGATCGGGATCTTCGGTACAAATGAAGGACTGGAGAACGATCCCGATGGAATATTCTTACCCCCACCCCGCCCGCGACTGCACGAGTTGTTTATCAAGAATGCAGCTACGCAGGCCGGCGTCAGGGTGATACCGTCACGACTTTCAATTCTTACGCAAAAATTGAATGACGAAAGAGGCGCCTGCTTTTTCTGTGGACAATGTGGCCGCAACTGCAGTATGGCGAAAGCGGATTTCTCCTCTCCCAATGTCCTCATCTATCCTGCACTCAAGACGGGTAACATAGATATAATGCCCAATGCAATGGCCAGGGAAGTACTCACCGATAAGGAAGGTCTTGCAACAGGCGTATCCTATGTGAGTAAGGACGACATGCAGGAATACCAGGTAGAAGGCAAGGTGGTGATCCTCGCAGCAAGTACTTGCGAGTCTGCGAGGTTATTGCTGAACTCGAAGTCGCAACGGCATCCGAACGGACTTGCCAATAGTAGCAATGTTGTAGGAAAATATTTGCATGATTCAACCGGCGCCGCGCTGGGTGGTGTGCTTCCGAAACTCTTCGATCGTAAACGGTACAATGAAGATGGTGTTGGCGGTATGCACGTGTATTCTCCCTGGTGGCTGGATAATAAGAAACTGGATTTTCCCCGTGGTTATCATATTGAATACTGGGGAGGACAGGGACAGCCTTCCTATGGCTTCAACTGGGGGATCGAAAGTCTCAATGGAAAATATGTGGTAAAAGGAAAACAAAAGGAAGCCGGTGGCTACGGCGCTTCGCTGAAAGAAGATCACCGTTATTTTTATGGAGCTGGTGTTGGTATGGCGGGGCGTGGCGAGGCGGTGCCGATGGTCACGAACTACTGCGAGATCGATCCTACTGTAGTCGATAAATTTGGTATCCCCGTATTGCGGTTCAATGTGAAGAATAGCGAATACGAGATAAAGCAGGCCAAACACATGAAAGAAACTTTCAAGGAGGTGATGCATAACATGGGCGCGATCATTACCTGGGGCGGCGATGACGATGAGAAGAACGACTGGGGCCTGTCGAAGCCGGGAGAGATCATCCACGAAGCCGGAACGGTGCGCATGGGCAACGATGCAAAAAAATCCGCGCTCAACAAGAACAGCCAGGCACATGACTGTAAGAACCTGTTTTGCGTGGATGGAGGGCAATTCGTTTCGCAGGCGGATAAGAATATTACCTGGACTATACTCGCGTTGAGTATGCGGGCGAGCGAATATATCGTTGACCAGTTGAAGAAACAAAATATCTGATCGTGAATCGTGAGACGTGAATCGTGAATAACGTGAATCGTGAATAACGTGAATCGTGAGTCGTCAATCGTGAATGGAAGACACTAACTGGTTTGCACAGCTTTAAGACTGACGCTATTCACGATTGACGACTCACGATTCACGACCTCAATGGGAGATTAACTTATAAAAACGAAAATCATGGATCGAAGAAAATCATTGAAGATCATCGTCACCGGAACTCTGGCCGGCGGAGCCATAGCCACGGGCTGCTCACCTTCGGATAAGAAGGTGGAAGAAGTGAAGAAGGGGGAACCCCAGTTCGCCGTAGACCGGTACCCAGAGGAACTTAAACACGAGAAGGCCGTGCTTGCCGAAGGACAATTCTTCAGCGCGCACGATATGGCGACGATCACCCTTCTCGCGGATATCATTATTCCAAAGGATGAAATAAGTGGTAGCGCCTCCGATGCGAAGGTGCCAGCCTTCATCGACTTCATCGTCCGCGATATGCCGGAGCACCAGGTCCCCATGCAGGGCGGCCTGAGATGGCTGGATCTGCAATGTTTCAAATTGTATGGACAAGCCTTCCAGGACTGCAGCCAATCGCAGAAGATAGAAATGGTAGACGCCATTGCCTATCCTAATAAGGCCAAGCCCAATATGAAGCAGGGTGTCGCCTTCTTCTCGCTAATGCGCAACCTCACGTCCTCCGGCTTCTATACCTCGGAGATCGGCGTCAAGGATATCGGCTACGCCGGAAATAAACCGACGCAGTGGAATGGTGTGCCCGATGATGTGCTGAAACAATACCAGCTTTCGTATACGGAGAAGGAGTTGAAGGAATGCGTCAAATTCTCATAAGAACAATTTGATAATTTGGCAATTTGATAATGTGGCAATGATCCTCACCAGAAGGATCACTACTGATCGGAGCACGCTCAATTGGCACATTGGCATATTTACAAATTTGCACATTGTCAAATTGCCAAATTATCAAATTATCAACTGTGCCAATCAGACACTACAACCAGATCGCCGGCCAGCAGACCGGTCGCGTGGAAGCGCTGAGTGATGGGGTTTTCGCCATCGCGCTCACCCTGCTGGTGCTTGAAATAAAGGTTCCCGAAATGCATGTGCATTCAGAACGGGAGCTCTGGAATGCATTGCTTGCTCTCTCTCCTAAGTTTCTCAGTTATTTTCTCAGCTTCATGACGATGGGCATATTCTGGACCGGGCAGTCGCTTCAGCTCAGTTATATGGAGCATTACGATCGCAACCTCAACTGGAATACGCTTTTCTTCCTGCTGCTGGTCTCGTTGTTGCCGTTTACAACGGCCTTCCTTGGACAATTCACCACATTCAAATTGGCACTCGTGCTCTATTGGCTCAATATCCTGGCGTTGGGAGTATTGCTTTATATCCATTGGAGATATGCGATGAAGAACAACTTCGTCAGGAAAGACGAAGGCATTGCCGCGGTAGACAAGGCAATAAGAAAACGAATCGTGATAGCGCAGCTACTTTATTTCTGCGGCGCCCTGCTTTGTTTCATACATCCCTATGTCAGCATCTGCTTTATTATTGCGGTGCAATTGAATTATGCGTTTGCGATCTTCTCACCACAGCTGAAAAAGACGTGAATCGTGAATGGCGGCCTCGCTAAATCAGCCTTCCCATATAGCACGATACTTGAACATTGATATTGTGTATTGAATATTGTACGAAGGACTCCGGACTCCTTCGGAGAATATTTTCCAGTCAAAAGTAAATGGCGTGTATCTTACTTATAGAGGGAATATGTACATCCATCGGGGTCGGCTACGCCAGACCCCGATGAGACACCACTTGAGCATTGAATATTGCGTATTGAATATTGAATATTTCTACGCCCCTTCTTAATTGACCAGCTCCTCCTTATCACTCCTGCTATGTTCCTCCATCAATTTCCGTTGAATATCAAACGGCACCGCCTCATATCCCAGGAAGCGCATATTGAATCGCGCCCTGCCCTGCGTCATAGACCGTAGCGAGGAAGAATAGCCATCCATCTCCGCCAGCGGCACGCGCGCTATTATTTTCTGAAAATGACCATCACTGTCTATTCCTTCCACCAATGCACGGCGGCTTTGCAGATCGCCCATGATAGCACCGGTGAGATCGTCCGGGCACAGAACCTCTACCTCGTAGATCGGCTCGAGCAGCTGTGGATCGGCCTGTTGAAATGCCTGGCGAAAGGCCTGCAGCCCTGCAATCTTGAAGGAAATATCATTGCTATCTACTGGATGCATCTTCCCATCATACACCGATACGCGTATATCACGTGCATAGGATCCCGTCAACGGCCCGTTTTGCATTTTCTCCATCACCCCTTTTAAAATGGAAGGGAGGAACCTTGCGTCTATCGCGCCGCCTACAATGCAATTGTAGAATACGAGATTACCGCCCCAGTCAAGCTGGTGAGTGTCCCTTGCCCGTACATTCAGATCGGCCGGTTCGGGCATTCCCTCATACCAGGGTTCGATGCGCAGGAAGACTTCCCCGAATTGTCCCGAGCCACCGCTTTGCTTCTTGTGACGATAGCTTGCATCTGCCTTACGGCGGATCGTCTCCCTGTAGGCTATCCGCGGTTTTACAAATCGTACTTCCAATTTGTGATTATGTTCGATCTTCCACTTGGCCACTGCGAGGTGCATATCCCCCTGGCAATGGATCAGTGTTTGCCTCAATTCAGTGGACACCTCCACCAGCAGCGTCGGGTCCTCTTCGCGCAGCTGATGCATCGCCTGCGATAACTTCTCCTCCTCCCCTTTCTTGAGCGTTTCGATGGCAACGGTCATATTGGGAGATGGGAAAACGATTGGCGGCAATTCAAAATTCCTTCCTTTGCCATGCAGTGTATTATTGACATGAGTATTCTTCAATTTCAATGTCGCGCCGATATCCCCGGCTACCAGCTCATTTACATTCACGCGTTTATTTCCCTCCACCAGAAAAAGCTGGGTTATCTTTTCCGTAACACCTGTCGATTCATTCTCGAGTTCCATGGCGCTCTTAATGGTTCCGGAGTACACCTTGAAGAATGACAATTCGCCGACATGCGGTTCGCTTACCGTCTTGTAGACAAAGATGCAGGGCGGGCCGTTTGCATCGCAGGCCAGGCTATCGCCTTTCTTTGTTCTTTGAGGAGGCATCTCATTGGCACTGGGACAAACATTATCAATGAAGCCCATCAACCGGCCGCTTCCCATATTCCGCTCTCCGGATAAACAGAACAACGGAAAAAGATCGTGATTGATCATCGCCTTCTTCATTCCTTCCTTCATTTCATCTTCATCCAGTTCGCCTTTTTCAAAATAGGCATTCATCAGTGTTTCGTCATTGCTTGCTATGGCTTCTACCAATTCCCTGTGCAGGGCTTCCGCTTTCGCTTTCTGATCGGCGGGAATAGGCAGCTTCTCCGGCTTTCCTCCTGTATCCTTGAATTTATATAATGTCATTCTCAGCACATCGACAATCTCGTGGAAGCCGGCGCCGGTCTGTATGGGATATTGCACCATGACCAGCTTATTGCCGAAATTGGCTTTCGCTTCTCTAACAGTCTTCTCGAAGTCGGCGTTATCATCGTCGAGTTTGTTTACCGCAAATATCATCGGCGTTCGGAACTGTTCCGTGTATTCCCATATGATATTGGTGCCTACCTCCACTCCCATTACCGCGTTGAGCAGCATCACGCCGGTATCGGCGACACGCAATGCGGAGATCACTTCTCCTACAAAATCATCATAACCGGGTGTATCGATGATATTGATCTTGTATCCGCGCCATTTGCTGTGAAGGAGCTTGCTGAAAATAGAATTACCACGTTCCTGTTCAAGTTCGTGGTAATCGCCTGTCGTATTCCTTTCGGCTATTTTCCCGCGGCGGTTGATAATTCCCGCCTCATATAGCATGGATTCCGCTAACGTGGTCTTACCGGCTCCTGCATGGCCAAGTAAGGCGATGTTTTTTACGTGTGAGGTATCAAACTCTGGCATACAAATAAATTTAGGCGTAAGCAATCGGGCAGAGATTCTCAATTGGGATTCTCAGAAGCAAAAAGTAATGGGATCGCCTCAGGAACTTCGTTCCATAAACCGGCTGAATTCATCGCGCAGTTCCTGGAGAGTAGCATCGAGCGACTGGTACTGGCCGAATAATTTCTCGTGATCCGCCAGGGTCTCTTCACGCACCTGCCCACGCGCGCCCGACATTTCATGGTCGATCGTCCGGCAATGTGATTTGATAGCGTGTTTGAGGTCGTGGATGTTGATCAGTTGAATGTGAAACTGGTTGTGGAGATGTTCTACTTTCTGCAACTGGTCTTTGGAGAGGGACCGGCTGGCGGCTTCCTGGAGTTTGTTCTTATCGCTGCTGAATTCTTCGCGATATTGGCGGAGTGCATTTCTCCAGTCGTTGCACTCAGCCGTAAGCTGTGAGATTTCTACCTGAACCATGGGATTTAAGTTTAAGAGTGAAGGATATAGTTGACTTCCATCTTTCCCGGGTCTACGAGGATATATGTAATTTAAAATATTTTCCGTTGAAAACTTCACATTTTTTTTCACATCGATATTTACACTTAAAAAAAAAGACCCCAGATACTGGGGTCTTGAATTACTATCCATTTTTATTTACCGTCTTCTCCTCGTTTTACTATGCGTCGCTTTTGCCCTGCTGCCGCGTCTTTCTACAGAGGTCCTCGTCCGGGATACGGAATGTCCTCTCGGCCCCGTGACCGTGGTTCTGCTCCTCGTGACCCGGTAATGGTTGATCGATGCCTCATGACGGGTGTGAACGATCACGGAGGTACTTCTTACCGGGCGGTACATGGTGCG
>Ga0193753_10001215_pt1 | contig 22528 bp, 19 predicted proteins | sample H1c2metaG_FD_144925 | JGI IMG/M metagenome (GOLD analysis project Ga0193753, IMG submission 144925) | Soil microbial communities from a riparian zone of the East river system, Colorado, United States - H1c2 | ecosystem: Environmental > Terrestrial > Soil > Riparian zone | place: USA: East... | reverse complement strand
CTACAACCCCACCGACGCGCGTTCGGTCGCGCAGGTGCAGGACGCACTGGCCAGGCTCAAGGCGCCGGGCATGTCCACCGCCTTCGGCATCGACCAGCCGAAACTGGATAAGGCCGTGCAGGCGCTGCAAGACTCGCTGCAAGGGCCGAACGCGAGCCAGGCGGATCTGGACAGGGCCTTGGCGAAACTCAATCAGGATCTGGATGGCGTCGCGCTGTCCAGGACCACGCCGGTCGGGCAACTGTTCCGCGCCATCGGCGTGGGTCTGGCGGGCGTCAACCTGGCATCGTCGCTGCAGCGCGCGGGACGCGATCCGGGCGAACTGGCGAACTGGGGCAAGGTCGCCACCGACACGCTCGGCGTCAGCCAGAAGACCGCCGAGATCCTGTTCGCACGCGGCGTCGGCGGACAGGGCACCGAGCTGCTCGCGAGCAGGGTGGCCGGACGCATCGTTGGCGGCCTGAGTGCGGCGGCGGATGGCTGGTTGGCCGCCAGCGCGTTCGCCAAGGGCGACTACGCCGTGGGCACGCTGTATTCGGTGGCGGCGGCGGGCGGCGCGTTGGCCGCTGCCTCAGGTTTGGGCGCGATCGGCGTCTGGGGCGGTCCGGTAGGCATCGGCTTGACCGCGATCGCCGCACTCGGCATCTACGCGATCCAGAGCACGCGCGATTCCAACGTGCACATGGACGATCCGGACACCGCGCCGTTCCTCGAATTCGCCGGCTTCTCGTCGGAGGCCGCGAAGGCATTGACGGATCAGAGCGGAGACGGCCACAGCCCGGTGCCGATCCTGCAGCAATATGCCGAACTCAAGGGCTACGACATGAAGGATCCCGTCCAGCGCCAGGCTTTCGCCGACTGGGTGAATGGTTTGAGTCCGGCATTGCTCGCGGATCTGCGCGACGCCTTGCACCACACGATCGACGATTACGAAGGCGACCCGACCAAACTCGGCAACGACCCGGTCGAACCGGAGACGGACTTCAACGTCAATCCGAGCACCGGCTCGGCCACGCCGATCGTTTCGGTTTACGAGGTGCACACGGTCGGCGAGATCGATGCCTTCCTGCGCCAGCACGGCAACTACGCCGGCGGCAGCATTCTTCCGAATGCCTGACCAACGGCTGGATTGGCCTTGCATCGCCGCTCTTGATTATTGTAGAGCGGAGCTTGCTCCGCTGCGTTTGATCTTCGGCCCCACCAATCTGGTCCATTGACGGGATAGCTTTGCCGCGTCCCGAAAGCCGCGGGTCGAGACCCGCCCTACATGTTTGTGGATGTCGATCCGGGCTACTCCGGTTCGTCTTAGAGGAATACGGCCCGGAGCCTTGCGCCGCGCTGGTCGTTACACTCCTCCCTGACGCCCCGGAGCCCCACCTATGACCTCCGCACCGCAATCCCCCTCTGACGCCATGACCGACGCCGCCCCGCCGCCCCCGGCCCAATCGACCTGGGCCGCCATCCGCGACGCCATGCGCGGCACGAATGCGGACTACACCAAGATCCCGATGCGCCGGGCCGTGTTCCTGCTCGCGGTGCCGATGGTGCTGGAGCTGGTGCTGGAATCCACGTTCGCAGTGGTGGACATCTTCTTCGTCGCCAAGCTCGGGCCGTCCGCGGTGGCGACGGTGGGGCTGACCGAGAGCTTCCTGTTCCTGCTTTATGCGGTCGGCATGGGCCTGGCGATGGCGGTGACCGCAGTCGTCGCGCGGCGTATCGGCGAGGGCAAACGCGAAGAAGCCGCTGTCACTGCGGTGCAGGCCATCCTTGCCGCGCTGCTGATTTCCGTGCCGTTCGCGGTGCTCGGCATCGTTTACGCTAAAGAATTGCTGCAGCTGATGGGCGCGGACGCGTGGACGCTGGAGCACGGTTACCGGTACACGCAGTGGATGCTCGGCGCCAATGCGGTGATCATCCTGCTGTTCGTCATCAACGCGATCTTCCGCGGCGCGGGCGATGCCGCCATCGCCATGCGCGTGCTGTGGCTCGCCAATGGCCTGAACATCGTGCTGTGTCCGCTGCTGATCTTCGGCATCGGCCCGTTCCCGGAGATGGGCATCGAAGGCGCCGCCGTCGCTACCGTGATCGGCCGCGGAACGGGTGTGCTGTACCAGTTGTGGGTGCTGTTCCGCGGCGGCCAGCACATCAGCGTGGCGCCGTCGCAACTGGTGTGGAATGGCCCGATCCTGTGGAACGTCTTGCGTACTTCGTTCGGCGGCATGGGCCAGATGGTCATCGGCATGACCTCGTGGATCTTCATCATGCGCATCCTGGCCGGCATTGGCAGCGAGGCGGTGGCCGGCGCGACCATCGCATTGCGCATCCTGATGTTCACGCTGATGCCTGCCTGGGGCATGTCGAACGCTGCGGCGACGCTGGTGGGGCAGAACCTGGGCGCCGGACAGCCGGAGCGCGCTGAAGCATCGGTGTGGCACATCGGCTGGTACAACATGGGCTTCACGCTGATCGTGTCGGTGCTGTTCTTCTTCTTCAACCACGAGATCGTGGCTATTTTCACCGACGATGCGGCGGTGGTCGCGATCGGCGCGGAGTGGCTGCGGATCCTCTCGTACTCGTTCTTCGTCTACGGCTGGTGGATGGTCGCGGTGCAGGCCTTCAACGGCGCCGGCGACACGGTCACGCCCACCAAGATCAACTTCGTGTTCTTCTGGCTGATCCAGATTCCGTTGTCGTACGCGCTGGCTATCTCGCTGGGCTGGCAGCAGACCGGCGTGTTCTGGGCCGTGTTCGTTTCCGAAACAGCGGTGGGGCTGTTCACGCTGTGGCTGTTCAGTCGCGGAAAATGGAAGACGGCGATGGTGTAGCGGCAGAACCGTAGGCTGGGTTGGTTTCATCAACCCAGCCTACGACGTCGAGGAATGCCGGGTTGATGGAGCCAACCCAGCCTACGCATCACTCGTCCGGAATTTCCGCCTGCACCAGCATCCCGAGCAGCATCAGCGAATCCTGCCAGCCCAGGTAGCAACCTTCGACCGGAATGGCATCCGGCAGGTTTTCCTGCGTGATGTTCACCTCGGTGCCGACGGACACTTTCTTGAGCGTGACCGTGGTGGTGATCTCGCCGGGCATGTTGGGGTCGTCGAAAACGTCGGTGTATTTGAGCAGTTCATTAGGCACGAGTTCCAGATACTTGCCGCTGAAGCCGTGGCTCTTCTTGTTGGTGAAGTTGGTGAAGCTCATTTTATAAGTGCCGCCGACCTTGGCGTCGAGCTTGGCGACGTTGCAGGTGAAGCCGTTCGGCGACAGCCACTTGGCGATGGCATCGGCATCGAGGAAGGCGCGGTAGACGCGCTCCGGCGGAGCGGCCAGCACACGGTGGAGACGGACGGTATTCTCTTTCTTGCTCATGGTGGTCCCTTTACTGGGATAGAGGAATAGCCCTCACTATGGCGACGAACGGCATGATCGGAGATCGACAAAGACCGGGAATGAATCGCCAGAGCCGCCGTGGCGCGGATTCCAGCCCATTCGACGGGCGTAGACGGTTTTAACATGCGACCTGCCGTGAAATCCGTACGTTCGACACGCCATTGCGACGATTCGTCACAATGGCGCATGAATTTAGGCTGATTTTCATACAGAATTAACGCGGACTTCCGCGCACGTACAAGCCTAACTACTGGACTGTGAGCATGAGAAGAACGGCAATCGTGGCCCTCGTCATGCTCGGCATTGCGGCGGCGGGTGTCGCAATACTCATGCCGTCGCCACCGGATCCGGCGCCGCCGATCGCATCTCCCATCGACGATGCCGAACGTTCGCGCGCCATCGATGCGTTGCGGCCCGGCACGGCAAAGCGTCCGGTCATCGCGATCGTGACCAACAACGACGGCACCGAAGTCGCCGATCTGCTCAGCACTTTCGGCGTGCTGCGCCAGGCCGATGTGGCGGACATGGTCGTGGTCGCCGAAAAGAATGCGCCGGTGCAGTTGTATCCCGGCGACTTGCGTGTGATGCCGCAGGCGAGTTTCGATGAGTTCAATCGCAGTCATCCGGATGGCGCCGATTACGTGGTGGTACCCGCCATGGACCCGCACGACGACCCAGCCGTGGTGGACTGGCTGCTCGCCCAGCGGAAATCCGGCGCGAAGATCGTATCGGTCTGCAACGGTTCGCTGACGTTGGGAGCCGCAGGCCTGCTCGACGGGCGGCGCGCGACCAGCCACTGGAGCACGGTGCGCAAGCTGAGGTCCCGGCATCCGACCATGCAATGGATCGCGGACCGGCGTTACGTGACCGACGGCGATATCACCACGGCGACGGGCATCACCGCATCGCTGCCGTTGATGCTCGCGCTGGTGGAGGCGATCGGTGGACGGCAGGTCGCGGAAGACACGGCGCGAGATCTCGGCGTCGACCACTGGGACGCACGTCATGTCTCCGGCGCGTTCCGGCTGACGGCGGCGCACCGGTGGACTTTCCTGCGCAACAAACTGCGGTTCTGGGCGCGCCAGCAGCGGGAAGTGCGCGTCGACGGCGTGGACGAGATCGCGCTGGGGATCGCGATCGATGCGTATGCCAGGACGGAACGTGTGTCCGTGGTTTCGGTCGCTTCCCAACAACAGGTCCGCAGCAAGCGCGGGTTGGTTCTGCTTGCCGGACAGGTGACGGACGCATCGGGGTTGCAGCGGCCGCTCCCGCCGCTGCCGACGCAGGCGGGTCGGACGCCGCAATTCATGCTCGAACGGATCGAATCCGATTTCGATCCGCGTACGGCCCGCTACGTCGCTTTGACGCTGGAATATCCGTGGCGGGTGGCGGAAGTCGAGCCGCGTTGAACCGAAGAGAGCGTCGTTACGTGGGTGCCCGGGTGCGCTGCGCTTACCCGGGCTACGAAACTGACACCGGAAATCCGGGCCGCCCTTGTAGCGAACTGAGAGGATATCCGGAACGTGATTTTCATCACGTTTGCCGTTCGGGCAAGGTCAAAGCTCGAACCCCGCGTTTTTGACTTGCCTTCGACAGCAAAAGCAAATCCCCCTTGATCCCCCTTTTTCCAAAGGGGGAGAAACAGCGGGTTGATCTGCAGCGGCGACGGCGCTTGTGTCGCCCTCCTTATGAAAAGGGGACGCGGGAGTCCCGATATATGCACAAAGTCACGTTCCAGGACCGCTGCCCGTATCGGATACTCGAACGTTCATGCCAAGGGGATTTCGCATGCGACTGAAGCACCTGCGTACCACGCTCGCCGGCACGGCCGTTACATTCGGCGTTTCACTGCTGCTGGCCGCTCCCGCGTCCGCCCAGCGCGTCGACCCGGATGCGAAATTGATCGCCCAGCGCAACGACATCGAGAAGCAGCTGGAAGAAGTCGCCATCATCGAGCGAAAAGTGATGGTGAGGATGCGCGACGGCAAGTCGATGGCGGCCGACATCTACCGTCCTAGGCATGCCAAGGGCAAGGTGCCGATCATCTTTTCCCGCACGCCGTACAACTTCAATTTCTGGGACGTGAAACTGGGCGCGCCGCGCGACCTGAGCAACGAACTGGAAGCGGTGAAGCGCGGTTATGCGCTCGTCCAGATGAACGAACGCGGACATTATTTCTCCGAGGGCAATTACGAAATCCTCGGCGCGCCGATCACCGACGGTTCCGATGCGATCAACTGGATGGCGTCGCAGCCGTGGTCGAACGGCAAAGTCGGCGCCACGGGTTGCTCGTCCACCGCCGAGTGGCAACTGGCCGTGGTCGCGCAGGACGATCCGGCTTTCGCCACCTTCAACGTGCAGGGCTTCGGCGCCGGCGTGGGCCAGGTCGGCCCATATTGGGAACAGGGCAACTGGTACCGCGGCGGCGCGGTGCAATTGCTGTTCCTGTCGTGGCTGTACGGCGAACAGAACCAGGTGCGGCCGATGTTTCCCGCCGGCACCTCGCAGGCCGAGCTGATTCGCGTATCCAAGATGTTCGACCTCGATGCGCAGATGCCGCCGGTCGACTGGGACAAGGCTTTCCGGCATCTGCCGGCGAAAGACATCATGAAATCGGTCGACGGTCCGCCCGGCATGTTCGCCGACGCGATGCCGGTGCCCACCGGCGGCAACATGATCGCCCGCGCGCCCAACGATCCGGCCTGGAACCAGGGCGGGCTGTGGCACGAAAGCATGCCGATCAAGAAGCCCGGCCTGTGGTTCATGAGCTGGTTCGACGTGTCGGTTTCTCCCAACCTGGCGGCCTACAACCAGGTGCGCCGCACCGCGCCGAAAGCCATCGCCGACCAGCAATACGCAGTGATCTCGCCGTCGCTGCACTGCGGCTACAAACGCGACAAGCAGGATACGATGATCGGCGACCTCAGCATGGGCGATGCGCGGCTCGATTACGACAGCCTCGTGTATGGCTGGTTCGATCATTTTCTCAAGGGCGAGAAGAACGGCATCCTCGAAAAGCAGCCCAAGGTGCTGTACTACGTGATGGGCGAGAACAAGTGGAAGAAATCGGCCACCTGGCCGCCGGCGGGCGCCGCCACGCAGAGCTTCTACTTCAGCAGCCAGGGCAAGGCCAACACGATGTATGGCGATGGCGCGCTGACCAGCGCGCCCGATGCCAGCGATCATCCCGATCAGTTCGTCTACGACCCCGACAACCCGGTGCCCACTTTCGGCGGTGGCGGCTGCTGCCAGGGCAATGCGGCCAAATTCGGCTCGTTCGACCAGCGCGCCCACGAAACGCGCAACGACATCCTGGTTTACGACACCGAACCGTTCAAGGAAGGCGTCGAGGTCAGCGGCCCGATCGCGGTCACGCTGTATGTCTCGTCCAGCGCCAGGGATACCGACTTCACCTTTCAGGTGATCGACGTGCATCCCGATGGCAAGGCCTACAACGTCACCGAGAACATCCAGCGCATGCGCTACCGCGACGGCTACGACAAGCCGCTGGCGTGGATGTCGCCCGGCGAGGTCTACAAGGTGACGTTTCAGCCGATCGACACCAGCAACTACTTCAAGGCAGGGCACAAGCTGCGCGTGGCGATCAGCAGCAGCAACTTCCCGCGCTTCGACCGCAACCTCAATACCGGCGGCAACAACTACGACGAGGCGAAAGGCGTCATCGCCCGCAACGCGGTGCATCACGACGCCCAGCACCCGTCTCAGATCACCATCACGGTGGTGCCGGGCGGCGGGCAGCTTGCAGAGGTAAGCGTCGGCAAAACCAAATGACCCGATGAGCGTAGCCCGGGTAAAGCCAAAGGCCGCACCCGGGGATTCGCTTCGGAGTCCCGGGCGCGTTCGCTTGTCCGGGCTACGGCCGCGATCTGCGCCGTGTGCCGTTAGCTTCACCTGAAGAGGCACCGACACGGCGGCGAACGGATCGGCGTGCCTGCCTGGGCAGCGGAGCAAGCAACGATGGACAGCGACAAGCCATTCCTGGTCTACGAATCGGGCTACCGCCGCGTGGCGTTCGCCATCGTCTCGCTGGTCGCGATCGTGGTGGCGTGGTTCGCGGCGCTGGTGTGGGCTTACCGATCGGTCGCGGATGGCAATGCGCTGCTGTCGCTGATGCTGTGGTCGGTCGCCGCGGTGGTGGTGCTGGTGGCGGCCGTCGTGCCGATGACGTACCGCGTCCATCGCTGGACGCTGGAGTCCGATGGCGTGCGTATCGAGGAGCGGCCTCGGCTGCCGTTCGTGGGACTGCGGCGGCAGGTGCGGGTGGCGTATGCCGATGTGCTCGCGCTGCGCAACGTGGAAAGCGGCGTGGATTTTCTGATCGAACTCGCCACCCGCGACGGCCGCTGCTTCCGGCTGATGCAGCCGCCGCCGTTGGCTGCGACGGCGCGGCGTCCGATGAATGAAGTGGATCTCGAAGCATTCCGCGATGCGCTGCTGGCCGCGGTCGCGTCGCGCAACGGCGGTGCCGCGCCGCGCATCAGCGAAGGCCTGGCGTTCTGGAACACGGTGCCCGGTCTGTGCCTGGTCGCCGTGCTGCTGCTCGCATCGCTTGCCTTGGCCGGCATGGCCGCATGGGCGATGTGGGGCGGGGGTCTGCAACCGACCGCGCGCAGCGGCCAGACCACGGCGATCGCGATACTGCTGCCGCTGGGCGTGGCGTGGTGGCTGCGCAAGTCGTGGCTGCGGCGACGACGGGTGCTGGCGCGATGACGGCGCAGCTTGCGGCGAACCACGCGGCAAGCCGGGCCGAATGGCCTCATCGATCCGTCGTTAATGGATCTGGATCGCAACCGGGTCAGGCCGAAGAATATCGGTTCTTGCATCGTCGATGCCGGCGGGTCCGGCTCGGCCCACTGCGATGCGCCGACACCCTTCGTTTTCCTTGAGGCCGACCATGACACCCGCCCGCTCGCAGCGAAGTCCTTCGTGGTTCTTGTCGCGCGGCATGCTGTGGATGGTCGCCGCAGTCTTCGCCTATGGTCCCGCCGCGGCGCACGCGACATCGGACCTCGACAGGGTGAGCGGTTACGCCGCGCTGATGAGCAATTACGTCGGCCGTGGCCTGTCGCAAAGCGTCGGCGAGCCGTCGGTGCAGGTGGAATTCAACTATTACGCGTCCAGCGGCTGGTTCGCGGGCCTGGACGTGACCACGATCAACTGGGTCGACAAGGTCTACCCCGGCAGCAACGTGCATCTGGAGCTGGACGCCTACGCCGGATACCGCTGGATCCGCGGCGACTGGATCGTGAGAGGCTATGCGATGCGGGTCGAGTTTCCGGGGCGCTACGCGCCGCAGACGCCGCCGGCGCAGCAGCCGAACACCAACGAACTGGTCGGTTACGTCGCCTGGCGAGGCCTGAGCGCCAAGCTGAACTACACGGCCAGCGATTCGTACGGCACGCCAAATTCGCAGGGTTCCTACTATTTCGATCTGGGCGCCGGTCACGCACTCGGCGAAAAGTGGTACGTGGGCGCGCATGCGGCCCGCAAGCATGCGCATGGGCGCAATCCGCAGACCGGCATGGAGAATTCAAGGACGGACTACAACGCTTACAAGGTTTCGCTGACCCGTTCGCTGGGCCGCGACTTTTACGTTTCGTTCGAGCAGACCTGGACCACCGCGGACACCGCGCTCTACACGCTGGACGACTATCACGTCGCCGGCAACCACTTCGCAGTGAGCGTGCAGAAGACTTTTTAGCCGCAGAGCCGAAGACCTGATCAGGCCGAAGACCTGGCTTGACCGAAGACCTGGTCAGGATGCGGAATCCCCAAAGCCGTCATTCCCGCGAAGGCGGGAATCCAGCGACTTTGCTCTGTTTTTGTAGGAGCGGCTTTAGCTGCGAGCTCTTCGCGAACGATGCGAGAGGGTCAAAAGCTCGCGGTTAAAGCCGCTCTTACGAAAGCTAAAGTCACTGGATTCCCGCTTTCGCGGGAATGACGGCTTAAAAAGCGATTCGCGGGAATGACGGCTTTAAAAAGTGCGATCCGCAGGCGGGTCAGACCCGCCCACGGTCGCGGTACGAACGGCCGTCAGTGCTTCGTGCCCAGTTCCACCACCGGCGAGAAGCCGCCGAAGATCATGCGCATGCCGTCGAACGGCATGGGATTGTTTTCGGGCTTCATGCGCGGGTCCGCCATCACCTTTTCCATTCCGGTATCGCGTGTGGCCTTGTCGGGCCATTCGACCCACGAGAACACGACGGTCTCATCGTCCTTGGCCTGGACCGCGCGCTGGAAATCGGTCTGCTTGCCCGCTTTCACGTCGTCGCCCCAGCACTCGAAGACGCGCGTTGCGCCGTATTCGACGAAAACCGAGTCGCCTTCATTGGCGTGTTTGATGAACTTGTCTTTGTTCGCGGTGGGCACCGCGATTACGAATCCGTCGACGTAAGACATCGTTAGCCTCGTTTCTGTTCGGGGGAGGCCAAAGATGCCTGAAGTAGCGTTAATTCCCGGTCAGAAGCGGTGGGGTCTGTTCATGTTGCCCGCGCCATCTGATCGTGCGTAGCCCGGGTAAGGCCGAAGGCCGCATCCGGGTGCTCGACGTCGGGTTTCCCGGGTGCGCTTCGCTTACCCGGGCTACGGGGCGTCGAGGCGGAAGCCTCTCAAGGTCAGGTGCGGCACGACGATATCTTCTTCGTCGTGCAGATGGCGCGCGAGCGGCACCGACAGCCGTTCGATCGACGCTGCCAATGCGGCAGCTTCGGTGTCGGCGTGCTGATTGCCGGCCATGCGCGCATCGAACGCGATGGCGGCGCGCCGCACATCGGCCATCAGCGCGTGGATGGCGTCGTGATCGCGGTCCAATAGATCGAACATGGCCCGCATCCGTGCGTCCGCCGCGACCAGCGCCGGGAAGAAATGTTCAGACTCGACGCGATGGTGCGTTTCCAGGTAGCCCAGGAAATCGCGCAACTGCGGCAGCACGATGCGGCGATAAGCGAGCGCATCGTTTTCGCCCGCAGCCCAGGCTTGTCCTGAGCCGACGAGAGAAGCGAGATTCGCGCGATGCGAATCGTGGATGACGAGCAGTTCGCGCGCCATGCCATGGATCGCGCTGTGCGGCCACGACGCGCGCGGCAGTTGCGCGGCCAGATCGCGAAATCCGGCCGGCAATCCGCTGCGCCGCAGCAGATTATCGTCTGCCGCGATGGGATTCATGCTGCCAGTGCCAACTGATCGCGTCCGGCCTTGAGCGTATTGCCCCACCAGGCAAGCTGGTCGAACACCGTCTCGCGCGCCTTCACCAGGTGATCGTAATCGTCCGGCGTCTTGCCCTGCATCAGCATGCCGATGAAAGGTTCCATGCCGATGTTCACTTCCGCCTTGATCGGCGCCATCTGCAGTTCCACCGCGACGCCGCGCAGTTGTTCGATCGCGCGCACGCCGCCGGCGCCGCCATAGCCGACGAAGGCGATCGGCTTGCGCTGCCACTCGTGGAACGCAGAATCCAGCGCATTCTTGAGCACCGCGGTCGGGCCGTGGTTGTACTCGGCGACGGTGGCGATGAAGCCGTCGAATTCGCCGATTTTCTTGCGCCAGGCCTCCGCGGCCGGATCGGTGTAGACGCCGTTGGAGGCCAGCGGCGACATCGGTTCCTGGTAGAACGGCAGCGCGTAGTCGCGCAGGTCCAGCGTTTCGAGCTTGATATCGGGCCGTGTCGCAGCGCCCTGTGCGATCCAGCGGGCCGGCACGTCCGCGAACCGCTGCGGACGCGTGCTGCCGACGATGAGTGCGATCTTGATCATGACTTTCCGTCCTTCATGGGTTACAAAAGGGAACCAGGGGTAAGATAGTGACCACCCAGCCCGTCCACAAGAAGGCACATCCGTGAAACCTAGGCACACCAAGGAGTCCTGCACCCCGGTGCGCGAGATCCTGTCGCGCGTCGGCGACAAGTGGAGCATCCTGGTGATCATGCTGCTGAGCGAACGCCCATGGCGCTTCAATGAGCTCAAGCGCGCGATCGAGGGGATGTCGCAGCGGATGCTGACGCTGACCCTGCGCAACCTGGAACGCGACGGGCTGGTCACGCGCACCGTGTATCCGACCGTGCCGCCGAGCGTGGAGTACGCACTGACGCCGCTGGGGCAGTCGCTGCGCGGCCCGATCATCGCGTTGGGTACCTGGGCGAAAGACAACAACGAACAGATCGACGCCTCGCGGCGCCGTTACGATGCGGCAGCGGCGCGGAAGCGGTAGGGTGTTTTTTTGCCGTCATCCCAGCGAAAGCTGGGACCCAACTTGATCTTGATTCGATACTGCGCGCAAAAAAATCAAAATGGGTCCCAGCTTTCGCTGGGATGACGAGATGGGAGAGGTCGCTGCCGCGCCCAATGGCTAAAGCCGCCCCTACAGAAGGGATGGCACGACGTTACCAATCCGTCGGCGCGTAATCCTTCAGGAACTGTCCCCACACATGCTCGCCGGTATTGAAGCCGTGGATGATCGGATCGACGATGCGGGCAGCGCCGTCGACGATGTCCAGCGGCGGATGAAAGCGTTCTTCCAGCACCTTGCGCGCGGCGAGCTCGGCCGGATCCTCGTCGGTCACCCAGCCGGTGTCGACGCTGTTCATGTGGATGCCGTCGCCGTGGTAATCGGCGGCGGAGGTGCGCGTCATCATGTTGAGCGCGGCCTTGGCCATGTTGGTGTGCGGATGCTTGGTGGTCTTGAAGTTGCGGTAGAACTGCCCTTCCACCGCCGACACGTTGACGATGTGCTTGTCGCGCTCCGGCGTGCGCAGCATCAGCGGCTTCAGCCGCGCGTTGATGATGAACGGTGCGATCGCGTTGACCAGCTGCGTTTCCAGCAGCTCCACCGACGGCACTTCGGCCATCAGCAGGCGCCATGAGTTGCGCCCGCGCAGGTCGACCTGCTGCAGGTCCTGATCGAGCCGGCCTTCGGGGAACAGATGCTTCTGGCCGATCAGTTCGTCGGCCAGCAGCGGCACCTGCGAGAGCTCGGCCGCACGGATGAGTCCGGCGGCGCTGCGGCCGTTGCCTGCGTGCAAGGCGGTTCCGATCGCGGCCGGCAGCAGGTCGTGGCTGCGCAGGCCTTCGTAGCTGCCGATGAGCTTGCGCACCGGTTCGGGCATGTCGTGCAGCGCGGCGGTCTCGCCGGCCATCATGTGCGCGTAGAACTCCGGCGGACGGCGCACGGTCTGGCAGGCGTTGTTGACGATGAAGTCCAGTCGCTCGCGCGTGGCCAGCAACTGGGTGCAGAACGCTTCCACGCTGGGCGTGTGGCGCAGGTCCAGTCCGAACACCTCCAAGCGATGGCCCCATTCGGCGAAGTCGGGCTCCTGCGCGTAACGCGCCGCCGAATCGCGCGGGAAGCGCGTGGTGACGATCAGGTCCGCGCCCGCGCGCAGCAGCTTGAGGCCGGCCTGGTAGCCGATCTTGACGCGCCCACCGGTCAACAGCGCCACGCGTCCGCGCAGGTCGGCCGTTTCGGTGCGCTTGAAGTGGTTGAGCTCGGCGCAGGCGGGGCAGAGCTGGTCGTAAAAATGGTGCACCTGCGTGTACTTCTGCTTGCAGACATAACAGTGCAGCAGCTCGGGCGACTCGTGGAACGCGACGACGGCCGACGCGTTGTTCGCCGCGTCATGCTGCCCGGGCGCCTGCGGCGGAAAATAGTTCGGCGTGGTGAACACCGGCTTGCGGCGCAGCGTGCGGATGCCGGTCCGGTCGAGCAGCGCCTCGGTCTTGCGTACTTTTTCCTGGTGGCGCTCGCGCGCCTGCACCTTGAGCTTGTGCCGTCGCGCTCTCGGTTCCGGGTGATAGACCTGCGCGATGGCCTGATGCAGGCGTCCGCGATCCTCCGCCGGCAGCGCGTCGAGCAAGGTCCGGTCGGCGTTGATGGCTTCGAGCAGCTCCAGCGCCACGCGCACGCGGTCGGGCAGGGTGGCGGCGTCGTCGGCGACGGGTTGCGGTGTGGCGATCGTGTTCAAAAGCGTGTCCATGTTGCGTGGCGACGGCCGTGGCGGGCGGCCGTCGAGAGGAAAATGCTTGGAGCGGGTGCGCAGGTGCCGGCGGCGCGTGCTGGGGTCGGGATATTATCGGCTACCGCGTACGTCTGTGCCTGCCGCGGCAGCCGGAACCCCTTGGATTCAGGGCCAGGAGACGCCCGACGAGATGATCGCGCCAGAACTCGACAATCCCTTCTGGGCCTCGCTGGACAGCCGGCATCGCGCCATCGCGCAACGCGTGGGCGATGCGGCGCGTTATCCGCCGGAATTCGCGCCTTTCCTTGGCGTCGCGAATGCCGATGCGGAGGTGGCCGACGCGCTCGAGACGCTGGTTGGAGCCGGCGAATCGCTGTACCTGCTCGGTATCGTGCCTGCTTTGCCCGATGCATGGCGCCTGCAGGCATTTCGTCCGCTGGCGCAAATGATCTGCACGGAGCCGCTGGAACCGGTCGAAGGGCCGGAGATCATCGAGCTGTCCAAGCCGCAGCACCGCGCGGATGTGCTGGCGCTGACCGCGCTGGTGTACCCGCATTATTTCCGCCCGCGCACGATGGACATGGGCCGTTACTTCGGCATCTACCAGGACGGCCGGCTGGCCGCGATGATCGGCGAGCGGCTGGGTATGGATGCGTTCCAGGAAATCAGCGCCATCTGCACGCATCCCGATTTCAACGGCCGTGGTTATGCCCGTCGCCTGACCGCGATGCTGTCCAACGATACCCTCGAGCGCGGCCGCATGCCGTTCCTGCACGTTAGCCACGAGAATCCGCGTGCGTTGCGGTTGTACGAGCAGCTCGGCTACCGGCATCGCCGCGACATCGGGTTCTGGTCGCTCAATCGGACGTAGGACCTACGCCGTCGAGAATGCTGCGCCGTTGCTGCAGCAGGTAATGCAGAATACGCGGCACGGTTTGTGGCCATTGCTGCCGCGACACGCCAGGAAATCCGATCATGTCCTATGTGCGTTGCTTGCGCGGCCTGGCTTCCGGCATCGAATATCCGGCCGATCAGCCGATGAACCTCGATCCGTCGGATGGCCGACCAGTCGAGATGGTGCTGGATCTGGAGCGGCTCGCCGCAGAACGTCCCGGCGCGCAATGGTACGACCCGCAGCGCCGCGACCTCTGGCGTTTCGGCGGACTGATGGCGCTGGACATCACCGATCCGCGCGACGCCGCGCACATCGTGGCGCTCGGCGAGGGCGCCACGCCGCTGCTCGATCGTTCGCAGCATCCGCTCGCCAGGGCGGCCGGCATCGCGTTGGCCATCAAGGACGAAGGCAGGGCGCATGCAGGTTATGGCGCCAATCCGACGCAGAGCTTCAAGGATCGCGGCATGGCGATGGTCGTGGCGCAGGCGCGCCGGCTCGGCCTGACGCGCCTGGCGATACCGACGCAGGGCAACGCCGGCGATTCGCTGACGCGTTATGCGCTGGCGGCCGGCCTGTCGATCGTGGTGGCGATGCCGCCCGACACGCCGTCTCCGATCCGGGACAATGTTGCGGCCGCGGCGCGCCGGCATCCCGATCGCGTCGCGCTCGAACTGGTCGGGCCGACGATCCGCGAAGCCGGTCAGTGGCTGAAAGAAAAATACCTGCCGCAGGGCTATTTTTCGGTGGCCACGTTCCAGGAGCCGGGTTGGCGCATCGAAGGCAAGAAGTCGCTCGGCCTGGAACTCGCCGAACCGCTGCCGGGCGAGACACGGTGGTCGTTGCCCGATGCCGTCATTTATCCGACCGGCGGCGGCACCGGCGTGCTCGGCATGTGGAAAGCCTGGGACGAACTCGAAGCGCTGGGCATGATCGGTCGCGAGCGCCCGCGCATGATCTGCGTGCAGAGCGAGGCCACGATGCCGTTGGTGCGCGCGTTCGATGCCGGCGCCGCGGACACCACCGCGCTCGACGCCGGCGACACGCTGGCGTTCGGGTTGAACGTGCCCGGCGGCGTGGGCCATTTCCGTGTCCTGGACATCATCCGCGCGAGTGGCGGCGCGGCCGTTGCCGTGGCCGAGAGCGACATCGCCGCCGAATTCGCGCGCCTGTGGCGCGAGTCGCACGAATCGATAGGCCCCGAAGGCGCCGCCTGCCTGGCGGCGCTACCGCAGCTGCTCGATCGCGGCCTGCTGCGGAGCGGCGAGCGGGTGGTGGCGGTCAATACCGGCTCGGCGGAAAAATATCTGCCGGCCTTGCGCCATCTGATGGATTGAAGGGTCGACCGTTCGCCGCGCCTGTTCCGCAGCGAAGAAGCGGAGGCGCTTTTCCGGGCCGGTTCCCGGGTGCGCTTCGCTTACCCGGGCTACGGAAATACGGAACGGTCGATGCGGCGCTTTCGCTCGCGATCGATCCGCAACATCACAAGCCAGGATGGTAGCTGCGCTCGGTGTGTCCCTTGCGCTGCTCGGGCCAGAAATAGACCGTGCGCAGGTTGCCGGTGGTGTAGCGCTCGGCCTGGTCGTTGAAATGCGCAGACGACGGATGGCCGCTCTCGCCGCCGGCGGTCACGGCACGGGCGCGGACCTTGTCGCCGAATTCGACGACCGCCACGAAGCTGTTGCCGCCGGTGCCGTAATAGCGCTTGGTGCCCGGCCAGCGGTGCGCGCCGAACGAAGCGAGCGAACCCCAGCGCGATGACACGAACGGCACCGGGATGCTCGGCTTCGCATCATCGAACGGCTGCACGATGTCGCCGTTGATGCGCTGGAAGCGGTTGATCTCGCCCCACGGCACGCCCCAGCTGCCGAAATCCTTCTGCAGCCGGTCGGACGCTTCGGCCAAGGCGTTTAGACGTTTTTGCGGACCCGCCTTGCCTGCCATGTAGTCGTAGACCGTCTGCTCTTCGGACTCGGCGTCGGCATTCACTTCATCCCACAGCGTGTCGCCCCAGAACACCGCCAGCGACGTCGGCATCGATGCGACGCCCCAGCGATAGTCCCAGCCGCGCAGCAGCGCGATCTGGCCTGCGAGCTTGCGCTTGAGCGGATCCCTGGCCGCAAGCGCGTCGTAGTCGGCGACCAGTACCGGAATCAGTTGCGCGAACGCCGGCAGATAGGCGTCGAAAGCGGCGGTGATCAACGACGGCATCGTGAAGCCCTGCTGGTCGCCCAGCACGCGCATGGCGTGGACGCCGCGCGGGTTCTCACCGAAAGTGTCCATATAGCGCGGGTAGTCCGCGCGCTTCGGGCTGTCCTTGCCGGCGGCGGAGTAGGGCCAGTTGTTGGTGTTCATGATCCAGCCGTTCGCGGGCGTGAGTACGCGCGGCGCTTCGTCGAGCGCGTGCAGCCCTTTCCAGTCGGTGGCCGGATCGCTGCCGTCCACGGGCTTGGTGTAGTCGAAGCGGTCGTCGCGTTTCGGGATGAATTGCGGATGCAGATAGGCGATCTCGCCCTTGTCGCTGGCGAAGATCGTGTTGTTCGACGAGTTGGCCTTGCGCTCGGCGACTTTCATGTAGCTGGCGTAATCGGTGGCCTTGGTGCGCAACCAACTTTGCTCGAGCGCTTCGACCGGCTTGTTCATCAGTGCGATCGCGATCCACTTGTCGCCATCCGCACGCACGATCGGGCCGTGGTGCGTCGCATGCACGGTGAACGTGCGCTGGGCCATCGGCCCGTCGCCGGTGCGGTAGGGGATGCTGATCTCGCGCGTCGTGACCGGCCGCAGTTCCGTGCCGTAGCGATAGGACAGGCCGCTAGCCTGGCGCACGATGGTTTCCGCGAACTCGTCGACCACATCGACGCCGCTGGAGGTGTGCATCCATCCGATATGGCGGTTGAAGCCCTGGTAGACGAAGAACTGCCCCCAGGTGACCGCGCCATAGGCATCGAGTCCGGTCTCGCTGGTCATCTGCAGCTCGGAGCGGAAGAAGAACGAGGTATGCGGATTGATCAGCAACAAGGCATGGCCGTCGGCGGTGAACTTCGGCGCGATCGCGAAGCCGTTCGATCCCGTCGGCTCCTTCCAGCTCGACGGTGGTTCCTCGCGCGCGAGCGCCTGGCGGTTGCCGCCGTAGAAGGCTTCCAGCGGCTTGAGCGACACGCGTTCGATATCGCCGCCGATGCTGCCTTCGCTGAAGCTCAGCGCCATCCACGGTTCGAAGCGGCGGATGACGCGCGGATGCACGTCGGGATGGGTGGCCAGATAGTGGTTCAGCCCGTCGGCCCAGGCGTTCATCAGCGTCTGCAGCCAGACGGGGCTTTTCGCGTACATCGTTTTCAGTTCGGCCGGGTCGATGAAAAGCCGCATCCGCAGGTCCTGCCAGATCGCGGCTTCGCCCTCGGCTTCGGCGAGGCGGCCCATCGCATTGAGATAGTTGGTTTCGACGCGGTTGAAGTCGTCTTCGGCCTGCGCATAGGCCATGCCGAACACCGCATCGGCGTCGTTCTTGCCGTGGACATGCGCGATGCCCCAGTCGTCGCGGGTGATCGTCACCGCCTGCGCCTGGCGCTGCCAGCGCGTTTCATCGGGCGTTCCCGCCTGTGCAGTGGCGACAATAGCCAGTGCCAGCAGTGCCGCGACGGACAGCTCGCGCGCGCGCAAGAACAGGTTTCCCGGGACGCATGACAGCATCGTTTTCCCCTTAGAGACGTGGTGGGTGCGGTCGGCGTGCCGGCGCACGATCGATTCGCGACTCTAACAGGGACGCATAAGGCGGGTTAAACCCCGCCCTGCATTTTGCATGGGCGGGTTTCAACCCGCCATCTGGCCAACGCTAAAAACGTCCCGGTAGCACGCATGCTTTCGAAAGCACCCCGGGTGCGCTGCGCTTACCGGAGCTACGGGGTCGTTGCGCCCGGTATCAGAATCCGCGCGAAATGCCGATGACCAGGGTCGTGGTGCTGTCGGCGTCCTGCTCCACCAGCGGGCTGTCCTTGAGTTCGTCCGGCAGCGCGCGGTATTCGACGCTGGCGATGAACAGCCATTTGCGCGCGAACGGTTTGGCCAGGGTGACGCCGATATCGGGGACGACCACGCTGCCGGGCCGGTAGCGCATGACGCCGCGGGCGATCTCCTCGTCCAGCGTGCCGTAGTAATAGTCGGCCATGTCGCTGGACAGGGACCTGACGCCGATGCTCGGGGTGATCATCATCCCGCCGGCGCGAAGCGGATAGCGATAGTGGGCAGCGGCCTGATAGCCGTCGCTGGTACCGGTGATGTCGGCCCTGAAGTCCAGTTCCAGCTCGCCTGCTGCGCCTTTCCAGGTCGCCGACATGCCGGCATCGGCGCTGTCGTCGCGGTCCTCGAGCAAGGCGCGGTCGATGCCGCGCCGCGCGAGTTCCGGCACGCCGAAATCGTCGGCATCGATGCCGTCCATGCGTGCGGCGATGAAGCCGTCCAGGCCGAAACCACCCTGTTTGACCAGGCGATAACCGACCGCGCCGCCGTGCCAGTAGAAGCGTTCGCCTTCGTAGGTCACGTTGGGAATAACGAGGGAGCGACGGTCTTCGCCCGCGTAGGCGCTCTCCCTGACGGCGGCCGCCAGGCCCAGGGTCCAGCGCGATGAGAGCTCTTCGGCGACGACCTCGTCGGATTTCTGCAGGACTTGCGCCTGCAACGATGCGGGCAGGAGCAGGGCGAGGCACAACGGGATCCGAAAGGCTTGCATGGGAGCTCCTGGAGAGGCGTAGGGTGGAAAAAGGTTTCGATCGGTGGCCGGGCAGGGCATTCCGGCGTGCATGAGCCGTTCCGCGCGCCGCCATGCGCATCGCGGAAGGCAGCTTGCGCGGCGGGTTTTAAGAACTCTTTAAAAGCGGGCCGGCGACGACGGCAAGCGACCGCGGCAAGCGTAGGCTGGGCTGACACGCCCAGCGCTCGCTGCGGCGACCCGCTGGGCTTGTCAGCCCAGCCTAGGGTCTCGAAGATCCTTGCAGGGCTTCGCGATTGATATCGCGGCTTTCGAGGATGCGGCTCGGTCCGCCGCTTGCCGTCGCATCGATCATCGCCTGCCCGATGCGCTCGGATGTGGTCATCGCGCCGGGAGCATGCTTCGCCAGGAACGACAACAGCGGTGCTGTGGCCGTGTAAATGGCGCGGATCCAACCCACCTTCGGCCTCACGCCGTGCAGCGGCTGGATGCCGCCGGGACGGAACAGGTACACGGCCTTGAACGGCAGCCGCAGCAGCGCGTTCTCGGTGCGGCCTTTCACCCGCGCCCACATCGAGCGGCCCTGTTCGCTGGAATCGGTGCCTGCACCGGTGACGTAAATGAAGGTCATGCCCGGATTGAGCCGTACCAGCGTTTCGGCCACGGCCATCGTCATGTCGTAGCTGATGCGCGTGTAGTCCGTTTCGTTCATGCCCACCGACGATACGCCCAGGCAGTAGAAGCACGCGTCGTAGCCGCGCAGCGATTCTTCGACGGCGGACAGGTCGTACAGATCGGCGTGGACCTGCTCGCTCAGCTTGGGATCCTGGCGCCCGCTCGGGCTGCGGCCCAGCGAAAGCACACGCTCGACGCGCGGATCGCGCAGACATTCGATCAGCACACCTTGCCCGACCATGCCGCTTGCGCCCAGCAGGATGACTTTCATCGCAGGTCCTTCGTTTCCGGTGGCTGACGCTTATGGAATGTGTGCATTCCCGCAAGGATCAAGGGTAAGCCGGGCCGATCCTTGCCAGCCGTTGTATCGAACGCGCCCCGGCGCCCGGGCGTACCATCGCAAGACCCGCTTTCGGAGTTTGACCATGGCCGTCACCAGCGTCGTACCGAACCTGCAGGACCGCCTGTCCGAAGGCGAAGCGCTGGCCGTTTCGGACCATCAGGGTTTCCGCACCGAACTCAATGCGGCCGGGCATCGGTTCGTCGCCGACGAGCCGGTCGACATGGGCGGCACGGACCAGGGGCCTTCGCCTTACGGACTGCTGTCGGCCGCGCTGGCCTCCTGCACGGCCATGACCCTGCATCTGTACGCGAAGGCGAAGAAGTGGCCGCTGCAGGAGATCCGCGTGCTGGTACGCCACAGCAAGGTCCACGAAAAGGATTGCGAAGAGTGCGAGACCAATCCCAATGCCATGGTCGACCGGCTCGAACGGCAGATCTGCGTCGAGGGCGACCTGAGCGACGATATCCGCGCACGTTTGCTGCAGATCGCGGAAAAATGCCCGCTGCACAGGACGCTGCAGGCCAGCGTGCGGGTGGAAACCTCGCTGGTTGCGGGACGATAGGTGCCGCTTGCCGCCAGGTTCATCGCAGGTTCGGCACGGCCGCCGCGTGGGGGCCTAGACTATTGCCCGTGCCTGCCGTGGCCGCATCGGGGACGAGCGGCGCATGGCCTTTCCCACCTTCGGCGATATTGGTCCACGCATGTTCAAACCTTGGCTGCCGATAGCGCTCTGTTTCGCGCTGTCGGCCTGCAACCAGAAGCCGCCGGCCGACGAGGGCACCAGGACCTCCGGCCAAGTAGCGACCCGTGAGGACGACAGCGGCGTGCTCGGCGGTGCCGTGGTCGAAAAGATGCCGGTCAAGACCGAGGCCAAGCGCCAGGCGCAAGCGCCGCGCGAGACCGACTGGACGCCGATGGCGTTGACCTCGGGCAAGGCGTCGATCAGTTGCGATTCCGATTACCTCGAAAAAGGCGACGGCGAACCGCTGGTCTCGCTCGGCTTTTCCAGCGTGCGCAATGCGCTGGAGGCGTGCCAGGAACGCGGTCTGGTGCGACTGCGTTACCAGGGCAAGATCTCCTCGGAATTCACCGCGCTGGTCGAACGCGTCGCCGAAGTCGCCGGCAACCTGGAAATCGGCAAGCGGATCCTGGATATCGATTCCAGCGGCGGGCTGATCGAGGATGCGATCAAGGCCGGCGACTCGATCGCCGAGTCGGACTGGACCGTCTGGGTGCGCGAGGGCGCGATCTGCCACAGCGCCTGCGTGCTGGTGCTGGCGGCGGGCGACATGCGGCTGATCGCGGGCAAGGTCGGCATCCACCGCATGGTGCGGGTCGGATCCGAAGCGACATCGCGCGCGGAGCTGAGCCGGGAATTGCGCGAGGTCTACGCGCAGATCAAGGATTACCTGGAGCGCAACGGCGCGGCGGTGGCCGTGGCCGACCTGATGATGACCGTGCCCAACCGCAGCCTGCGCGTCCTCACCGAGACCGAGCTGAAGGAATACGGCCTGGACGGCACCAATGCCGCCGAGGACGATCTGGAGCGGATCGTGCTCGGGCGCAAATGCGGCGAGGCCTTCATCCGGCGCAAGGACGATTTCGCGCGCGCTTTCGACAGCGAATGCACGGTGGCAGGCCACGAGCTGGAAGCGATGAACGCCTGCGGCCTCGCATTGAGGCAGCGTTTCGGCTTCCCGGACCGGAAATGTCCGGCGGAAAGCCCGCTGGCCGAGCATGACCAGCCGGACACCGTGGTCCGGTAAAGCGTTCAGTTTCAAAAGGATTCGCAGCGCAATTCGCCTCGTGGCATGATTTGCGTCCACGGAATTGCGGAAAGATCGATGGACCCGATGAGCCTGGAAGACTTGGCCCTGCTCGATGTGCTCGATGTGCTCGACCGCATCGACCAGCACGTGGAACCCGCTCCCAATTCTGGCGCCTTGCGCCAGCGGCTGATCGATACCGGCCTGGTGCTGGACGAGGGCGGCAAGATCAAGCTCAGCGACGCCGGCATCGAACGCTGCAAGTCGCTGCACCACCGCGTGATCTCCGACGCCGAAGCGGCTGCGCTGCTGGCGGAGCGCGAAGTAGGCAACAAGCAGTCCGAAGCCGCCTGACGGCTTGCTCTGCCGGCGAAGCTAGTTGTCCAGCCGTTTGCCCGGCCTTCGTAGGAGCGGCTTCAGCCGCGAGCTCTTCCAGCGTCGAGGCGGCAACGAGAAGCTCGCAGCCGAAGCCGCTCTTACGAAAAGCTCGGCTGTCGGCGCGCATGCGCGAATTCTGCGTCGTGCCGAGTCAGGCCAAGGAACCGTTCCCGACAACTAAGCAGCCGCCACCGCAGTGATCTGCGCCAGCAATGCCTGCCAACGCCCATCCCGGCCCACCCACAGGTCGGTGTACAAACTTTGTCCACGCGTGCCGTCGTCCTTTTCGTAGACGGTGCGCGCCTGCACGATGGCCGTGTCGCCTTCGAACTGCACGGTCACATCTTCGACAGCGAAGGCGTTCACCGAGACCGGTTGCGCGGTATCGGCCAGGAACTGCGCGCGG
>Ga0193753_10001213_pt1 | contig 22559 bp, 19 predicted proteins | sample H1c2metaG_FD_144925 | JGI IMG/M metagenome (GOLD analysis project Ga0193753, IMG submission 144925) | Soil microbial communities from a riparian zone of the East river system, Colorado, United States - H1c2 | ecosystem: Environmental > Terrestrial > Soil > Riparian zone | place: USA: East... | reverse complement strand
TCGCGGATCGAATAAGCACAACCGTCCAATGCCATGCTGATTCAATCCCTCTTTGCAATAAAAATCCGGGGAACGGCAGTTCTCATCTCATATTCAACTGAACCAATTGCGCCAATGCCAGGGAGCCAAGTACGGCGCGCGATACACAAGCACACCACTCATGATCACGGACATGAATGCAAAAAGTGTGCAATAGCGCAAAAGGCCGATCGGCGTGATTTTGGGCAAGACTATGAAGCGGCGTCCATATCGCATCAAGACAAAGAGCGATGCAAATCCGACGATGTAAGAGAAGAACAACGACTGAATTGCAAGCCAGATGGTGTAGGGGATGGATAGGCCTTTAACCAGCCCCCCGAGCGCACAGACTAAATAGTTAGCGGAGAATAGGGCAAGAATCCACCGTTTCTGCGCACCGACAGCTTCCTGATTGGCCAAAGACCCTGGCGTGTTCTCGTCAATTTGCATTGCGCGCCGCACGGAGCGCCCAGGTTGCCTGAGTTTCGTAGGCACGCTGGCGAATCCAATCGGCGTCCGGCTCATCCATCAAGTGAATGTGCATGTCCATGAGACCGGGAAACAGTATGGCGTAACCCAGATCGATGACTTCGATATCAGGCGGCAGCTGATCTGGATTGACGCTGGCGATGTGCCCGCCATCGACGACCAGAGTGGCGTGGGATTGGATCCGGCCCGAATCCACGTCGAGCCAACGGGCTGCGCGAATCGCAACAGGCCCAGCCGATGCAGTCGCAACGAACGAAGCAAGTGCGGTAAACATACCAATATGGCGGAAGCATGATCGTATTTGCATGGGTTTTATGACCGACAAGTATCCTCCTCTACTCGTGCGAATGGCAGCGATCTCGAAAGCAGTCATCCGTTGGTTGCGATAACCTACGCAAAATTGGGGAGTTCCAATGAACGGGATGAAATCGACCATTTCCTGGCTGGGTTCGCCGGCCTTTATCTTCCGAATCACGCTGCTGGCAACGGCTGCTTGGGTTTTCCAGCCCGCCGTTGCACAGCTGGCGCCGCCGCCGGCGGTCATGGTGGATGACCCCATCCCTCATCGGACGGAAGGCGCTGGGCCGTTCAAGCGGCTCATTCTACGAAGCGCCTTCATGATTGACGGCACCGGGGCACCGGCGCGGGGGCCCATCGATCTGGTCGTCGAAGGAGACCGAATCACGCAGATCAAGTTGGTGGGCGCGCCGGGGCGGATCGAAGCGAACCTGCGGCCCGCGAAAGGCGACCACGAGATCGACCTGTCCGGCTACTACATCATGCCGGGGTTCATCGATACGCACGTTCACACCTTTTCGCTCAACCACCAGCAGAAGACGCCGACCGACTACATCCTGAAGCTGTGGCTCATCAACGGCATCACCTCGGTCCGCGATCTCGGCCAGACCTTTCACCAACCCGACTGGCTGCTCGACATCAAGAGGCGCAGCGAGCGCAACGAAATCGCGGCGCCGCGTATCGATGTCTATCCATTCTTCGCCAACGGACCGCATCCGTTCTCGACGGTTGAGGAAGCCAGAGCGCGTATCCGCGACTTCAAGAAGCAGGGCGTCGACGGCGTCAAGTTCTTGGGGACGCCGACGAATCTCACGGTTGCGGGCATCGAGGAGGCGCGTCGGGTGGGCCTGCGCACCACCATCCACAATGACCAGCTGCAGGTTTCGGAGGGCAACATCGTGTTTCTCGCCGAGCACGGCCTCCAGGCCATGGAGCACTGGTACGGCCTCCCCGAATCCATGTTCGAGGATCGTTCGCTCCAACACTATTCGAACAACTATGTCTACGACGACGAACAGGACCGCTTCGGCGAGGCTGGAACCCTGTGGGCGCAGGCGGCGCCGCCGGGCTCCAAGAAGTGGGAGGAGGTCATGGACACTCTTCTCAAGCGGCAGTTCATCATCACGCCGACCTTCGTGCCCTACCTCGCCAGCCGCGACCTGTGGCGCGTGATCCGTGCTCCCTGGCAGGACGAGTACGCGTTACCGGCCCTATGGGACTACTGGCGACCCAACCCGCTGAACCACGGTTCCTTCTGGTTCGACTGGACCACGGAGCGCGAGATGGCCTGGCGCGAGAACTACCGTATCTGGATGCAGTTCATCAACGAGTACAAGAACCGCGGCGGCCTGGTGCCGGCCGGTGACGACGCGGGATTTCTGTACAACCTGCCGGGGTTTGGATTCATCCAGGAGCTCGAACTGCTGCGCGAGGCCGGCTTCACACCGCTGGAAGTCATTCGTGCAGCTACACAGAGCGGCGCGCGGGCCTTGGGGCACGAGGACCAGGTCGGCATGCTGAAGCTCGGTATGAAGGCAGACATCATCGCCATTAAGGGCAATCCTCTCGCCAATCTCAAACTGCTGTATCCCACGGGTACCATCCGCCTGAATCAGCAGACGCAACACACGGAACCAGTGGGTGGTATCGACTACATCATCAAGGACGGCATCGTCTATGACGGCAAGCAATTGCGCGATGAAGTGAAAGCGATGGTTGGGAAACAAAAAGCGGAGCGCCACATTGGACCGGGTGTTATGCCGGTGGCCCAGGAATGAGTGACTGACAGCCGTGGATCTATGGGCGGCTGCGCGACATGCGCTACGGCGGCAGCGACGCCGCGTACGCCGCTGCATCAATCATGTTGCCGATGTTCAGGTTTTTCACGACAGCGCGCATCGGCAGCGCATCGGCGCCCGAGCGCGCACCGGTTTGAAAGGCAAGCAGCTGCCGAAGAATATAGGTTGGCGATCGCCCCGCAATCGATGGGATTGGTCCGACTCCGCGCAATTGCGGCCCATGGCACGACATACAAGCGTTGCTCGGAGAGTCCGAGCCTGCCTGCGCAATGTGCTTGCCGCGGCCAACGCTTCCGGGCGGCACGTAAGCCGTATAACGCATTGCATCGTCGCGCTTCTCGTGACGAGAAGCGTCCGGCGCAAATTCGAGAAGACGCTGTCCCAGCGGTTCCACTTTGCCGCTTTGATCCGCTACGTATACCCATCCCACGATACGTGAACGCGGCACGCGCTCGCGCTCGACCACATGCACCCGCGGCCACAATGCCTGAGCAGCGAAATATTCGGCTGCTGCCGACAAATCCTCGTTGGTCGTGTGTGTCGCCGAATGAATCATGAGGACGGACGGCAGGTACGAACCGCGCCAGGTGGACCTGCGCGCGCCGGTCTTGAAGTCCGTCACCTGATTCAGGATGTAGGCCGCCGGCAAGCCGGCGAGCGACGCATTCTCTGGACGGCCCTGGCCCGACGGGCTGTGGCAATAGCCGCAGGCGTAAGCGTCGGGCGCGTGCCCGTGAGCGACAATCGGCGGCATTGCACTGTGAGAAGTCGGACGCCAATCAGGTGCGTAGAACAGGTCGTGAAGTTGGGCTTCGGTAAAAGCCGCGTTGCTATTGGCGAGGTGCAAAGGCCTGACGTTGTCGAACGGCGCAGGGTTTGCTGCCTCAGCCGCGTTCAGGGGGAACACCCAAGCAGGCACCATGGCGTCGGCGGTGTCGTCTTTAGATACGTCGGCAGGATCCGCGGATATGGTGGCCGCAGAACCCGTGAGAATGCAGAGCACAGCAATGAAAACCCAATGCCGCGAAGTTTGGCCTGGCAGCAGCCGAGTGTTGGCCGGGGATTTCTCGGGATCGGTTTGCACGCTCAAGTCGAACCGGGTCGGGCCGCGCCAATTGGCAAGGTGTCGGCGTGTCGCATCTCGTCGTCGACAATGCCAGGATTCTTCAAGTAGGCGGCCGCAAAGTCCACCGCATCGCTACCCCAAAACACCTCTTCGCCAACCTTAAGGCTCGGCACACCGAATACGCCGCTCTGCGCCGCACGTTCGGTGTTGTCGCGGAGCTCGTCCTTCACGCGAGCGTCGCCAAGGCGTTCCAGAGGAACACCCAGCTGGTTGGCCAGTCGTTCAATCACGGGTGGATCGGCAGGATTCGCCCCGGTCGTCCACAGTGCCTGGTAGATGGTCTGAATGGCCGTGCGCGTGTTACCCGCCGCAATGGCCAATCGCAGAAAGGCCAGGGAGTTGAACGGATGGGCCGCAGGCATCCGAAACGGTATCCGATTCTGGCGTGCGAGCCAGATGCACGAGCGATAGGTCCACTTGCGCTTGGGTGTGATCTCCGCCGGGCCCTTCTGCCCCCAATGCTTCAACAGGCCGGCGAACAGGATCGGTCGATACTGTATGTGGGTACCTTCGGGCAGGCGTCCGAGAGCGTGCAGCCCGAAATAGGCGTAAGGCGAGACAAAATCGAAATACCACACGACGTTCGGCATAGCTCTCCTAGTGTCTCGTCAGCGATTGGCATTGACGCAGAAGGAATTCGCGCTCCTTCTTGTTCTCACATCTGTCGAAAGCTGCCCGATAGGCGGCCGCCGCATCGGCTGTGCGTCCGATCCGCCGCAATAGATCAGCTCGAACTGCATGAAGCAAATGATATTTCGGAAGCTCAATCGCTTCCACCAGTTGAAGCGCATGCTCGACGCCGTGTACTTCGGCTATGGCTACGGCACGATTCAGTGCGACAACCGCGCTCGGCGCAATTGCCATGAGCTGGTCATAAAGCTCCAGAATTTGCCGCCAATCGGTGCGCGCGGCTGAAGGTGCGTCACTATGCACCGCATTGATGGCCGCCTGCAGCTGGTAGGGGCCTGGGCGATTTCTTGCAAGACAGATTCGCAGTAGTGTGCGCCCTTCCTCGATCCTGGGTTCATCCCACAGGGTTCGGTCCTGGTCGGAAAGCAGCACCAGATCTCCGCCCACCGTGCGCGCACCGCGGCGGGCATCGATCAGCAGCATGAGCGCGAGCAGGCCGAGCACTTCGGATTCCTGCGGTATCAGCATTGCCAGCAATCGGCCGAGCCGAATGGCCTCATCGCACAGCTCGGTACGAAGCACTTCATCGCCGGAGGACGTGCTGTAACCTTCGTTGAAGATCAGATAGATCACCGCCAGAACTGCACCCAAGCGGGCCGGCAGCTCGTTCGCCTCCGGAACGCGATAGGGAATATTGGCGTCGCGGATTTTGGCTTTCGCGCGGGATATGCGTTGCGCCAGCGTCGTTGGTTGCAAGAGGAATGCATGAGCGATTTCTTCGGTGCTCAGTCCCCCTATCAATCGAAGCGTCAATGCGACCTGCGCGTCAGGTGCCAGTGCGGGATGGCAACAGGTGAAAATCAATCGTAAGTGATCGTCGCGCACATCGTGCTCCTCTGCCTGTTCCACGTCGTTCAGCAATTGGGCGGCAAGCTGACGCTCAGATCGAGAGGCTTCCTTGCGCAGACGGTCCAATGCCTTGTTGCGCGCTGTCGTAATGAGCCAGCCCACCGGTGAGGGTGGAATGCCGTCGCTCGGCCACTTGGCGAGCGCGACTGCGAAGGCTTCTTGCACCGCCTCTTCGGCGAGCGAAATGTCGCCGAGGAAGCGGGTGAGCACGGCTACGCTACGTCCGTATTCGCGCCGAAAGATTGCTTCGATCTCTGCGTTCAGCTTGGGTGCTCCATAAATGGGCGTACTTCAATGGGTGTGGTCGTGGCGCTTGCGAGTTTTCGCGCCCATAACAGCGCCGCGTCGAGGTCCGGTACCCGCACGATGGTGATGCCTCCGATTTGCTCCTTGCTCTCGATGAACGGTCCATCGGTCAGCACGATGTCACCGTTTTGATGGCGGAGAACCGTTGCGGAATTGGAGGCGTGGAGTCCGCCGCTGAAGACCCACACACCGGCGGACTGCATTTCCCTTTGCAGCGCTATGACGTCGCTCATTATCTTGTTCAGTTCAGCCGGCGGCGGCTGGCTGCCACCGGCGGGATAACAGACACTCAATAAGTACTGCTTCATCGTCCACTCCTCTTAGCCGGCGACAAGCCGGTTATCAGCCCCTATACGAACGGCCGAGGGCGGTTTCGACAGGCTATGTGCGCCAACAGACAGACTACGCGCCGCAGCATTAGGCAGGGTTTCATGCGTTATGCAGGATATTCTGCAGTACATAGACGTCGACTACTATCGTTCGGCACAGCTGCTGATTGCGCGCGCCGAGATAGCGCAATTACGCCAACAAACATCAGCAATGGCGCGCACCGAACAGCCTCGCAAAGGTCCGGCCCAAGCCTCCCGCCCGGTGGACGACTTTAATCCGATTGCTCCGCCGTGCTGAAGCGCCGAGAGTCCGTCGACCAAAACCGCGATTGACCGGAAGCGACCATACGCTTCCCTGCAGCGGCCCGGTTTGCAAGCAAAGACCATGTCTGCCAACGTAGCTAAAAGCCATGAGGGAGATGGTGATGGCGGCAGGCTTACTGGGCAGGATACTGAGTCATGGCCAGCGGTCCGGCGCTGCCGTGGTGCTGGCGAGCCTCTTTTCCTCATCCGCACTTGCCGAAAATCAGATGCCGCCGTCGAAGGCTTCGATTCCCATCGTGGACGTCCAAATGGGAAGACCGACTTACTTCGACGCGGGCGGTGATTCATGGGATCCGACCTGGTCTCAGGATGATGAGCTGTACTCGGCGGTCAACGATGGCGGCGGCTTCGGTACGCTCAAGAGGAATGTGGGTTTCAACCGGATATCAGGAAACGAACCGCTGACTCTGACGGGACAATTGCTGACCATCATGGACGACTACGGCGAAATGAATGCGCCGATCGCAACCGATGGCAGGAACTGGAAAAGCGGAGGGAGCCTATCTATAGACGGGACGCTGTACATGTCGATCGGGATGGATCGGTATGTCGATGCCGGTTACGGCGGAAGGCAGACGCGAGTCAACGCAAGCATCATCAAATCCAAGGATCACGGTCTGAATTGGTCAAGACCGATGCCGGAAAATCGCGATCGGCCGATGTTTCCGGGCATGAGGTTTGCCACACCGTTCTTCATTCACTTTGGAAAGGAATATGCGGCGGCGACGGTCGACAAGGCCGACCGCTATGTATACGCGACGTCGAACAACGGATTTTGGGATAACGGCGACAATTACATTCTGGGGCGCGTATCGAGATCGAAGATCAGTGCCTTGAATGCTGCCGACTGGAGTTTCTACACAGGTGGAGACGGGATGCAGGATTCGAACTGGACGCGGGACATGAGCAAAGCAGCTCTCATCATCAATGCCCCGGGACAGTGCGGTGAAGCGGGAGTCACCTACCTGCCCGCGTTGCACAGGTATGTCCTAACGGCCTGGTATTACCCGATCGGCAACGGCCATTCCGGCAAGATCGAAGCCACTGAGTTCGCCTTCTATGAATCACCCAAGCCCTGGGGGCCATGGACCCGGATCAAGAGCGTCCTCAACCAACCTCAGGGCTGGTATATCCCCAGGGTACTGGCCAAATTCCAATCGCGTACCGGCCCGAACCTGCAAGCTTTTATCGCGGTAGCCGGAGACTGGAGAAACCCGGTCTTCTATCGATACACCATGGTGCCCGTCAAATTTGTGACGACGCATGGCGGGCACTGAACTAGCCGCCACCGGCGCGAGCGATCAGCGCAGGCGACGGCCCATTTCACCGTTTGGTTGCGCTCCATCTTTTGAGTCCCTGCTGACCCAAACCGCATAACCGCCAGCGTCTGCGCAGCCCGTGGAGGGTTTTTGCAGAGCTGGCGTCTTACTTCTATAAGCCACGCGAAAATCGCGGGAGATATACAAGGGGGCGGGATGAAGAGCACGGCCAGGGGCTATCGCAAGACATTTGTTTTCGCATCTCTTTTCGCCTTCGTTCTGGTATTGCCTGCCGTCGGTCAGAACGTCGGTCCAGACTCCCAGTCGGCACTTGCGGAAATAGTAGTGACTGCGGAGAAACGTACGGAACGCCTTCAGGATGTTCCCATGTCAATGAGCGTCATCAGCGGCGATCGCCTGACCGCGACGCAGTCCACGACGCTGCAGGACATCGCGAATTCGGTCCCAGGTCTGCAAGCAATCAGTGCTTCCCCCGCGGTCAACACCTTGGTTATTCGCGGCATCAATACCGGGGCGGGAATCAACGCATCGGTGGCGACCTACGTCGATGAAGTCCCTTACACTTCAGCAGGGCCGTTCTCGTACAGCGCCAATATCGCCCCCAATTTCGATCCCTACGACATCGCGCGCGTCGAGGTATTGCGAGGACCGCAGGGGACCCTCTACGGCGCCAGCGCGCTCTCTGGCTTATTAAAATACGTAACCAATGCACCCGACCCTTCCGGTTATAGCGCAAGTTTTCTGGTCGGAGGAAATCACGTCGACCACGGAGGTGCCGGCTACGAATTGCATGGCATGGTTAACATACCGCTTGGGTCCACTGCCGCTTTTCGACTCACCGGAAGCGACACCTACTTCCCGGGGTACATTGACGATCCATCGCGAGGAAAGGAGGGTATCAATGGCATTCGGCGCGAGAATGCCCGGGCCTCCTTCCTGTGGAAACCGAACGACGACTTTTCCATCCGGTTGACCGCGGCCTATCAACGACTCACTGCGGGCGATCTAAGTGATGAGGACCTGGACGTTGCCACCTTGCGGCCAATCAACGGTGACTTGACGCATGTCCGCGAGTTTTCTCAACCTCAAAGGGTGTCGAACGAAATCTTCAATTCGACGATCAACTGGAATCTTGGATTTGCGTCTCTGACTTCGTCCACTAGCTGGACCAAAGTGGATCCCTATGTGTTCAGCGATGCCTCGGCAAGTTTTGGGCCGGTACTGGATTCCATTTTCGGCGGTAATCTCGGCGCTGCTGTTGTTGCGCGCGAGCCGGTGCACTCCATCAAGCAGGAATTGCGAATCGCCTCCGCAGCACAGCAGCCGCTGGAGTGGACGGTCGGCGGCTACTACGACGATGAAACTGCGCATGAGTTTGAGCCGCTGTATGCCGCGGATCTCAATACCGGACAACTGCTGCCCGATTTTCAGCCGCCGCTCGGCGCCTACTTCATCGACTCCACGTATCGAGAGTACGCCGCATTCGCAGACGTCAACTATCACTTCACGTCCGCCTTTGAAGTCGGAGCGGGCGGACGCTATAGCAAGAACAAACAAACCTATCACCAAGTCAACAATGGCGTATTTACAGGCATCAACGACTTCGGCACCGAGAGCGATCAGAGCGTAACCACTTACTCGGCGGATGCTAAGTATCGATTTACGCCTGGGCTGATGGCTTATGCCCGGGTCGCCACAGGCTATGTCCCTGGGGGTCCAAATGACGTAATTCCAGGCTCAAATCTACCTTCGACTTTCGAATCGTCGAGCACCTCAAACTATGAGCTCGGCATCAAGGGTAGCGCCGATGAAGACCGCATCAGCTACGACGTCGACGTTTTTGACGTCGAGTGGAAGCGCATTCAGCTGTTTGCTCAATTTGGCAACTTGGTGGGCATTTCAAACGGCGGCACTGCTCATAGCCGTGGGCTGGAGGGCACCTTCACATTTAGGCCCCTCAAGGAGCTGACCCTGATGCTCAACGGGGCTTATACGAACGCTCGGTTGACAGAGGATACGCCGGCCAGTTTCGGCGGGCATGACGGAGACAGATTACCCCTGTCCCCGTTCTTCGCGGGTACGGCTGCGGCGGATTACGAACGGTCCATTGGATCGGACGTGTCGGCATTCGGCGGTATCGAATGGCACTACAACGGGAGCCGGGTTGCACCATTCAATTCCGGTGGGCCGCGAGCGGAATTACCGGGCTACTCCCTGGTTGATTTGCGCGCCGGAGTCAAGGTGCGCCAATACACGATTATCGCCTACGTTAAAAATGTCGGCGACGTACGTGCGATCAACACGGTGTCCGTCGAAACGATCGCAGGGCAGGCGGCGTTGGATGCCAGTATCGGGATGCCGCGCACGATTGGACTCACTGTGTCCGCAACCTTCTAAGAAAAACGAGATATAGAGATGAATTCAACCTTCTCGGGCAGGATGTGGAGCGCGTGCGCCGTAGCGGCGGTGCTTCCCTTGTTGGCCAATGCCGCCAACCAGCAGTCAGCCGCTGGACAAATGGCGGAACGCTATCAACACGCAGCCGAAGTGCAGCTGTCGAAGACCCATCATTGGGTGCTTAACAGCACAGTTGTGCCGCACTGGTTGCGCGGGCGTGATCTGTTCTGGTACGAGCGGGAAACGCAGGAGGGTCATCGCTTCACCACCTTTGACGCGGTAACGCATGCAAAGAGCGATGCGATCGATCATGTTCGCCTGGCGCAAGAGCTGGCGAAGGCTTATGAGAAGCCGATCGATCCGAACGATCTGCCCATTGCCGGTTTACGCATTAACCCAGACGATGGATCGCTGCGCTTTTCAGTGGGTCCAAAGAACTGGAGACTGGACGCCAAGGGCTTGGCTGAAGAGGTTGACTCCGCGTCGAAGTATTCGGTATCACCGGACGGCAAGCTCGGGATATTCTCCAAGGACCAAGAGCTCTGGGTCAAGGATTTCAAATCCGGCACGGAGACGCAGCTCACCACGGATGGAGAACGCTTTTACGCCTATGGTGCAGGCGTTGCCGCATCAGCTGCGCCTGTGCCTTCTCCCAAAGTCGTATGGTCGCCTGACTCGTCTCGCATTTTTACCGCGCAGACCGATGACAGAAAGGTGCTCGATGCACCCCTCATCGATTTTGCGCCGAAAGGAAGCGCTCCTGCAGATAAGCCGCAGAAGGCCGGACAGGCCGAAAATCCGTTTCGAGCCACGCTGGTACCCTATCGAGTCGCCTTTCCCGGAGATGTGAATGTAACTGTCTTCCGGCTGACGATCATTGACATCAAAGACGGTCATCAGATCCCGGTGCGCTACCAGCCGATTCCAGCCACTCGCATGAACGACACACCCATGGATGGCAATCGCATGTGGTGGAGTTCCGATGCGAAGACCGCGTATTTCGTGGATATCGAACGCGGCGAAAAGGCTGTTCACGTGGAATCTGTAAATGCCGAAAGCGGCGCTACCCGCGAGCTATTTTCAGAGACGAGCGAGACGTACGTGGAACTGGCTTCCAATGTCTACACTCCCGCGACAATCCGGCCTTTGTATAAGACCAACCAGCTCGTCTGGTATTCCGAAAGGTCGGGATGGGCACACCTGTACCTTTATGATTTGACGACCGGCAAATTGGTTCGCGCCCTGACAAGCGGGGACTGGCTGGTGAATGACATCCTGGGGGTTGATGAAGATCATCATCAAATGTTGATCAGCCTCCAGGGGCGTTCGAAGGACAAAAGCCCCTACGACCGTGAAGTCGCCCGAGTGGACCTGCGCACGGGCGCCATGAAGATATTGAGTGCGAGCAACGATGATCATCAGGTCCTTTCCGATGGTGCGTTGGAGAGGCTGGTCGCGGTTTTCACCGGGGGAGACCCGGAAGGACTGCAGGGAGCGGCGCCTTCGGGTCGCTATTTTGTAGAGACTGTTACGTCCGCGGACAAACCGAGTCATACGGTTCTCCGAAACAGTGAAGGTCAACTGTTGGCGACGGTGGAAGACTCGGACGCGACGAGGTTGCCTTCGTATTGGAGATGGCCGGAGCGCTTAAGGCTCCTCGCGGCCGACGGCAAAACTGAGATCGACGGAATCATATTCCGCCCGGCGAACTATGATCCCAAAAAGAAATACCCCCTCATTGACTGCATCTATGGCGGTCCGCAAACAACCCACGTTCCGAGGAGCCCCGGTGCCTTGGGCGACTACATGTCGGCGGCAACGTATGCAGCGCTGGGCTTCGTCGCAGTCATCCTTGACGGCCGCGGTACAACTGAACGGAGCCGCGACTTCCATACACAGTCATACCGCAAGGCGGAGACGGCAAGCAATCTCGAAGACCACATCGCCGCGATCCGGCAACTCGCTGCCAAGTACTCCGCAATCGACTTAGAACGCGTCGGTATCACCGGATTTTCGGGTGGTGGCTATATGACCGCAAGCGCAATGCTTCGATATCCTGATTTCTTCAAAGTGGGAATCGCGGGCAGCGGCAACCACGACCAGCGTATCTTCTGGAATACCTGGGGCGAGCGGTACGAAGGCTACCCGGTTGGGGGCTATTACAAGGATCAGGCGAATGGTACCTACGCTAAGAATCTCAAGGGCAAGCTATTGCTCGTCCACGGTCTGCTGGATACCGGGGTGCATCCCTCGAATGTATTTCAACTCGAGCAGGCGCTGATCGACGCGAATAGGGACTACGACACGCTCTTGTGGCCCCGCGCCCGTCACGAGATGCCAAGCTACGGACTGCGGCGGTGTTGGGACTATTTCGTTCAAAATTTGGCGGGAGAAATACCTCCCCACGAGTTCGAGTTGAAGACCGACACGGACGTACAACGCGAGAAAGCCGAGGCGTTTTTTTCAGACAACAAGGCATCAAAAGAGGCTAATGTCGGCGAGGGCGCAAAGAAGAATTAAAGCCATGGCTTAATTGCCGCACCGCAAGAACAGACGGCTCACCGGCCCATCACGGTGTAAGACGCGCAATTTAAGAAAACCCTCCAGGGTTTTGCCCCTTCGCGCACATTATTATTTGGCGTGCAGGACCGTGGTATTGTTCTAAAAACCTGTTTGTCGGCCTCAGCCGTGCCAACCCCAAATAAAGACCCAGCGCTTGCCGAGATTCCAATCGAGCTGAACGCCCGATTTAGGGGTCCACTGTTATCGTTTTTTGCTAGACGCACGAAGGATCACGCACTTGCGCAAGACTTGACGCAGGAAACCTTGCTGCGTGTTTTTGCGGCAGGCCAGATCAGGCAGGTAGACGAGCCGGAAAGTTATGTCTTTACCGTGGCGACGAATTTGCTGCGAGACCAGCGAAGGTTTCAAGCACGAAGGGGTCCTGTGTCGTTCGTCCCGATCGACAACGATGTCGGCGATGAACTGGAACAACACCTGGTGGAGGAGTTATCGCCGGAACGCGTCTTACTGAGCAGAGACTCTTTGCGGGACGTGCTGTGCACCCTGGACGAGCTGGGCGAGCGCACCCGCAATATCTTCGTCTTGTTTCGGTTGGAACGCATGAAGCAGAAGGAGATCGCGGCCCTATATGGCATCGGTTTGAGCACCGTCGAGAAGCACGTCATGCGCGCGACTTTGCATTTAGCCCGTCGGTATGGAGACCGGTGAACCATATGCCCAAGACTGAAGCACGCTACCTGGTGGACGCGGCCGCCTGGCAGACTCATCTGGCCGACAACGATCTCGAGAGCACCCCGGAATTCGAAGCGTGGCTTGAGGCCGATTTGCAGCATCGGAGCGCCTGGGACCAGGTTCAAAAGTCCTGGGAGTTCGTTGGTCAGCATGCCGCTTCACCCGAACTGCTGGAGCTTCGACACCGCGCGTTGGCAGATGCACGGGACACCGCCCGTCAACGTTGGACTTTGTCCGGCCGCCCGCGAAAAGCAACCGTGGGGGTCGCCCTCGCGACAGCGGCTGCAGCGGCAATAGTTGGGATTGTGGCCTGGTTCATCAACAGTGCGGATGTGTATCGAACCGCGACCGGCGAGCGTCGCGTTGTGACACTGATCGATGGTTCTCAAGTACAGCTCGATTCTTCGACCGAACTGCACGTTCACTACACCGCTCATTCTCGGGAACTCGCCCTGTTGCGCGGCCAAGCGAGATTTGATGTGGCGCACGACATTGAGCGGCCTTTTGTCGTCGCGGCCGGCGGAAGGAAGGTTGTCGCGACGGGCACGGCTTTTAACGTCGATCTGCTGGGCAGAAACATGTTCGTGACCCTGATTGAGGGACGTGTCGTTGTTCTGCCCGGGACGACAACGGATCTGAACCGGGTAATTGATCAAATTGCGCACCCTCGAACCGAAGGGGAAGCGACAGCGCCTTCAAGTCAGGGGGTCTCATCCCTTCGAGCGGACTCCGGAGTGGAACTGGGCGTTGGCCAGGAATTGGTGATCTCCGCGGGCGGTGATTCGCGCATTGTCGAGGCCAATGTGGAGCGCACGACATCGTGGCAAACCGGGCAGCTTGTCTTTGACAACGAGGTCCTGACATCCGTCATCGAACGGATCAATCGCTATTCGACCAAGCCACTCGAGATCAATGACGAACGCACGGGGAACTTGAGAATTAGCGGTGTTTTCAGCGAGAGCGATGTCCCGGGATTTGTTGAGACGCTCACGCATTATCTGCCCCTTCGGGCAGACGTGAGGGATCATGTGATTCTCCTTAGCCACCGCTAAAGAGTGTCGTACGTGTCCCTTGGAGCCAGGACGCTAGCCTTCGCGCTGGCTTTCATTATCAGTCTCGCCCTGTCGTTCCCTGTGGCCGGCGCCGATTCTTTGCGCCGAAGTTTCAGCTTCGATATTGCGCCGGAACCGCTGGCGCAAGCGTTGCGCACTTATGGGCAGGTATCCGGGCAGGCCATCATCTTTACGGACGATCTGGTGGAGGGTATTACATCGCCCTCATTGAAGGGTGTCTATACGCCGGAGGCGGCTTTGGAGCGTCTCCTGAAAGGAACGGGTCTCACAACCGAGCGCTCGCCGTCAGGTGCGATCATGATTCGGCGGCCGGCTCCAGTTAGCCTCTTCGATCCACGTCTTCCCAATCCGAAGGACACCCGGGACTCGGTGATCGAAGCGCCAAAGGATTCCATCGGTAGGGACGAATCTTCAGAAGTAGAAGAGATCATCGTGACCGCGCAAAAGCGCACCGAGCGCTTTATCGATGTCCCATTGTCTCTCAGTGTCATTACGGAGAATCGGTTGGCCAGAAGCCAATCGAACAATCTACAAGACATCGTCAATCTTGTGCCGGGACTGCAGTTGATCGCGATGTCGCCGATCTCCAATCAATTGGCGATTCGCGGAGTCACGATCGGTGCCGGCTCGATCAATTCCCCGGTAGCCACGTACATTGATGAGACTCCATATACATCGCAGGGCCCATTCGCGGGCAGTGCGACGATTTCTCCCAATTTGGACTCCTACGATATTGCGCGGGTCGAAGTGTTGAGAGGGCCGCAGGGCACACTGTACGGTGCCAATGCGCTGGCGGGACTTTTGAAATACGTGACCAACTCCCCGGACCCTTTAGCCTATAGCGCGAGCGCTCTGGTCGGCGGTAGCACCGTTGCGCACGGTGGGGCAGGTTATGAGCTCCACGGAATGCTGAACCTTCCATTATCTGATGTCTCTGCTTTTAGAATGGTCGTCGGTGACACGCATTTCCCCGGCTATGTTGACGATCCCGGCAGAGGGAAAACTGATACCAACTCCATCGATCGCACCACCGTCCGAGGTTCATTTCTCTGGCAACCAGGTCAAGACATTGGCATTCGCCTGAATGCCCTCTACCAACGGTTGCAGGCCGATGATTCCGGAACAGTGGACCTTCGGGCTGCTGACTTGCGACCGCTCTTCGGCGACCTTGAGCAAGAGCGAGCGATTGACCAGGTACAGGGCGTGCGCAACGAGCTTTATAACGCCACGATCCGTTGGGACACGGAGTTGGCGACGTTGGTATCGTCGAGTAGCTTCAGCAGAGCGAGCATGAAAGTCCTGGCTGACGTAACGCTGTCAGAGGAACCTACGTTGCAGGACATGTTTGGCGGCAACTACGGTGCGGTCGTGCCACTATTCTTGCCGCTGCACTCGTTTACGCAAGAATTCCGGCTCTCCTCGCCGTCCACACAACCCTTCCAGTGGCTGGTAGGCACCTATTTCAACGACGAGTTCGCCGATGAGCACGAGCCCTTGTACCCGCTGGATCTCGCTAGCGGTGTGATACTCACTAATTTTGAACCGATGCTCGGCACTTATCACATCACGTCAAAATACAGGGAATACGCCGCATTCGGGAGCGTTACTTTTCAAGTCGCTTCCGAGCTTGAAATTGGGCTGGGTGGCCGCTACAGCCAAAACAAGCAGCAGTATCATCAAATAAGCGAAGGGCTCTTCACGGGGTCAACGGATTTTGTGACTCCGAGTTCCCAACACGTTTTTACCTATTCCGCGGATTTAAAATATCAACCACGCTCAAACTCAATGCTTTACGCGCGTGTGGCGACCGGGTTTGTTCCCGGGGGGCCGAATGACGTGGTCCCTGGTTCAGCATTGCCCTCTAGTTTCCGTTCATCGGGTACGACCAATTTTGAGCTCGGGCTCAAGGGCAACACGGCCGCCGGCCATCTCGCGTGGGACATGGATGCCTTTCAGGTGAATTGGCACGACATTCAACTTCAGGCGGTATTCGGCAATCTGGCCGGCATCACTAATGGCGGCGAGGCGCGCAGCCGTGGCCTCGAGGGTAGTCTCCGCTACAGCCCGTGGCGGAAATTGGGGCTCGGATTCAGCGGCGCTTATACCGATGCGCGACTCACGAGCAATGACCTCGCGAGCAATGGCGCGGCTGGCGACCGGCTGCCGCAGTCGCCGCGCTTCTCGGCAACCCTCAACGCGGACTATGAATGGCCGCTATGGGAATCGCTTTCGGGATTTAGCGGAATCGACTGGCACTATCAAACCAATCGGATGTCCGAGTTTTCCGCAACAAACAATCGTGTCGTATTGCCCGGCTACTCGATCGTCAATCTGCGTGCCGGCATAAAGCTGCGCGCGTATGTTTTCACCTTGTATGTCAAAAACCTGGCTGATACGCGCGCAATCAGCGCCCTGTTTCCCGAGACGATTCGAGCCGTTTCCGCCGAGAGCGCGTATCTTTTGCCGCCGCGAACCGTCGGAGTGACGCTGGCCGCCCAATTCTAAGCTGAACATTTTCGGATGGCCGTCGACTGCCGCGCCTGACATCTTGGAGGGTTTTCCAAGAAATCGCGTCTACCTGACTATCGGGCACGCATATTCGCTCGGCAAATTGCCACGAGGTCCATTCAATGAAGCAACGGCTAACTCGGCGCTCGGTACTCGTGTCGGCAATCGCGTTGGCCTCGGTATCGTCGGCTAAAGCGATGAGGGATGAAGGCGCCCGACCCACTGAGTCGGTAACGATTTTGACGTCGCTGGGAACCATTTCGGTCACAGTAGATGTCCATCGAGCTCCGATGTCGGCCGGCAATTTCTTGGAATACGTGGACCGACATCTCTTCGATGACGCGCAATTCTATCGGTCGGTGCACGGGGGCAATGACGCGAATCCCGTCAAGATCTCAGTGCTCCAAGGAGGGATCATCGACAGTGCGAAAGGCCTGGCGCCAATCCCGCATGAAAGCACGAGGCAGACCGGGCTTCGTCACTTGGATGGCACGATATCAATAGCTCGACGCGAACCCGGAACGGGTAGCGCGGGCGCTTTCTTCATTTGCGTCGGGGACCAGCCTCAGCTCGATTTCGGCGGCAGACGAAACCCCGATGGACTGGGCTTCGCTGCATTCGGACGCGTGCAGGAAGGTATGCACGTTGTGCGGACCATCTGGATGCAACAGACTGTGGGAACGGATGGAAGCATTGGCGCCCAGATGATCGCATCGCCGATAAGAATAGCGACCATCATCCGCAAGGGGTAAGGAGTCGAACTACATATGGCAAGACACGCAATTCTGGCGCTATCCGCGCTGATCCTCGGCTTGAGCGCCGCCTCGGCAACAGAAGTAGACGACTTTCAATGGCTGGAAGCGCCAAAGGATCCCACAGCTCTCAAATGGGCGACGGCGCAGACGGATGCGACTCGTTCCGCACTATCCGCGAGCTCAACCTATGCGCTGGTAGTAACCGAACTCAGGTCCGTGTTGGGCACAAATGCCCCGCCACCCGAATACACCCTGTTGGGGAATAAGGCCATTCGGTTTCGGCGGGATGCCGAGCATCCGCACGGTGTGCTCGAATTGGCGATGCGCGATGCGGGCGGAGTACCGGGTGAATGGAAGCTCGCGCTGGATGTGGGTGCATTGCGCGCGGCTGAAGGCAAACCCTACGAATTGCACTGGTCGAACGCCCAAAGCCTATGTCTGGCGCCGGCATTCGATCGCTGTCTGTTGATGTTGTCGCCCGGTGGGGGCGATCAAGTGGAATTGCGTGAGTTCGACCTGGTGCACGCTCAGTTCGTGAAGGACGGATTCAAAACAGCGGCGAGCCGCGCGCAAGCAGCGTGGCTCAGCCGCGATCGCGTATTGATCGAGCACACGTTGACCGATGAACCGCGCACCGTGGCCGGCTGGCCGACTCAGGTGCATCTGTGGTCGCGCGGCAAGAAATTGGAGTCGGCTACCGTCGTTGCCCGAGGGAAGCCCAGCGACGCCATCCTTCAGCTTGCAGCGGCGGGTGAGGGTCCAAAGCGCAGCGGCATCGTCACGCGCGCCATCGATTATTCGACGTTCGAGTTCAAACTCGTCGAGCCGACAGGAAAAGTGGTTGCAGTCGATCTGCCGCAACGGTTGAAGCCTTTCGGCTTGCTGGGCGCGACCACGCACCATCTGATCGTGCAGTTGGCGGAACCGGCCGTCATTGCCGGCGCGACCCTGGCCACCGAATCGGTGCTGGCGTATGACTTCGCGCCGCAGCGGCCCGCCTCAAAGCGCGTCAGCGTCGTGTTTGCGCCTCATGATGGCGATGTGATCAACGATGCGTTTCGCGGGATTGTCGCGACGGCGACGAGAGTGAGCTTTGTCGTTGATCGGCATCTGGCCAAACGCCTCGTGGTTGCCACCTTCGACGCGGGTCGTTGGAAGACCGAGGATGAGCTCGCGGGTGAGCCTGGCACGAACTTGACGCTCGTCGCCGGCGATCCGGCCGGAGAGGATGTCATCGTCGAGCAAGCGGGTTTCATCACGCCGACCCGGCTCGATTTGTTGCACCCAGGCTCGCCGACGCACGCCCTTTATTCGGAAAAGGCGGCCTTCGATGCGTCCGGCTATTTGGTCGAGATCAAGTCCGCCGCCGCCCCGGACGGCACGCTCATCGAGTACTACTTGCTGCGTCCGAAAACACTCACCCATCCAGGCGCCACACCCACGCTCATGACAGGTTACGGGGCGTTCGGAGTATCCTTTGCGCCGGGGTATCTGGACTCCGTGGTCGGTGGTCCGGCCCTGACGTTGTGGATCAATCGCGGCGGCGCATTGGTGCTGCCTATTATTCGAGGCGGCGGCGAGCGCGGCGAGTCCTGGCACGTCGCCGCAATGCGCGAGAAGCGGCAGGTTTCCTACGACGACTTCCTTGCCGTGGCGCAGGCGTTGGCGAGCACCGGATTCACGAGCCCGCAGCACTTGGGCGTGTTCGGGACCTCCAATGGCGGACTGCTGTCCGCGACAGTTTCCGTTGAGCGGCCTGAGCTTTTTGGCGCCGTGGTGAGCGACGCGCCGCTGATCGACATGCTCCGATTTCCCTCCATGGGCATGGGAGGCGCATGGATGAATGAATATGGCGACCCCTCGAACGCCGCCATGCGCCAAGCTCTACTTCGTTACTCGCCATTTCACAACATCAAATCCGGCACGGCGTATCCTCCGTTCTTCATCACGGTTTCCACTGAAGACAACCGTGTGGGTCCGGGTCACGCCCGAAAACTTGGCGCACGCCTCGAGCAGGCGGGCGCCAGGGCGTACTACTATGAAGACAGCGAAGGCGGCCACGGCGTCAGCGACGCGCTGCAGCGCCCAGAACTGATGGCGCTGCGCATGACATTTCTGGTCGACCGACTGATGGGAGAGGCAGCGCCAAAATGACAGACGGCATAGATAAAGCCGCACAACAGCGAGCCGCACGACTCGCGGGCGCGATGTACCTGATTCAGATGGCAACGGGGGTCTTCACCCAGATCTACGCCAGAGGTTCGCTCATCGTGCGGGGCGATCCCACCCAGACTGCTCGGAACATCATCGATTCGGAGGGGCTGTTTCGCATCGGCATCGCGAGCGACCTCGCCACGTACACGGCGGTCTTGATCGCGACCTGGGCTCTCTACGTGTTGCTCAGGTCCGTGAATCGCAATCTGGCCATGTTGGCAGTGTTGTTTCGCCTGATGGAGTTGGCCATCCACTTCAATGCCACTGTGGACAGCTTGGGTGTTCTGCGCCTCTTGAGCGGCGCTCCTTACCTCAAGTCCATTGACGCCGGCCAGTTGCATTCCATGGCCCAGCTGGCGCTCAGCGTTCAAGGCGAGGCGGTGAACATGGGATTTATCCTGCTGGGATTGGGATCTGCCGTGTTCGCATTTTTGCTCTTCAAGTCGCGGTTCATACCGCGGCTGCTGTCCGCCTGGGGCGTGTTTGCATCGCTGCTCATTGCCGTCTACGCGCTCTCGGCCATTGTGTTCCCCAAGGCCGGGGCACTGCAGGTCCTTCCCATGCTTCCCATGGGCATCTATGAAGTTTCCTTGGGTTTCTGGTTGCTGCTAAAGGGCGCAAAAATCGAACCAAGCGGGGCGCGTTCGGCCTAACAACCGGTCTTGGACGACCGCTTTGGCCGACGCCTCGCGTCCGTTCACCTCGTCGCGGGTGGGCAAATCAGTGGAATCGTGTCGCGCTTGTTTCGTCGATATATTCGAAAATCAGATTGGTCGATTGTCACGACGCTGTGGCGCGGATGTAGCTCGCTCATTCTGATCAGACAAAGGTCAGCCAAGTCGGGTTCTCGATCTGCAAATCGCTTCGCCAGAGCGTCGAGCTGGGTCAAGTGATCGTTACAATCGAAGGCTAAGGTGATGAGGCCCGTGTGGATCATGGCTAGGCTGATTGAAACGCTTTGGAGGTGGAAGGCCGTTTCCGCGAGCACTGCTTCGCACGTCAACAGGGGCTCCGTTACGCCTTCCGCGATCGCCAGCGCCCAATCGTGAAACTTGTCTTTGCGGTTTGCAAAGGCAACCAGAAAGCCCGTGTCGGCAATGCCGATCACGGGCGTTTGAATCCCCTGCGTTGGGACAGGTCCTTCGGACCGTCAACAGTGCCCGCCAGAGACATGAACGCCCGGCTGGGCGCGCCGTTGCGTGCCTTTTCGAGATGGTCCTTGATAATTTGGCTTTGAGATAGGCCGCGACGGCGAGCGTTCTCGCGTAGCCACGCTGCGAGATCTTCGGGGAGCCTGACCGTCACTGTATTACTCATATGGCAGAAATGTATTCGGTCTCGGTGCTTTTGTCCAGTGGCGCACAAAAAATCGAACCAAGCGGGGCGCGCTCGGCCTAACAACCGGTCTTGGACAACCGCTTTGCTGCGGAGCGGCAAAAACACGTGTGATAGCGGCTCGCTTGATCCGTATATAAGTGTATGAGCGTTGAGCACGCGGCGCCCGGTCGATTAATGGAGTTCATGGAGACGAACGAGCTGAACTGGGATGCTCTGTATGCTCACCAGGCTCCGCGCATCTACAACTACTTCCGCTTTCGATTGGGAAGCGACTGCGACGTCGAGGAGCTGACCGCGCGCACCTTCGAGCATGCGTGGCGTTCCCGGTCGCGCTACCGCAGCGATCTCGCCGGCTTCTCGACCTGGCTGTTCAGCATTGCGCAGAACATCGGCACCGACCACTTGCGCGCGCGGCGCGAGCACCTGCCGCTTGACGCGGCGCTCGAGGTCAGCGCGGAAGGCTCGCCCGATCAGGATGCCGAGCGGCGTTCGGATCTCGCCCGGCTCGCCATGCTGTGCAGCGCGCTGCCGGAGCGCGAGCGCGAACTGGTGGCGCTCAAGTACGGCGCGGTCATCAACAACCGCTTGATCGCCCAGCTCACGGGCTTGAGCGAGTCCAACGTCGGCACCATTCTGCACCGCGTGGTTCAGACCTTGCGCGAGCGCTGGTGAGAGGAGGAGCGAACCCATGAACGATGATTTCCTGCATCGTCTGCGCGCCGAGCCGAGCGCGAAGTTCCTGGCGGCGCTCAAGGCGAGTCTGGACCGGCAAGCGGCCAAAAGGGCACATGCCCGCCGTACGTTCTTTCGCGCGGCGATCTTGGCCACGCTCATCGGCGCTTCGAGCGTGGCGGCGTTCGTGGCATGGAAGGGCATACCGGCGGCGGCGCGCCTCGCGGCGCGCACTTCGGGCGCGCAGGACCGAGCTTCGCACCCGAGGAATATCATCTCGTCACCCGACGGCGGCGGTGCGCCGAAGATGAACGCGCGAGCCGACGGCGGCGCGTCGGCAGCGACGTCGCCGGAACTCCCCGCGCCGGCGGCGCAGCCGAACACCGCGACGGATCAACCGCGCGCCGCATTCAGCATCGCCGGTCCCACCGCCCTCATATTGAATGCCCAGGAGGTCGCGCGGCGGCCGGTGGTAATGGGATTGCTCAAAGCGCCCGCATTCAGCGTGGCCTCGAGCACAGAAGCGATTGCGATGCTTTGCCATGTGCGCGCGAGCGCAGGTTCGGAGCCAGCGTATGCTGACATCGCCGGTGCGAGCCGCCGCATGTTGCCGGCAGAACTCGAGGCCTGCCGCAGCCGGGGCATCGTTCACGTGGCGGAACTGCTTTCCGGCTACGAGACCGTGGTTCTGGCGCGCAGCAAGCTCTACGGCGCCCCGAAGCTCTCCGCGCGCGACATTTTTTTGGCGCTCGCGGCCGTGGTGCCGGATCCCGCTCGGCCGTGGATGCCGATTAAAAATCCCTACCGCATGTGGAGCGCCGTCGACCCCGCGCTCTCGGA
>Ga0193753_10001212_pt1 | contig 22565 bp, 17 predicted proteins | sample H1c2metaG_FD_144925 | JGI IMG/M metagenome (GOLD analysis project Ga0193753, IMG submission 144925) | Soil microbial communities from a riparian zone of the East river system, Colorado, United States - H1c2 | ecosystem: Environmental > Terrestrial > Soil > Riparian zone | place: USA: East... | reverse complement strand
ACCGTTACCAGAAAATCTTACGGACATTTGCCGCGAGCTTCAGAAGGGGAAATACGATCTGGGTATTGTGGTGGATCCCGATGTTGACAGACTTGCTTTTGTCACTGAAGACGGCACGCCTTTCGGCGAAGAGTATACGTTGGTAGCGGTTGCCGATTATGTACTTACCAACGGAAAGAAGAAAAAGGGAAATACTGTATCCAATCTTTCATCGACCAGAGCTTTAAAAGTTATAACCGAAAAGAACGGAGGCCAATATTTTGCAGCTGCAGTGGGGGAAGTGAACGTTGTTGCTGCCATGAAGGAGAACAATGCTGTCATCGGAGGCGAGGGAAACGGAGGCGTGATCTATCCCGATCTGCACTATGGCCGGGATGCGCTGGTGGGTATTGCGTTATTTCTCGCCCATCTGGCTAAGACAGGATTGCAAGCCTCAAGGTTAAGGGCAAAATACCCCAGTTATATCATTTCAAAAAATAAAATAGAGCTCACGCCGTCGATCAACGTAGACAAAGTACTGGATCAGGTAAAAAAGAAATATAAGAAGCAGCCCATCAATACAACGGATGGGGTACGCATTGAATTTGATGAAGAGTGGGTTCACCTTCGAAAATCAAACACTGAACCGATTATCAGGATCTACGCTGAAGCCGATATGGAAGTAAAAGCAGAGGCGCTTGCGAAAAAGATAATCACAGACATCAAAGAAATAATTACGGATAAGTCGGCTTTATAGGCCGGACTTTCTAATACAAGCAATCACATGGTGGTTTATTTTGACAATGCTGCGACAACGCCGCTTGACCCGGAAGTATTTGAGGCGATGAGGCCGTTTATGATGGAGAGTTTCGGAAATCCGTCCTCCACGCATGCCCATGGCCGAAAGGTAAGATCAGCTATTGAATCGGCACGTAAGAAGGTCGCGGAGCTTTTGCACTGTACGCCTGGCGAAATAATTTTTACGTCTGGTGGGACGGAGGCAGATAATACAATTCTTGTCAGCGCCTTACAAACATATGGCATCACCAACGTGATCTCATCGCGCATTGAGCATCATGCTGTAGAACAGACATTGCACAATCTCGCGCATGTGGGTAAGATAAAGCTGCACATGGTTAACACGGTCGAAAAAGGTCATGTTGATCTTGATCATCTCGAGGTCCTGCTGAAAGAAAATCCACACGCTCTGGTTTCGCTGATGCACGCCAACAACGAGATCGGCAACCTGCTTCCTCTTGATCAGGTGGGCGAATTGTGCGAGCAGTACAAAGCATATTTCCATTCTGATACTGTACAAACAGTAGGTCACTACCGTCACGACCTGAGCAAGCTCAAGGTACACGGCATTGCGGCAGCCGCACATAAATTTCACGGTCCCAAAGGCGCTGGATTTATGTTTATACGCAAAGACCGAAAGATCCAACCCTTTATGCTTGGCGGTTCGCAGGAACGCAACATGAGAGGTGGGACAGAAAACGTATATGGTATTATTGGATTAACAAAGGCATTAGAGATCGCGTACAGGGAGATGGATGCTCATTCGACCTATATCCAGGGACTTAAAACGTATATGATAGAGTCTCTCAGGAAAAATATTCCATTGGTAGACTTTCACGGTGATTCGGCTAATGCTACAAAAAGTCTTTATACGGTTCTCAATGTAAGCCTACCGGAGTCAGATGAAAATGATATGTTGCTTTTCAATCTCGATCTCCAGGGTATATCCGTATCGGGAGGAAGTGCGTGTTCAAGTGGAGCAGCAACGGGCTCGCACGTACTCGGCACCCTCTATCCTGGCTCTAAGCGGGCGGCAATACGATTCTCATTCAGCAAGTTCAATACGATTGAGGAAATTGACTACGCGGTGGCAAAACTGAGTGAGCTTTGCATTACGACACAACTTCGTCAAATGCTTTAGTAAACGTCTTCATTTCATCCAGCGTGCCGATGCTCACCCGGTACCACTGCTGACCTTTGTAGTCCCAAAGCCTGATACCGATTCCCCGTGTTTCCAGCTTGGTGAGCACCTGTGATGCATCTGCCTTCGCTGGAAAGAACACAAAATTTGTATACGACTTTCCATAAGTGATGCCCTTCTTGTCCAGATAGTTCGTAAGGTGTCCGCGAGCTTCTGCATTCTTTTTTCTGCACATTTCCATAAAAGCTTCATCACCCAGCGAGGCTTTTGCGGCAGCAATTGCGGCCTGATTATTCGGAATACCGAACTGTAGTTTTTCAATTCTCGCGACCAGATCGGGTTTGCCGATGATGTATCCAATGCGAAGGCCGGCAAGCCCGTAGATCTTGCTAAAAGTCTTTGAAACGATGACGTTGTGATCTTTCTTGACCAGGTCAACCATCGAAATCTGCTGAGCAGGCTCGAGAAATTCCACATATGCTTCATCGACATAGACAGGTACTTTTTGGGATACCTCCTCACAAAAGGCGCGCACGATCATCGGATCTACCAATGTTCCCGTTGGATTATTGGGATTGCATATGAACACAAGCCTGGTATCATCCGTGACCCGCGAAGCCATCACTTGATAATCGACCTCTAATTTGTCATTAAGATCAACCTTGTCCCACTTTGCTCCAATAGATTCGGCATAAGTCATCAACAAGGGAAAAGTTGGAAATGGCGATAGTATGCTTTTTCCCTCGAGGCCAAAGGCGATGCCGGCCTGGCACAACAAAGCTCCGGAGCCGGGTCCCAGGCTGATGTGCGCAGTGGTCACACCTTCCTTTTTTGCAATTGCTTCTTTAAGCGTTTCCTGGACCTCTTTTGTGTAACGGTTGCCCTGGGCAACGATTTCGCGCACAGCAATCCTCGCCTTCTCCGAAGGGCCATAAGGATTTTCGTTTGCGTTCAGTAAGATCTTTAGCGAACCTGCAGGTGGTTGTCCCCAACGCAACCGTTCGATCTCGCTAACGGGAGCACCCAATAATGGATGTGACATCGATAATCCTATAGGTACGGCGGCGGCAACAGTAACTGCGGCCTTCAGCCAGTCTCTTCTGCTTTGCATATTCGTTTGTTTAGAATTGAGAGGTACTGATCATTCGATCAACAGAAACAATATAATGATTTTTGTCCCGCGAAAACAGTGGAGAATCATCAATTAATGAACGTCGTAACAGTTAGTCCGGAATGATCCCCATTTTTTTCATCAGGAAGGTGGCATTCATCTTTTGCGCGAGGCCGGGCTTGAGCCTGTAATCGAATGAAAGCTGGTCATTCTCAATGTTGGCTTCAAAGCAAAAATTTCTGATTCGTCCGGGATACTCCTTTTCCAGATCACCCAGCGCAAGGTCGTGCGTGGCGACTAACGCAAGGCACGACTGGATCACCAGCTGCCGTACGAGTGCAATTGAGCCGCGTTGTTTATCGCCCGAATTCGTTCCCTTCAATATTTCATCCAGCAGGATGAAAAGAGGCTTGCCATTCCTTAATTCGTCCATAATGGATTTAAGGCGATGAAGCTCGGCATAGAAATATGATTCGTGATCTTTCAACGAGTCGGCTGTACGCATGCCAGAACGGATGGCAACAACCGGACACCGGTATGATTTCGCACAAACAGGTGCGCCCGCCAATGCCAAAACGAGATTTACACCCATCGTCCGGAGGAATGTGCTTTTACCGGCCATATTGGCGCCGGTTATTACAAGGATCGACGGCTCCTTGCCCAGCGCGATATCGTTGGTGACGCATTCGTCAACCGATAACAACGGGTGACCAACGCCTTGCGTTTCGATGGCCAGCTCATCGTGAATGACTGCATACACGAAACCTGGATTGTTGAACGCAAATGTGCCTAAACTGCTCAAAACTTCTGCTTCACAAATGGCGTCCATCCACAATTGCAGGCTGGATGCATTTTCACGTTTCCACTTTTCCAACCTGTAAACACATTGCATATCGTACAATAGTATGCTATTGACAAACATAGAGGTCATGAAATTCAGCCGCGCGTTTAAAGCGGTTACCAGTGATGCCAATTTTTTAACCTTAACGTCAGCGTTCTGTGCCTCGGCTCTTAGTTTACTCCCGCGAGTCGACGCGAAGGTCTCCGGTTGGAATACATTGAGGATGTGACCATATTTTTCGAGGATATTTTTCTTTCTGCTGATGTATTCATGAAAAGCATTGATCCGCTTGCTGTAAATGCCCAGCGTGATCCATTGCGCCAGCACGAATAAGAAGAACAAGCCCTTAGGCACATCTAGCATGATCCATCCGATCAAAGACAGTATCGTCAGCAAGGGCAACAACCAAAGGATGATACGGATTACGGGATTGCCATAAATAAAGTCTGGAACCTTTATCCAGGAAAGCAGCTCTGGCCGATCTCGTGGCTGTTCATCGATTTCCATTCCAGACGCTTGCAGATTCTGCCGAAAATCTGCTTTTGACGCCAGCTCCTTGATGGCTTGCTGATGTAGGCGTATTTCCTCCGCTGAAGGAAGATGAGTTGACAATAAATGTGACAGCGATTTTTTACCGTCCCTGGTATTGCAGCGGTTGATCGATTGATATAGTGATCCCTCTCCGAAGATGTCCAGATCATGCGTATAGGGATGGTGCGGATCTATGAATTCACTACCCTGCGAAAAAGATGAAAAGTCACCTTGTAACGCTTCTGCCTCTGAAACATTTACCGCAACGAGATTCGTCAAGTGGACCTTTTCCACGAATAGATCACTATGCCAGCGTACCAGCCAGATGAATCCAATGAGGAAGGGGATACCTGCATATAAGATAACGGGATCTTTAAAGCCAAAGTAAATAATGATCAGTGTGACGGCTGCGATCAAAAGCCTTACGTTTGAGACGAGGTTGATCTGCTGTTTCTTCCTGGTGAGCAGGCCCTCAAAATTTTGCCTTCTTTTTTCGTAAAAAGCAATGAGCTCGATTTTGGTCATGAAAGATGGTCTCAGGATTTTCCGCGTACAAACAATCGTTCTACGAGGCGCATTGCCTTTTCGAGCGCAACGCTGTCAGTATCATTAAAATCATTTAGTTCGTCGCTATCAACATCTAAAACCATGATGACTTCATTGTTTAACAACGCCGGAACAACGATTTCCGATCGTGACGCGCTACTGCAGGCGATGTGTCCCGGAAATTGCTCTACATCCGGAACGACGAGCGTTTTCTTTTGCTGCCACGACGCTCCGCAGACACCCTTGCCATAATCTATGCGGGTGCATGCAATTGGTCCCTGAAAAGGTCCGAGTACGAGTTGTTCACCCTTTACAAGGTAAAACCCCACCCAAAAGAAATTGAACGTTTGCTTCAGGGCTCCGCAAATGTTGGATAAGTTGGCTACAAGATCGGGCTCACCTTCCGTCAGCGACTCCAGTTGTGGAAGGAGCGTTTCATATTTCTGCTGCTTGCTCGCCGAATTTGCTATGATCAGTTCCTCAGCCATGGCCTATTAAATTTTTTCCAGTTTACTCCGTGTTCTTTCATTTGTGATATTTCCGGTGTTCAGCGTGGAAGCAGGTTCAAATAGTAAAATATGCGCTTCCTCATTGGCACAAGGACGATGCTCCACGCCTCTTGGCACGATCATGAATTCTCCCTCGTTGACAATCACCGTTTTCGTCCTGAACTCCAACGTCAACACACCTTTGACAACATAAAACAATTCATCCTCATTTTCGTGAAGGTGCCAGACAAAATCACCCTTTATCTTGACGGCTTTTACATGCTGACCATTTAGCTCACCGACGATGCGAGGGTTCCAATAGTCTGAAATTGCATCAAACTTTTCCTTTACATTAACCTTTTCCATCTCTAAGATCTATCAATCAACTTGTTCATTAGACATTAAAACGAAACTGAGCCGCCAGAGTTCATTCAGTTCATCAGCGTACGTTTATCCGGTGCGACTGACCAATGTTAGTGTGTCGTCAACGACGTTGTACGTCTCCACGCTTCCCTTCACAGATGGTGCGCCAACGCCTTTGCCAAACCGTTGGCCGGAAGTAAATATCCTTGCCTCATCCCATAAGCCGGCGTCAATAAAATGATTTAATGTGGTCGGCCCACCCTCCACCAGTACGGATTGAATTCTCCGCTCATAAAGATCATTGATCATGTTGCCAGTGAAATCATCGTCTTGAATTCTGACAAAGGATACATTTCCTTGTTCACGATCGCTGTGCGTATTGTAACATATCGTTTTGGCATTTCCATCAAACAAATGGATTGAATGGTCCAATCTGAGATTTCTGTCGATCACGATCCTAATGGGATTTCTACCCGACCAATCACGTACAGTGAGCTGTGGATTATCGCGCAATGCGGTCGTGGTTCCCACCAGTATTGCATCCTCTTCTGTCCTCCATTTATGTGTAAGCTGTCGTGAAAATACATTGCTGATCCATTTGGAGTCGTACGTTTCCCGAGCCATAAAACCATCGGCGGTTTGTGCCCATTTCAACACAATGTAGGGTCGTTTCTCTTTCATCATGGTGAAAAATCTTCTGTTTAATGAGCTTCCTTCCGCTTCAAGTATGCCATGACTTACCTCAATTCCGGATGCTTTTAATCTCGCAACGCCCCGGCCAGAAACCAGCGGATTACAATCCAAATTGCTGATCACAACTTTGCGAACCCGCTGAGCAATGAGCATATCCGCACAGGGGGGTGTTTTACCATAATGTGAGCACGGTTCAAGAGTGACATATACTGTACTTTCTGCCAACAAATCCTTCTTTTCCACACTCTGCACGGCGTTTACTTCGGCATGGGCTTCGCCAAATTTACGATGCCATCCCTCACCAATGATCTTTTTATCGTGTACGATGACGCAGCCCACCAAAGGGTTTGGACTTACCTGGCCATGGCCGTATCGAGCGATCTCGAGTGCGCGACGCATAAAAAAATCATCAGGCCGGAGATCGTGTTTTCTCATTGACTATACTTGCAAAGATTGCCAAGCTATGAAGAATTCCAAAACGCTGTATCTTGAATTGGTCAATCGGATTACAATCAAAGAGCATCCCGATGAGATCAGCGCCATTGTGTACAGCGTGATGGAAAGTATCCTGTCATTAACCAAAACAGACGTTCTCGCAGAAAAAATGATATCGCTGCAGAAAGATTTCGAAAATACGATTGAAAAATTGCTCGTGCGTATAAATGATGAGGAGCCCGTGCAGTACGTTCTCAATGAAGCCGGATTTTATGGCAGAAAATTTTTTGTGGATCCTTCGGTGCTAATTCCGAGGCCTGAAACGGAAGAATTGGTTAGCCTGATAATCGCCAGGTCGCAGGATGATCGTTCTGAAAATCTTAGGATCCTCGATATCGGGACCGGAAGTGGATGCATTGCCATATCATTGGCGCTTGCAATTCCAAAGGCAACTGTTTATGCCACTGATGTAAGCGACTCTGCGCTAACAGTAGCACGAAGAAACGCGAACGCATTATGTGCGGGTGTGAAGCTGCATCTTCACGACATCCTGGCAGAAGCCATTCCATTCAAAGATCTCGACGTGATCGTCAGCAATCCGCCATACATTTCACCCCTGGAGCGCGCGGGGATGGCGAGGTCAGTCGTGGATTTCGAACCATCAATGGCATTGTTCGCCCCGGAAGACGATCCACTTAATTTTTATAGGTATATCGCTACAAGGAGCCTGGATTCGCTGGTTGCGGGAGGCCTGCTGGCATTCGAGATCAATGAACGTTTCGGGGAGGAAGTGGCAGCATTGCTCCGCGAAGCAGGATATGAGGATGTTCAAGTTCATCAAGACCTTTTTAAGAAGAGCAGGTTTGTGCTCGCAACAAAACGACATAAATCGATATAAACAGAAATGACATATCCATGAGTAAATCGACTTTCATTGCGTTCATCGGTTCAGGGAATGTTGCATGGCACATTGCACCCGCACTCGATAACACAGAATTTGCTGTGCGCGAAGTGTACAGTCAGAATCCCCGTCATGCTGATGCGCTTGTGGAGCGACTTTATGAAGCTGAGGTTAAAGCATCGCTCGACCTCTCCACGAGCCTTTGTAGAATGTTTATCATTGCGGTGCCGGATGATGCTATTCAACAGGTCGTCCGCGAGATCGTGTTACCAGAAGATGCTATACTCGTTCACACCTCGGGTAGTCAACCCCTGGAGATCTTAAAATATGCTGCGACAACCAACATTGGCGTGTTCTATCCCTTACAAACATTTACAAAAGAAAGTAAAGTAGACCTTGAGAATACACCCTTGTTCGTGGAAAGTGCGAATCCTGAAACAGAAAGATTATTAATGGCCATGGCAAAAGCCATCAGTCGCAAGGTTTTTAAGATCACATCCCCTGAAAGAAAGGCCCTGCATGTGGCTGCAGTATTTGCTTCGAATTTTACCAACCACATGTTGTTGCTGGCCCAGGAGATCCTGAAAGAGAATAGTCTTAGCTTCGACTGGCTCAAGCCACTGATCGTTACGATGATCGATAAAAGTCTGCAGATCGGACCCGAAAACGCGCAAACCGGACCGGCGCGCCGCGGTGATTTCGAAACGCTGGACAAACATGTCGAATTTCTTCAGGATGATGAGCCCACTGCAGAGTTGTATAAAGTAATCAGTCAGGATATTGTTGACAGGTATCAATCCGACGATGGGGATTAAATATCCAGGTAACTGATCAATTTGTTGGTGTAAGCATAGAGGTCACGAGGCGTGTTGCACAGGATAACGATCAATATTTTCTTCTCCGGAATGCTGACGTAATTGCATAAAAATCCTCCCTGGCTGCCTGTATGCCCCACCACCTTCAAGCCTTTCGGCGTTTTTCCGACGAACCAGGACCAGCCAATGATCGGTTGCGTAACATTATTTTTCACTTCAGGTTTGAACCACGACCAGCCCTGATCAAATGGGCGTGTACCCTTCCAGTTGTCAAATCGCTTTACTATCCTTGAATCTTCAATTCGCTTTGATGGTAAGAATACCGCTTGCTGAATGGCTTGTTCATACCTCGCTAGTTCTTCCACCGAACTCCACACGCCGCCATTGCCCGCGGCTGCAAAGGTTGGCTCCTCGCCGTAGTCATCCTCAACCCATTTGCTATGGTTGTTCACATAAGCATGACTAACACCTTTATCAGGGTGCGCACCGTCGGTGATGGTGCTTGTGGTCATGTGCGAAGGATCAAATATATTTTTCGCCACGAATTTTTGCCATTTCATTCCACTCACCTTTTCGATGATGAGTGCGAGTCCGTTGTAGGCCGGATTGGAGTATTCGAATTCGGAGCCAGGTTCAAATAATAGCGAGTCCGCCTGAAGGATGGGATCCCAGTTCTCCTGGTCTTTTGCACTTAAGAAAAAGAGGGAGTCGCCGGAAATATTTCTGATGTCCGGAAGGCCTGAGGTATGCGTGAGCAGGTGCTTGATCTTAACCTTTTGGGCGATCGACTTTTTTCTGAATTCGGGGAAAAACTTGAATATACTGTCCTCGAGCGAGAGCTTGCCCTGTTCGTGAAGCAACAAAATAGCGTTCGCTACGAATGTCTTTGTAATCGACCCGAGATTGAATAGCGTCTGCGTTGTAATTGGTTCTTTGGTCTCCAAGTTAGCCAATCCGTAGCCCTTCGTAAAAAGGGTCGAGTCATTCCGAATGAGCAAAATCGCTCCGCCGGGTTCATTTTCAGGAAATTCGGCCTTGAAAAACCCGTCAAGGTCCCTGAAAATGGGAGTATCAACGGACGTGGTAGGGTTACAACCGGCCAGGAAAAACATGAAGGAAAGCATGTAGAAATGGGCAGGTGAAAACAATGGGCGAGCAGACAGTTTGATTCTCAACATCATAGGAATTGGAGGGCTGAATTTGATTATTTTTTTGCTTTCGCGGAAGCATTAACTTCGGCCATTCTAAATTCATTACCATGGCAATCAAACCGACTATTGTGCACAGACCCCGACGAAATAGAAAAAGTGAAGCAATACGGTCAATCGTCGAAGAAACCAAAGTATCTACGGATGATCTCATTTTTCCACTGTTCCTGATCGATGGGAAAAATCAAAAGACCGAGGTCGGTTCAATGCCCGGTATTTTCAGGCTTTCTGCCGATTTAATGTTGAAAGAGATTGAAGATTGTCTCAATCTTGGTATAAGGGTTTTCGATATTTTTCCCGCAGTGGAAGATCAATGGAAGGACAAAACGGCAACGAGAAGCTACGATCCCAATTTTTTCTATTTGAAAGCACTTCGCCAGATCAAGAAGCAATTTCCAGAAGCAGTGATCATGACCGATGTGGCAATGGATCCATACAGTTCAGATGGCCACGATGGGTTGGTACAAGAGGGAAGGATTGTGAATGACGAAACGCTTGCCATACTCGGCAAAATGGCCTTGGCGCAGGCGGAAACTGGAATCGACATCCTTGGACCGTCAGACATGATGGATGGAAGAGTTGGCTATATTCGGAATATATTGGATGAAAATGACTTTACGGAAGTTTCCATTATGAGTTATACAGCTAAGTATGCAAGTGGTTTCTACAATCCCTTTCGCGATGCATTGGACTCTGCACCAAAATTTGGCGACAAAAAAACCTATCAGATGAATCCTGCTAACAGGCGCGAAGCACTGATCGAAGCAGCGCTTGACACGCAGGAGGGAGCAGACTTCCTGATGGTCAAGCCGGCCTTAGCGTATCTGGACATTATTCGATTGCTTCGGGACAATTCGTCATTGCCAATAGCCGCGTATAATGTGAGTGGCGAGTACTCTATGATCAAGGCGGCCGCTTTAAGAGGATGGCTTGATGGCGAAAGAGTAATGAAGGAAACGCTACTGAGCATTAAACGGGCGGGTGCTGATATTATTCTCACCTATTTCGCCAAGGAATTTGCTAAGGCTATGAAAGCATAAGTGCAATTCATGCAAAGGATCTTAATTTTTGTCTCGCTTACATTTTGCATCACCGCCGGTTTTTCGCAGGATCTTATTCTTACTGATTCGGGACGACTGGTCGTGAATAACAAGATGAAATACCTGCGGGACGAAAGCTGTCAATTCAGTCTCGAGGACGTCATCAAATCACCTTTTCATCAGCTCACGGAGGTAAAAGCTCCCAATTTTGGTTTTGACAATGCTGCATATTGGTTCAAATTGGACGTCGTCAATAGGTCCAACTCGCCCAATTGGTTGCTGGAGATAAACTTCTCTCCGCTCGACAAGGTGGATTTTTACCTTCAGGATGATAGCGGCAATTGGATGCATGAAAAAGCCGGAGACATGTTCCCCATAGTGATCCGTGATGTCATGTACCGGCATCCCGTTTTTTCCGTCAACATTCGGCCGGCAAGTAGCCGGACGGCGTACTTAAGAGTAGAAACATCTTCCTCGGTTCAGGTACCAGCGATCCTGTGGCGTCCTGATGTTTTCAGTCGCGTTTCATCGCACCTCCAATTTATCAATGGCCTGTTTTATGGAGCCATGGTTCTGATGACACTTTATCATCTGTTCTTGTTTTTCTCGTTACGCGACCGGATCACCCTGTTTTATGTGATGACACTTATCGCCATGACGAATATTGTTTCTTTTTTTCAGGGATATAACTTTCTGTACCTACATCCAAAGCACCCGTACTTCAATGATCTGTTTGCCATCTTCAGCGGTCCGGCGTTCATTTTATGTTCAACACTATTAACACGAGCGTTCCTTAAGCTGAGGCAATTTAGCCGATGGTTAGACTATGCCTTGATGATAAACATGCTCATCGACATCGTGATGGGGTTTGCTATGCTGATTTTTTTTAGACAGATCTCCTATAAATACCACCATTACTTAATTCTCAGCCATTGCATTATCGCGGTGATCAGCGCATGGTACTGCCTTAGCAAGCGATACAGACCGGCGCGTTACTATATGGTGGCCTGGATTGCGCCGTTCCTAGCTGCAGCTACATTTACCATCAGCAACCTCGGTTTTGTACCAGGTCTGCTCAGTATGAACTATGCGGGATTAATGGCTGGATGTATTTTACAGACTCTGTTTATTTCGTTTGCCCTCGGCGACCGTTGGAATACACTGGAAAAAGAAAATCAGCAGGCGAAGGAAATGGAGTTGAAGCGGGGCCAGGAAGAAAACGGAAGACTGGAGATGGAAGTGGAATTGCGAACAGCAAAAATATTGCAGCAAAACCTGCAACTTGAAGAAGTTAATAATGTCAAGGATAAACTGTTTTCCGTCGTGTCACATGATATCAAGGGGCCGCTAAGCTCGCTGCACCTTGCCCTGACATTGGCAAAATCGGGTTCTCTCAATGCGCAGGAGTTTCAGCACATATCCTCACAGTTGCACCAACGCCTGGGCCAAACGACGGAATTTATCGACAACCTCCTGCAATGGGCAAAACTTCAAATGAAAGGAGAAACATTTGAACCAGATAAAATAGATCTTTCACGCCTGGCGACCGAGTCGGTTAATTTGCTTGAGCATGAATGCAAACAAAAGAAGATCCGACTAATCAATAACCTCAATGGTCCCCTTGAGGCCTTTGCTGACATCAACATGGTGCGCTCCATATTGAGGAATCTGTTAACGAACGCCACCAAGTTTACACCGGTGGAGGGCTCCATCACAATCAGCGCCTATACGATCGACAACAGGATCATCATTTCAGTAGCTGACACAGGTGTTGGAATACCCAAATCCAATCTGGGCAGACTATTTACCTTAAACAGCATCGCAACAGAGGGCACGCAAAGCGAAAAAGGTACTGGTCTTGGATTATTGCTCTGCCGGGAATTTGTTGAGAAGAACGGAGGTAAAATATGGTTTGAAACCATTGTAGGTCAAGGAACCACCTTCTACTTTTCGTTGCCAGTTTACAAAGCGTCTGCGCAACGTCTGACGTCCGCCGGAGGTCAACGGATGTGAGTAGGTGATTATTCGAAAATACTTCCTCGCAAAGTAATTCTACATTTTAAATTAGAATTTTACATTGGACATTCTAACCGCAAAATGTAAAACATCGAATGTAAAATGCAAAAGTTAGTAGCGGCTCAGCGCCCGTTAGTTCAATCAAACAGTCCCGTTGACCGTGACGCAGGTGGTGCAATCTTCAAGTGTTTATAGGCCCGCGCAGCTGCTTCACGACCTCTTGAAGTTCTCTTGAGATATCCCTCCTGGATCAGGAACGGTTCATAGACCTCTTCAATGGTCTCAGCTTCTTCACCTACGGCAGTAGCGATAGTGCTGAGGCCGACAGGTCCCCCTTTGAATTTTTCAATGATCGTCAGCAGTATGCGATTGTCCATATCATCTAATCCATCCTGGTCGACGTCAAGCGCCTTTAGTGCGAATTGAGCAATATCCATTGTTATGACGCCATCGCCTTTGATCTGGGCAAAGTCACGTGTTCGCCGAAGAAGATTATTCGCGATACGGGGAGTTCCCCGGCTTCTTCTGGCAATTTCAAAAGCGGCATCGTCCTCCATTGGTGTGTTGATGATGCCAGCGGAACGTTTCACGATCTTGGTCAACAACGTTGCATCATAATATTCGAGACGAGCGTTGATGCCAAATCTTGCGCGCAGGGGAGCCGTTAGTAATCCTGCGCGGGTTGTTGCTCCAATGAGCGTAAATGGATTTAAACCGATCTGTACAGACCTGGCATTCGGACCCGAATCAAGCATGATGTCTATCCTGAAGTCTTCCATTGCAGAATACAGGTATTCTTCTACAATTGGATTCAGCCTGTGTATCTCATCGATGAATAAAATATCATGAGTCTCCAAATTGGTCAACAACCCCGCCAGATCGCTAGGTTTGTCCAGCACAGGTCCAGACGTGATCTTGATGCTGGATTCCAATTCATTGGCAATGATGTAGGATAAAGTTGTCTTCCCAAGCCCTGGAGGACCATGCAGCAATACGTGATCCAGCGATTCGCCTCGTTGCTTCGCGGCCTGCACAAAAACCTTAATGTTGTCTACAATTTTCTGTTGCCCTGTGAAGTCATGAAAAGAAAGCGGACGTAATGCCTTCTCAAGGTCTTTTTCAGCTGCACCTTGCGCATCACTATCCGTGTTGAGGTAATCTTCCCGCATAACTGAAAATTAGAACTTATTTACCAATCAAATAACGCGCATCGTCAATATAAAGGTCTATAATATCTTCAAATTTGTTATAATCTAAATACAACAATGTTGCAATTAGACATTTTTAATGAGAATTTAGTGACCTGAGAATCTAGTGATCTTAGTGATTGGATACCAAATGCCTGGATATCAACCATTGCGCAGTTGCATAGCGGCATTGAACGCTTGTGATTTTGCGTCGAAGGAAGAGTTTTAAAGTGGCCATGCAGTAAAATTAAAAACAGATCATGCCATTCAAACTCCTGGTACTCTTTTTCACTCCGTTGATCTCTGGGCTCCTCATCTATCTCGTCCCCAAGAACCGGGACAGTAATTTTAAATTGCTGCTTGCATTCGCTGGTTCTTACCTGTTTGCGATCACTATTATTCACATCTTACCTGATCTGTTCAAGACAAATCACGATGTGGAGTTTATTGGGCTGGCGGTGCTGGCAGGCTTCTTTCTACAGCAATTGCTGGAATATTTCACATCTGGAATAGAGCATGGACATATGCATATTCACCGGCATGGAAAACACACCGGTGAGGGGCACCAGCATGGGCACGAGCACGTTCCGCACACTAGTAAAGCCGCATCCGCCCTGGTGTTGCTATTCGCACTCTGCGTTCATGCATTCCTTGAAGGAGCAATGCTTACCAAACCAACCGTGGCTGGCTCGACATATAATGTGAACGCCATTTTGCTCGGGATTGCTCTTCATCGCGCTCCGGCCGCCTTTGCGCTGATGACTGTGTTGGCCCATCAGCTTGGTTCGCGCATCAGAGCACTCCCACATCTTATTGGATTTTCACTGGCAGCACCGGCCGGACTCCTGCTCAGTACATATCTTGTCAATCATGAAGTGTTGTCCGCAAGCGGACTGCTGTATCTATATGCCGTAGTCAGCGGAAACTTTTTACACATCTCTACCACCATAGTTTTTGAGAGCAGCCCGGAGCACAGGTTCAACGCAAAAAGGATGGCGGTAGCACTGGTCGGCTCCCTGCTAGCCGTGGCCATAGAGTTTATTTTGTGAAACTGACCAGGGATCGTGCAAGTATTGAATTTTGTTAGTGCTGGCTCTTCGCTAACTTCAACCATGCTCAAGCAATTGCTAAATGTGGCGACAAACAGGATGCACACACTGCCGATCCTCGTGCTTATGCCCCATAGTCGCTGCAACTGCAGGTGTGTAATGTGTGACATCTGGAAGGCCAACCATAACAAACAGGAGATCTCCGTCATTGAATTGCAAAAGCACGTCGGACAATTCAAACAACTTGGTGTCAAGGAGGTCGTTTTTTCAGGAGGAGAGGCTTTAATGCATACTAACCTATGGCGGTTGACCAAACTGCTGCGCGATGAAAATATGGAACTCACGTTGCTATCCACGGGTTTGCTGATCGAAACGCATGCGGAACAGATTGTGCGCGATTTCAGGGACGTTATTTTATCAATTGATGGCAGCCAACCGGTTCATGACCGCATTCGAAATGTTCCACGAGGTTTCGAAAAAATTACGTCTGGAATAAAAGCTCTAAAGACCTTACAGCCATCATTTAGAACAACTGCCCGGTGCGTATTGCAGAAGCAAAATTTTACTGACCTGGTTAACATTGTGCGCGCCACTGAAGCAATTGGGATTGATCAGGTTTCATTTCTTGCTGCCGATGTCAGCAGTACGGCATTCAATCATGGAAATAATTTAGGGCAGACGGCGAATGAGGTGATCTTAAATCTGGATGAGTGTCTTGCTTTTGAAGAGATCGTTGAGAATTCATTTACCCTGCTCAAAAATGCATACGAGTCCAGGTTTATTGCAGAGAGCCCAGGTAAGATGAGGAAGCTTGTGCAATACTATAAAGCGATCAATGGGCTGGACGCATTTCCTCATGTGGCCTGCAACGCTCCGTGGGTTTCCGCGGTCCTGGAATCAGATGGCCGGGTGATGCCATGCTTTTTTCATGAACCCTATGGGAATATATATGAACAAGGATTTCTGGAGACTATAAATTCCCCAAAAGCTATTCTATTCCGCAAAGATCTTGTGGTAAGCAAGAATGCAGTTTGTCAAAGATGCGTGTGTTCGTTGAATAGACGGTTAAGAATTGGGTGATCCTTGAGAATTGGGTGATTTAGTGATTGGGTGATTGGGTGAATGGAGGATCTTTGAGAATTGGGTGATTGGTGATTGGGTGAATGGGAATTCAATAGTCGCGCTTCACACTGGTTTTCGTAGCATACTCTTTCACGAGCTGGTAAAGGAACTCCTGTCCCTCGTAAAACGCCTTAACGCCAATCCTTTCGTCTTTGCCGTGGGCACGAACGTCAGACACATCAGAAAATATGCCGCATACCCCATACGTTGGAATACCGGCATTTCTTAGATGGGCGCCATCGGTAGCGCCGGTTGACATTGTGGGGACAACGGGAACGCCTGGCCACATTTTTTTTGTGACCCGCTCGATGGGGGTGAACACGTCTGCGCTCAACGGTGACGGAGGGCTCATATTTGCACGATTTTTTGTCGTTACCATCACTTCACTGTCATCGAAGACCCTGATCAATGTTTCTTTTATTTTCTCAGGATCATCGTTGGGCAGGATGCGGCAATTGACAGTGGCTGTTGCCGTTTGCGGCAGTGCATTTTCAGCGTGACCTCCGTTGATCATGGTTGCAACGCAAGTGGTGCGCAACAGCGCATTGTAGTTTGGAAAGGCTGACAGCCTTGCCAACGCCGCAGGATCGTACGGTGTTTTAATGATAGCTTTCATGTCTTCTGCAAGTTGTCCTGTTTCAATTTGTGACGAGCGCTCAAAGTATACGCGCGTGCCCTCATTCAGGCTCAACGGAAAGTCGTATCCGGACAGGTTATCAAGTGCGTGCGCCAGTTTGTAAATCGCATTGTCTTTGCGTGGCTGTGAGCTATGACCGCCGCGATTGTGCACTTCGAGCACGAAACTTTGAAATACCTTTTCGCTAAGCTGAACCTGATTCAGTATCTTTTTGCCATCCTTTTCCTGTCCCCGGCCACCTTCGTTTAATGCATACTCGGCGTCGATCAGATCTTTGTGATGTTCGAGCAGCCAAATGACACCGTTGTGTTGCCCCTCTTCCTCATCAGCGGTAAGCGCTACGATGATGTCGCGGTCGGGTATGAATTTCTCCTGCTTCAGGCGAATGAGGTTAGCGATCCAAATTGCGGCCATTGCTTTGTCATCGCTGGCCCCCCTGGCGTAGTAGAAGCCATCAATCTCTTCAAATTTGAAAGGATCTGTGGTCCAATCTTCACGCAACGCCTCCACTACATCGAGGTGGGCGAGTAGCAACAACGGTTTCCGTTTGCCGTTTCCGCGTATGGTTGCTACAAGATTTCCCTTATGCTCGGCAGCTCCTCCGATGAATATGTCCTTGTCGGTGAATCCCGCCGCTTTCAGTCGTTGCGCCATGGCCTGCGCAGCCTTGGTGGTATTGCCAGAGGAGTGTGTTGTATTGATCTCGATCAGTTCCTTGAAAATTTCGCGGGTTAATTTCTGATCGGGCTGGGCAATTGCTAACGGAATTGAAATCACAAGTGACAGAACACCGAGGATTAATTTTAATGAGGTCATGAGAAAAGGTTAAGGGCGGGTAAAGTATGAAAATAATTGCGGTTTGAGAATTTCTGGATTGCTGCGTGTCACCTCAAGGCCTGCTCTTGAAGCGTCTTGAGGGAAGGTCGCTGAACCTCGGGGCGGTATGATAAATTTAGTGATTTAGCGAACTAGCGATTTAGTGAATGGGCTATCTTTGAGAGTTGGTGCTCTAATCCTGAGATTTCACTTTTCACTATTAACCTTTTCACTCTGCCTTCCATGAAACATGTCTTAATTATTATTCTGTCCGTTGCGCTCTGCTGCTCAAGCGCTTCACGGTCAGGTCATCAGCGATTCACTCCTGATCGACGGAAATTATAGGACGTTCCACTTTAATAAGCCCGTGACGCCGTTGAAAAATGCCAGCCTGGTATTTGTGCTTCATGGTTCCGGTGGCACCGGAAAAGATATGATGAGCGCAACAACAAAATTAATTACTGAGACCGCATCTGAAAATGTCCTGTTTGTCTATCCCGATGGCTACAAAAAATATTGGAACGAGTGCCGCAAGGCAGCTTCCTCGTTAGCTAACAAGTTAAATATTGATGAGGCCGCTTTTTTTAATGGCATGATTGGATACTTCACATCGAAGTATGGCATTAGTGACAAACAGGTCTTTAGTGTCGGCACTTCGGGCGGTGGACACATGTGCTACAAGCTTGCGATGACGATGCCTGGTAAAGTGAAAGCCATTACTGCCATTATAGCCAACCTCCCGGACGTTGACAACTTCGACTGTACTGAAGCCAAGGTTGCTCTACCCGTCATGATCATCAATGGAACAGCAGATCCACTCAACAAGTACGAAGGTGGCATGATGCAGTCGGGCGACTTCATCATGGGTAACGTGCGATCAACGGAGAAAACATTTCAATACTGGTCATCACTCGCTGGCTACAAAGGACAGCCACAAAAGATCCTTTTAGAAGACAAGGATCCAAGTGATGGCAAAACCATTGAAAAGTATGTATTCAAAGAAAAGGGCAAACCCGAAGTCGTCTTGCTAAAGGTTATCGGCGGTAAACACGATTATCCCAACGACATTGATGTGCACGTCGAAGCATGGAAATTCTTCAAGAGCATTTGAGAATTGGGTGATTGGGTGACCTGCCTGCCGGCAGGCAGGTTTGGCGATTGGGTGAATGGCGGCCTGAAAGAATTTAGTGATTTATTTCCGGCCGTCCTGTTGTAGCAAAATTCAATCTTGGCACCTACCTTTTCACTTTTCACTATTAGTTTTTCACTCTGTTCTGAGCGACGTGGCCGGATTTGCGTGGGCGGCGCGCAGGGCTTGCGTGCTAACGATCGTCAATGCAAAAATGAGGGCGATGATACCCGTAAGTGGGAACACCCACCATTCAATTGTTGTCCTGATTGTATAGCGCTCCAGGTACATGTTCAGTAGCCACCACGCCAGGGGGGCAAAGATTATAAATGAAAAAACAACCAGCCTGGAGAAGTCTTTGGACATCAAACTGACAAGACTTGCAACAGAAGCACCAAGCACTTTGCGTATCCCGATCTCCTTAGTTCTTTGTTCAGCAGTATAGGATGCTAACCCGAACAAACCTAAGCCCGTAATGACGATGGTAAGTCCTGCAAAGAAACTTGCCAGTGTACTGGTTAGGTTGATCGTGGTGAATTTTTTCTGGAACTCAACGTCCGCGAACTTATAATCAAACGGATAGGCTGGAGCATGTTTTTCAAATATTTTCTGCACTACGGTGAGAGATGATTGGAGGTCCTTGGTTTTCTTCAGCCTGACAGTCATTGCGTCGATCCAATCCGGATTAAGAATAACAAACGCCGGCTTAATCGGTGTGAAAGGATCACCCATCAATACGTCGTCGAGGACAGCGATGAGCTTGCGTTTTTTCCCCCAAAGATCCAGTTCAGTACCAATGGGATCCTTGAGATTCATCAGTGCAAGGCCGGCCTTGTTGATCATGATGGCGGAAGTATCGCTTTTGAAATCTTCAGAGAAGTCCCGTCCCTCCACAATCTTGATGCCCATTGTGTTGGTATAATCGTATTCGGTGGTAATAGTAGTAAAGATCACCCTGAGGTCCTCAGGCTTTCCAGGCCATCCTAAAAAGTTATTTGACGTGATGTCGGTAATGGCGCTATTCGATTTTGTAACGGATTCCACCACTCCCGATGCAAGAAGATCAGTCTTGATCGGCTTATAATTTTTTCTGACCTCATTGACGTAGCTGACAGTGATCAAGTTCTCCTGATCGTATCCCAATTGGCGTCCCTTCACTAATTGTATTTGCTGATAGATAACAATTGTGGAAATGATGAGCAGAATGGAGAAACCGAATTGCAGCGTAACTAAGACTTTCCGCGGTGTGCTGGCGCCTTTGCCTACATTGACTTTGCCTTTGAGAACCTTTACGGGTTGAAATGATGAAAGATAGAACGCCGGATAGCTTCCGGAAACAACACCGGTAACAAAGATCAATCCCAGCGCCAGCATCCAAAATGATGGCGACGTATAATCTATCGTTAATTGTTTTTCTACGAGTTGATTGTAATAAGGTAGAAGCAGCTGTGCCATGAGTATGGCGATGGCGAAAGCCAGGAACGAGATGAAGGTGGACTCCCCAATGAACTGGAAGATGAGCTCAAACCTTCGCGAGCCAACACTTTTGCGGATACCAACCTCTCTTGCCCTGCGTTCCGACCGTGCCGTTGCCAGGTTCATGAAATTGATACAGGCAATGATGAGGATGAAGATCGCGATAATGGTGAACATCTGCACGTAGTCATTTATCCCGCCTGTCTCTACACCGTTATCGAAATTGGAAAAAAGGCGCCAGCGAAGTAGGGGATAGAGGAAGAATTCATTTTTGGTCTGCGTCTCGCCGTGCTTTGTAAGCATGTCCTTAATATTTTTTTCGACGGACGCTGCATTGGCTGCATTGTCGAGCTCAACAAACACCTGGAAGGAGTAATTGCCCCAGTTCGTCATGTTGTCCCTTACCCACTGGCTATTAGCTTCCCGAAATTTCCATGGTATAAGAATATCAAACTGGAAACTTGAGTTCTTAGGAATGTCTTTTAATATGCCGCTAACCTTCAGATCATTTTCATTGTCGAGTCTGATCACTTTGTTCATTGGATCTTCGTTTCCAAACAAAGCCTTGGCGGTAGATTCTGTGATGACGATAGAAGACGGGTCATCCAGAACTTGTGCTGCATCGCCGGAAATCAGTGGGAACTGGAACATTTCCAGAAACTCTTCGCTGGCGAAATAACCTCTCTTAAGAAGGCGGGTGTCATTGTTCACCATGATCAGGTGTTCGCCACCCCAATCCGTAACAAGCGAACGCTTGATGTGGTTATTCGCGGTTTTCATCGCCTCATGGGTTGGCAGCGGAACCGATGTCCACGAATTGATCTTACCATCAAAAGCAGCGGTTATCCAAACCTGATAAAGACGGTTAGCCTTAGGATGGAATTTGTCAAACGAGATTTCGTTATTTACCCAAAGCAGAATTAGAATGCTGCAGGTAATGCCAATGGCAAGACCGGAAATATTGATAACAGAGTAAAACCCGTTCTTGAACAGGTTCCGGATGGTGATGAGAAAGTAGTTTCTAAACATGACATTCCAATTATTTAGCCATTAATTATGGATACTCGGGAAAACCGAAAAGGTTTCAGACGATAGACCTGTATGATCCTAAATGGTTGCTTGAAGAGAACACAGACCAAAGGATTACCTGCTCCAATGGCATTGCGGTCCAGTTATGGGTTATGAGTCATAAGTTATGAGTTCCACGGTGTCGTGGAGGACACGCTTGCGTTTATGCCGCCGGCATAAACGGATTATTACGTGTAAAATAAAATCGAAAAATCATGCAACCTGGGTGATCCTTTCCAGGTCATATGACTAGATTAAATAGTAATGTCCGTATTCGCTCAGACGATTCTTATTATTGAACAGTGTATACTGATTTTCTGCCCTGGCACACTAATAAGTGGTGCTTAGGCCAATGGCACGACATTAGAAGTACAACCATATAAACTATCAAAACAGACTATGAAAAACGTTTTCAACCTTATAATTATCCTCCTGAGCGGCACAGTGGCACAGGCACAATGGACTGAAGGCTCGATCTATTTGACAAAGTCTTTGTCAAAGGAGTCAATCAAGGAAGTTTATGCACGCACGTCAGGTGGAGGCATCACAGTTGAAGGAGCAAGCGATAGTGAGGCCAGGGTAGAAGTATATGTTAAAGCGAACAATAACCACAGCGATCTTAGCAAAGAGGAAGTAAAGGCAAGAATTGAAGAGGATTATGATCTTGAAGTTACAGCGGCTTCGGGTAAAGTGACCGCAATAGCCAAACCAAAGCATTTTAATCTGAACTCGAAACGCACCCTCAACATAGGATTTAAATTCTACGTTCCTCAGCAAACTGATACCGATCTGAATACCAGCGGTGGCAACATTAGTCTATCAAAACTTTCAGGCAAGCAGGATTTTACAACCAGCGGTGGAGGTCTTACACTGAATGACCTGACCGGAAAAATAAACGGAAAGACGTCAGGTGGTAACATCACTGTTTCTAATGTGCGGGATCAAATGGATTTGTCAACGAGCGGGGGAGGAATAGATGTGGAAAATAGCAGCGGAACGATCCGCTTGGCTACATCCGGCGGAAACATCAATCTTGAAAAATTAAAAGGTGAGATCAATGCGAACACAAGTGGTGGATCAATCCGTGCCGAAGGCATCAGTGGTGAACTGATAACACACACATCCGGGGGCTCAATAACGCTTCGCGATCATGCCGGAAGCGTTGACGCTTCAAC
>Ga0193753_10001211_pt1 | contig 22568 bp, 12 predicted proteins | sample H1c2metaG_FD_144925 | JGI IMG/M metagenome (GOLD analysis project Ga0193753, IMG submission 144925) | Soil microbial communities from a riparian zone of the East river system, Colorado, United States - H1c2 | ecosystem: Environmental > Terrestrial > Soil > Riparian zone | place: USA: East... | reverse complement strand
CAATTACGGGGCGCTCGTGGAGCGCGCGCGCGCCTGGGCCGACCTGCGCGCCTGGGGCACCGCGGTGAAGTCGCTCGAGGCCGCGGCCGCCGCGGCGCCGTCGCCGCGCGAGCAGGCCGACGCGCTCACGCTCGCCATGGACTTCCTCATCCAGGCGGACGACTTCGAGGGCGCCATGGACCTCGGCCGCCGGACGGTGGAGCTGCAGCCCGACGACCCGCTGCGCAAGCTGCGCCTCGGCACGACCATCCTCAAGGGCAGCCTGTCCGCGCAGCAGGCGGTCGTGAAGCGCTTCGTGGACCCGATCCAGAAGAGCGTGCGCGACGTGGAGACCGAGGAGCGCGCCGAGGCCTTCGTCACGGATCACTTCGGCACGCCGGACCTCGACGCCTTCCTGGACTGGCTCATGCCCGGCGGAGACGCGGTCGTGCGCCAGGACGCCGCCGGACTGCTGCACACCGCGCGCGACCGCTTCCGCCTCGCGGCCGAGACGCTCGCGGGCTACCGGCAGTACGGCGGTTTCGATCCGGCGGTCGCGCGCGCCTGGGTCTCCGCGCTGTTCCGCTCGGGCCGGCTCTACGAGGCCGCGATCGAGGCCGGCATGGCGCTGCGCGAGCCGGCGCTGCCCATCGGCGCGCGGCGCGACTTCCTCGAGATGCAGGCGCGCTGCGCCGCCGCGGTCGGCGAGCACGGCGTCGCCGCGGACCGCTACGAGGCCATCCTCGCCGCGTACGCGGACAACCCGGGCTCCAGCACGCCCTTCACCTTCGCGTATGCGCTGTACGACGAGCGCGTGCAGGCCGCGCAGTGGGACTGGATCCTGGAGCACATCGCGGGCGACATCGTGCGCTACGGCAACGACGCGCTGCTGCGCTTCGCGCGCGCGGCCGCGCTCGAGGCGAAGGGCCGCCTGGACGAGGCGCGCGAGGAGATCCTGGACCCGTACGTCGCCGTCTCGCTGGGCACCAAGAGCCTGTCGCCCTCCAGCCTGCGCGGCTCGCCGCGCCGGCGCCGCGACATCGCGATGCTCGCCTACCGGCTCTTCACCGCGAGCGGGGACAGCCGCGCGGGCAGCGCGCTGGACGCCGTGCTCGTGCAGAGCCCGGACGACCTCGAGGCGCTGCGGCTGCGCTCGGCCCTCGCGCTCGCCGAGGGCCGCCCCGACTCGGCGCAGCAGGACGCCTTCGCCATGCTCACGCGGCACCGCCGCGACCACGCGGACTTCCAGCGCTGGATCGACGCGGCCGACGCGCTCTCGCGCCAGCGCTACGACAACCGCTCGCTGGCCGAGCGCGCTGCCGCCAAGGTGGACGACAGCGAGCGCTGGCAGCGCGACAGCGACGCCGCGAGCTTCCTCACGTTCACCACGCAGAGCGCGCGCCACAGGTCCGGGCGCCAGGAGGTGCTGCCGGACCAGCTCCACCACCCGTCCGACCCGGCCTTCTCGTTCGCGATCGTCGAGGAGCTCGTCAAGCGCAACAACGTGCCGCGCGCGCGCAGCGAGCTGCGCAAGCTCTCCGAGGTCTGCCCGGACGTGCAGGAGTTCCGCTACCGGCTCGGGCGCCTGCTCGTGCGCGAGGGCCAGTACGACTTCGCCGCCGATGAATTCCTGCGCCTGCTGCAGGACGTGCCGGGCGACACCGAGGTGCTGGACCTCGCCGCGCGCACCGAGATGGCGCTCGGGCGCGACCAGGACGCGGCCGCGCTCGTGAACCGCACGATCCTCGACGACCCGCTCGGCGTGGGCGCGGTGCGCTACGGCCAGCGGCTCGTGGACCAGGGCCATGCCGACCAGGCCGAGAAGCTCATCGAGCGCCTCGTGCGCTGGACCGACTACAGCCAGCGACCGGACGTGCTCGTGCTCGCGGGCCGCGTGCAGCTCGCGCTGGGCAAGGTGCCCGAGGCCGAGGCGATCCTCACCAACGTGGCGGCGCAGTCCCCGGACAGCGTGGACGTGGCGATGCTGGGCCTCGACGTCGGCATCGCGAAGGGCGCGCGCGGGCTCGTGGACGCGGCCGTCACGGAGCTCAAGCCGCTGGCGGCGGAGCTGTTCCCGGACCAGATGGCGCGCACCGCGGCGCGCCTGCTGCAGGCGAAGCTGTACCCGGAGATCGTCTCGGTCTTCGACGCGACCGTGCGCGAGCTGCCGGCCGCGCGGCCCGCGCTGCGTGCGGTCGCGGAGGCGAGCAAGGCGCTGGGGCGCTTCGAGGACGCGGACGCGCTGCTCGGGCGGCTGGTCGGGGACGACCGCGACGCGCTCGTGGACCGCTTCATCCTGCTCGGCATGCGCGGCGAGTACGACGAGGCCAGCCGCCGCCTGCGCCTCGATCCCGTGCCCGCGGAGCAGCGGCCGCTCGTGGAGCTGCTGCTGCTCATCGGCAATGCGGTGCGCGACATCCCCGCGCTCGGCGACGGCACGACGCTCGTCCGTCTCGAGCAGCTCCACGCGGAGCAGCTGCTCTCGCCGTCCGGCCTGCAGCTCATGGACGCGCTGGTGCGCATCGCGCCGGACGTGCACCGCCTCTCCGACGTGCTGCCGCACGAGGTCGTGGACGCGCCGCGCGAGACCTATCCGGAGGCCGGCCGCGACGTGGAGACCCTCGTCGCGCTCGCGAAGACCTCACCCGACGCGGCGCGCGACCTCGCGCACGACCTGGTGTACCTGCTGCTCTTCGGCGACCGGCCGTTCTGGCGCCGCGAGTCGGAGCTCATCGCGGCGCACGCGCTCAGCCTCGCGCCGACGCTCGCGGTGCCGGCGCGCGCGCTCGCGCAGGTGGACCTCGACGCGGGCGCGCCGCGCGACGCGCTGCTGCGCCTGCTCCCGCTGCTGCAGACCGAGCGCCCGGACCTCGCCGACGTGGCGCTCTTCCTGCGCGCCGCGCGCGACTTCGGGCACAGCGAGTGGGGCGTCGCGTACGCGCTGCAGTTTCAGTCCCAGCCCGCGGTGCAGCGGCTGCTGGCCGAGACGCTCCTCGCCTGGGGGCATCCCGAGGAGGCACGCGAGCTCCTCGTGAAGCTCGTCGCCGCGGGCCCGGCGGACGCGGCCACCCTCGCCGACCTCATCCGCGCGCAGGCGGCCGGCCGGCACCACGACGAGGCGCTCGCCGTCATCGACCGCGCGCTGGCCGACTTCCCCGAGGACGACGGCATCGTCGGCGTGGCGGCCGAGACGCTCGCGATGATGCCGCACCCCACGGGCCGCGCCGTCGAGCTCATGACCTCGCTGGCGGCGGCGCACGCGGGCTTCCCCGCGCTGGACGAGGCGCTCGCGCGCGCGCAGTCCGGCGATGCCGCGGCCGTGAAGGCCACGCTGGAGCGGCTGCTCGCGCGCCTCCCGCAGCAGCCGGCGCCAGCGGACGACGCGGCCGCGTCGCAGCGCGGCCTCATGCTGGTGCGTGCGGCGCACACCGCCCGCACGAACGCGCTGCCGGACCTCGCGCGCGAGCTCAACAATCTCGCGCTGCAGATCGAGCCGGGCGCGATCAACCTGTACCGCGACCTCGCGCTGCTCGAGCGCGAGCAGGGCGACCTCGACCGCTCGCGCCGCTACCTCGAGGTGCTGAGCTTCGTGGACCTGTACGACCGCGAGGCCGCGATGGACCTCGCGCGCCTGGACTTCCTGCAGCTCGGCGAGCCGCTGCGCGCGGCGGAAGTCGTGCGCCGGACCTTCGGCACCACGATGCCTCCCGACGCGGTGGAGATCGTCGCCGCGGAGGCGTTCCTGCTCGGGCGCCCCGTGGATGCGATCAAGGCCTTCTACGCGGTGCAGGGCAGCCCGCTCGTCACCGCGGACACCTATCTCACCGTGGCGCGCATCGCCTATGCCGCCGGGATCGACGAGATCGCCAAGCCGCTCTTCGACCTCATCGCCCGAAGCCTCCCCGCCGACGACCCGCGCGTCGCGCGTCCCAAGTGGCTGCTCGAGCGCCGCCTGCTCGAGGTCAAGGCGCCGCACCCCGGCGCGCCGGCGGCCGGCGCGGGCGAGGCGACCGCGGGCGTCCCGGTGGTGCTGCCGCCCGTGAGCGAGCTGCCGGCCAACGCCGAGGCGGGCGCGCCGGCCGCCGCCGGCGGGACGCCGGTGGCCCCGTCGGTCGGCGAGGAGCCGGCCGAAGCCCCCGCGGAGCCCGCCGCGCCGCAGGGCGCGGTGCCGCCGGCGGGCCGCGCGCCTCGCTGAGCGCGGGAGGCGCGGGGGCGCGCACCGTCGCGCGCCGTCAGGCCGTGTGCGCGAGCAGGCGCTCGGCGGCGGCCAGCACCATCTCCGGCGAGATCTCGCGCATGCAGCAGTGGTGCGCCGGCTCGGGCAGCGGGCAGACCTTGCGGTGGCACGGGCTGCACGCGACGCCCGTCCGCACGAGCACGCTGTGCTGCAGGTTCGTGCTCGAGAAGCGCGGATCGGTCGGCCCGAGCAGCGCGACGCACGGCACGTCGAAGGCGACGCCCACGTGCCGCGGGCCCGCGTCCGTCGCGATGAGCAGCGACAGCCGGCGCATGACGGCCTTCAGCGTGCGCAGGTCGATCGGGTCTTCCGCCGCGCTGGCCACCGGGCTCCTCGCCGCGGCGGCGATGGCGCGCACGTCGGCCTCCTCGCCCGGGCCGCAGAACAGGATCGTGCGCCCGCCGTGGCGCGCGTGCAGCGTGTCCGCGACCGCGGCCCAGCGCTCCGGGTACCACAGCTTGCTCGGGCCGAAGGACGCGCCCCCGTGCATGCCGTACAGCGGCGCCCCGTCGAGCAGCCCGTGCCGCGCGAGCCAGGCCTGCCCGCGCTCCTCGTCGGCGTCCGTGACGACGAGCTGCGTGCGGTGGCTGCCGCGCGGCGCGCCGACGTGCTCCACGAGGCGGAAGTAGAACTCCACCATCGGCTGCGGCATGCGATGGAAGGGCGGCTCGGGCGCGGACGGCACCACGTCCGTGAGCAGCAGCGCGCGGCCCCCGCCGCCGTAGCCCACGCGGCGGGCGGCGCCGGTGCGCCAGACCATCCACGCGGAACTGAAGGAGTTGGCCATGAGCAGCGCGAGGTCGAAGCGCTCGGCGCGCAGCGCCGCCGCCGCGGCCGCCAGCGCCCGCGGGCCGCCCGGCGCGCGCCGCGACGGGATCGTGCGCAGCTCGTCGACGGAGGGCAGGCCGGCCAGCAGCGCCGTCGCGCTCCCGGGCCCGGCCGCGACCAGGCGCGCCTCCGGCCAGTGCGCGCGCAGGGCCGCGAGCGCGGGCGTGGACATGACCGAGTCGCCGATCGGGTTCGGGAGGCGGATGAGGACGCGCTCCGGCGTGCTCGCGCCGTCGGACCTCCCCGCCATCAGGGCGCCTTGTGCGGCGCGGGCTGCGGCGCCGGCACGCGGCCGCCGTCCGGCGCGGCGACGGGGCCGGCCGCGTCGCACGCGTCCGGCGCGCCGCGCCCCGTGGCGACGCGCTCCAGCGTCGCGGTCGTCGAGTAGCCGGGCTTCACCGCCGCGAGCACCACGCGGCCGCCGTGCGCCTCCACCCAGTCGCTGCCGACGACGCCCTTGTCCTTCCAGTCCGCGCCCTTCACGAGCACGTCCGGCGTCAGCTCGCGGATGAGCGCCAGCGGCGTGTCCTCGTCGAACACGGTCACGAAGCTCACGCACTCCAGGCCCGCGAGCAGCGCCGCGCGGTCCGCCTGGCGGTTCACGGGCCGGCCCGCGCCCTTGAGCCGGGTCACGCTGGCGTCCGCGTTGACGCCGACGACCAGCACGTCGCCCAGCGCGCGCGCCTCCTGCAGGTACTGCAGGTGCCCGACGTGCAGCACGTCGAAGCAGCCGTTGGTGAAGACGACGGCCCGGCCCGCGCGGCGCTCGAGCAGCACGCGCTCGGCGAGCTCCGCGCGGCCGAGCACCTTGGCGCCGCCGGACGTGGTGTCGTGCAGCGCGCGCTCGATCTCGACGGGCGTGACCGCGACGACGCCGACGCGCTGCACGACGATGCCCGCCGCGAGCGTGGCCAGGCGCATCGCGTCGGCGAGGTCCGCGCCGCCCGCGAGCGTGAAGGCCATCACCGCGAGCACCGTGTCGCCGGCGCCGGTGACGTCGTACACGGAGCGCGCCACGGCCGGGATGGTCCACTCCTGGCTGCCGTCCGCGAGGCAGCAGTACATGCCCTTCGCGCCCAGCGTGATGACGGCCGCGTGCAGGCCCGCGATGCGGCACAGCTCCAGCGCGGCGCGGCGGATGCCGTCGGGGCCGTCGAGCGCGATGCCCGTGGCCGTCTCGGCCTCCAGCTTGTTGGGCGTGATGATGTAGGCGCCGCGGTAGCGGCCGTAGCTGCGGCCCTTGGGGTCCACCACCACGCGCGGGCCGCCCGGGACGCGGCACAGCCGCTCGAGCACCCGCTCCGTGAGCACGCCCTTGCCGTAGTCGGACACGACCACGATGTCCACGCCGCGGAGGTGCGCCTCCAGCCGCGCCAGCACGGCGGACTCCACCGACGCGTCGAGCGGGCGGACCTGCTCCTCGTCGATGCGCAGGAGCTGCTGGCTCTGGCTCACCACGCGCGTCTTGCGGATCGTCGGGCGGCTGCCGTCCGTGACGAGGTCGCCGGCGTCGAGCCCCGTGCCGACGAGCAGGCCGCGCACGCGCGAGGCCGCCTCGTCGTCGCCGACGACGGAGACGCAGCTCACCTGCGCGCCGAGCGCGGCGAGGTTGGCGGCCACGTTGCCGCAGCCGCCGAGCAGGTGCTCCTCGCGCGTGGCCGCGAGCACCACGATGGGCGCCTCCGGCGAGACGCGCTCCGTGGAGCCGTACTGGTAGCGGTCCAGGATCATGTCGCCGACGAGCAGGATGCGCGGCGCGCGGCCCGGGTGCAGCAGCGACGAGAGGCCGGGCGTCATCGCGCGCCCCGCGCGGCCGCGCCGCCGGTGCCCGGACCGGCCGCGCTCGGGCCTGCCGCGCCCGCGCTCGGGCCTGCCGCGCCCGCGGCGGCCTCGCGCTGCGCCGCGAGGCGCAGCACGGCCCAGCGCAGCAGGGGCAGGTTCAGCTCGTGGTGCCCGGTGATCTCCAGCGCCTCGCCTCCCGGCCGCTCGAGCACGTTCACGCGCGGCCGGTAGTGCCGCAGCATGTCCATGTTCGCGGTGGCGAAGCCCTCGACCGACTCGCCGAGGTTGCGCGCGACGTTGAGCGCCTTGACGAAGACCTCCGGCATGACCACGGCCGAGCCCAGGTTCACGTACACGCCGCCGGAGAGCCGCGCGACCACCGCGGCGAGCAGGCGGAAGTCCGCCATGGAGGCCTGGCCGATGGCCGCGCCGTCCGCATTGCCGTGCATGTGCACCGTGTCGGTGCCCAGCGCCACGTGCACCGTGAGCGGCAGCCGCAGCCGCGCCGCGGAGGCCAGCACCGAGACCGGCGCGTGCGGCAGCCCCTGCTCGAGGATCGTGCGGCCCAGCGCGGACCCCAGGCCGCAGTCCTCGCGCACGGCGCGGTGCGCCGCCTCGTTGAGGGCGGCGGCGGTCTCGCGCACCATGCCCCAGCTCCCGTTCTCGAGCCCGGGGCCCACGTCCTCCGAGCTGTGCCCCACGGCGGCCAGCTCGTAGTCGTGGATCGCGCCGGAGCCGTTGGTCGCGAGCGCGTCGATGAAGCCGCGCTCCATGAGGTCGATGAGCAGCGGCGCGAGGCCCGTCTTGATGACGTGCCCGCCGAAGCCGACGAGCACGACCCGGCCGGCGCTCCGCGCATCCACGATGCGCTCCGCGAGCCGGCGCAGCGCGCGCGCGCCGAGCACGTCCGGGAGGCTGTCCAGCACGTCGGGGCCGTCCGCGGCCGGCACCACGGGCCGCGCGAAGAGCGCCGTGCTCACGCGGTGCCCGCGCTGGGCCACCGACGAGGTCACGACGCGCGAGAAGTCGAGCGGCTTGAAGTCCATGGCACCCGGGAGGCGGCGGTCGTCAGCCACCGTTTGTACCTTGCGCGACCGCCAGCCGCGAACCGCGCGCCGCGGCCTCGCGCGCCGAGAGGCGCGCGGCGCGCTGCGCGTGGCGCCAGCGGTCGTGGAGCCAGAGATACTGCTCGGGGTGCGCGCGGACCTGCGCGGCGAGCGAGGCCGAGAGCCGCGCGACGACCTCGCGCTCCGCCTCCTCGGCGGGCAGCGCGGGGTCGGCCTCGATGGGCGCCTCGATGCGCATGCGGAAGCGCAGGTTGCCCGGCTCGCGCAGCAGGTAGACCGGCAGCGCCGGCGCGCGGAAGCGCCGCGCCAGCACGCCTGCGACCTTGTGGTGGCTGGAGGGCGCGCCAAGGAAATCCATGACGACCCCGCCGCGGCCGGCGTTCTGGTCCAGGAGCATGCCCACCGCCTCGCCCGAGCGCAGGATGCGGACGAGCTGCGGCGCCCCGCCCTCCTTGGCGACGCTGCCTCGGGTGAAGCGCCCGCGGTGCGCCGCGAGGCGCCGCTCGAGGCGCGGGTTGTCGAGCCGGCGCGCCACGACCCAGATCGGCGTGAACCAGGTGGAGAGCAGCAGCGGGGTGAGCTCCCACGCGCCGAGGTGCGCCCCGCACAGCAGCGCGCCGCGCCCGCCGGCGAGGGCCGTCCGCAGGTGCTCGGCGCCTTCCACCGTGACGAGCTCGTCGGGCCTCGTGCCGCGGCGCAGCGCGCGCTCCACGAGCAGCGTCTCCACCGCGTTCAGCGCGAGCGTCCGGAAGGCGCCTTCCACGATGCGGCTCGCGCTGGCCTCGCCGACCCGAGGACCCAGCCGCTCCCGCACCAGAGCCTGCGCGTGACGGCGCCGTGCCGGCAGCATCACGTTGACGCCAAGGGCGAGCGCGCGGGCGCAGCCGAGCACCACGCCCGCCGGCAGCCACGTCACCGCGCGCATCATCGCGCCGACGGTGACGTCCTCGACGGCGTTGCGGACGGCGCTCCGTGCCCGGCTCACGGGCGTCCTTCCGAGAGGTCGTCCCGCGGCCCGCGCCGGGCGCACTCGGCGCGGTGCTTCACGAGGCTGAGCGGAGGCGTGCGCACCGTGGCTCCGTGTCGAGAGATTTTCGGCCGTCGCGTTTGCACCGACCAAAAGGCCTGATATCTTAGCCATGAGTGTTGCGGATCAGACGGTTGCCCTCATCAGGCTTAAAACTCTTCTCCCCTTCTTCCCCTTTTCCCTAGAGTTTCCGTCTGGTCCGCCCTTGACCTGCCCGCCCGGTGGTGCGGTGGGAAAACGGGCCCTTGCCGGGAAAAGGAGCCTCGGCGCGATCGCGCGCCGACCCGGGCGCCTGAGCGCCGAACCCGCGTCTCTCGCACAACCGGGAATGCGCTGTCGTCGGCTGCAACCCCCGGCACCGTGCGCGACGCGCGGCTCAGTTCTCCGCAGCGAGCTCGCTCGAGTCCAGCGCGGACGTCACCTCCGCGCGCGGCGCGGGGCCGCCCGAGGACGGACCCTGCGAGGCCGGATTCGCGGGCGACGCCTCGTCCGCGGGCGCGGCGTGCCGGCCCTCCTGCCGCGCGTCGTACTCGCGCAGCGTGAGCGAGAGCGCCTTGCTCACGCCGTGCTCCTGCATCGTGATGCCGTAGAGCGTGTCCGCGTAGCTCATCGTGCGCCGCGCGTGCGTGACGACGAGGAACTGGCTGCCGCCGAGGAAGTCCTCGAGCACCGTGCAGAAGCGGTCGATGTTCGTCTCGTCCAGCGCGGCATCGACCTCGTCGAGCATGCACACGGGGCTGGGCCGGGCGCGGAAGAGCGCGAAGAGCAGCCCCACCGCGGTGAGCGTGCGCTCGCCGCCCGAGAGCAGCGAGATGGAGCGCGCGTCCTTGCCCGGCGGCGCGGCGACGATCTCGATGCCGGCCTCGAGCACGTCCACGCCCTCCGCGAGGAACACGTCCGCGCGCCCGCCGCGGAACAGCTTGCGGAAGATGTGCCGGAAGTGCTCGCGGATGAGCTCGAAGGTCTCGACGAAGCGCTCGCGCGACTCGCGGTTCACCGCGGAGATCGTGTCCATGAGCGTCGCGCGCGCGGCGAGCAGGTCGTCGCGCTGGTCCACGAGGAAGGTGACGCGGCTCTCCACCTCCGCCAGCTCGTCGAGCGCCGCGAGGTTCACGTTGCCCATGCGCGACATGCGCTCGCGGAGCCGCTCGATCTCGGCCTCGATCGCCTCCCAGTCGTCCTCGGCCGGGTCCGCGGCGAGAGCTCGCGCGTCACTCGCGGCGGCTCCGTCCTCGGCGCGCGGGTCCTCCGCGGCCTGTGCGTCCTCTCCGCCGTCGCCTGACGCCGACGCCTCGGGCTCCGGCTCCTCGCCCGGGAGCGGCAGCAGCGCGAGCGACTGCGTGGCGAGGTCCACGTCGAGCTCCTCGCGCACCTTCTCGCGCAGCGTCTCGCGGTGGATCGTGACCTCCTGGAGGCGCAGGCGCTCGCGCGAGAGCGCCTCGCCCGCGGCGCCGAGGCCCGCCTCCGCGTCGGTGGCCACGCCCTGCGCCGCGGCCATGCGCTCGCCGATGTCCGCCGCCAGCGCGCGGCGCTCGTTGAGCGCGCCGGCCGCGGCGTCGCGCTCCTCGGCCAGCAGCAGTTCGCGCGCCTCCAGGTCCGTGCACTCCTGCGCCAGCCCGCTCGCCGCGGCGGCGAGCGCGCCGATCTCGGACTGCGTCGAGGCCAGCTCGCCCGCGCGCTCCTCGGCCGCGCGCGCGACCTGCCGCGCCTCGCTCTCCAGCGCCTGCTGCCGCTCGCGCACGGTGGAGTAGAGCAGGCGCGCCTCGGCGGCGGCCGCGCGCGCCCCGGTGAGCGCGTGCTCCAGAGTCTCGCGCCGGCCCTCGGCGCCCGCGGCCTGCTCGCGGTCCTGCTCGACCAGCGCGGCCAGCTCCTGCTCGCGCGCGGCGGCGGCGTCGCGCACCGCGGCCTCCTGTGCCAGCGTGCCCTCCAGCGCCGCGACGTCCCGCTCCGTCACGGACAGGTCGCGCCCCAGCGTCTCCGACTGCACGCCGGCCTGCCGGCTGCGCTCCGCCGTCTGCACGCGCTCCGCCTCGACCACGCGCGCGGCCGCCTCGGACTGCAGCAGGTGCTCCTGCGCCTCCGCGAGGCGCAGCTCGTGCGCGCGCCGCGTCTCCTGCGCCGCCGCGAGCTGCTCGCGCAGCTCCAGCGCCTCGACGACGAGCGCGTCGCACTCCGCCTGGCGCGTGACCAGGCCGCCCTCGCCGCCCGAGCGCCCGCCGCGCAGCAGGCCGCGCTCGTCCAGCGTCTCGCCCTGCGGCGTGACCCACACCGTGGCGCCATCCGCCTGGCAGTGCGCGAGCGCGTCGCGATCCGGCACCAGCCGCACGTGGCCGAGCAGCGCTTCCAGCGCCTGCTCCTCGCCGAGGATCTTCAGCCGGTCGAGCAGGCGCTCGCCCGCGCCCGCGCCCTCGCGCGCGCGCAACCCGTCGCGCGGCAGCAGGAGCACGCGGCCGGCCGATCGCTCCGCGAGGAATTGCAGCGCGCCCAGCGCGTCGGCGCGCGACGCGACGAGCACGGCCTCCGCGCTCGCGCCCAGCGCGGCCTCCACGGCCTCGGACAGCTTGCGCGGCGCGCGCAGGCGGTCCACCACGAGGCCCTCGATGCCGGGCAGCCCCGACTGGAGCAGCGCCAGCGCGCCGCGCGAGACGCCCTCGCGCCGCGCGATGAGCTCCGCGAGCGCCTCGCGCCGCGACTCGGCCGCCGCGAGCCGCTCGCGCAGCCCGAGCAGCGAGCGGTCCAGCGCCTCGATGCCGGACGCGGCGGACTGGCGCTCCTCGCGTGCGTGCGCGAGCCGGACGCGCGCCTCGTGCAGCGCGCTCTCCAGGCTCTGGACGCCCGCGTCCAGCTCGCCGCGCAGCACCGACAGGGCCTGCGCCTGGCGGCGCAGCTCCGCCGCGCGCTCGGCCACGCGCGCGTGGCTCGCGCTGCTGGCGGCGTGGCGCGCCGTCGCGTCGGCGCGCCGGTTGGCCTCGCGCGTCAGCTCGCCCTGGCGCTCGAGCGCGGCGCGCCGGCGCAGGTCATCGCCCGCGCGCCAGTCCACCAGCGCGACCTCCGCCTTGAGGCCCGCGGTCTCGCGCTCGCCCAGCGCGGTCTCGCTCGCGGCGCGCTCGGCGCGCAGCTCCGCGAGCCGGCCTTCCATCGCCTCCGCCTCGCGCCGGCGCTCGTCCAGCGCGAGCTGCAGGCCGGTGAGGCGCTCGGCGAGCTGGCGGCTGCGGCCCTCCGCCTCGGAGAGGCGCTCGCGCACCGCGGCGCGCCGCGCGGCGATGCCCTCGGCCGCGGACGTGGCCTGGCGGAAGCGCTCCGCCGCGCCGTCCACGTCGGTGCGCGCGAGGGCAAGCTGCCCGGCCAGCGCCGCGTGCTCCGCACGGCAGCCCTCGAGGCGCGCGCGCGCCTGCTGCTCGAGCCGCTCGCCGGCCTCCGCGCGCTCCGTGAGCTGCGCGAGGCGGGCGCCCAGCTCCTCCCAGCGGTGGCTGTAGAAGCGCGCCTTCAACCCGCGCAGCCGGTCCCGCGCCGCGAGGTAGCTCCGCGCGCGCCCGGCCTGGTTCTTCAGCGAGCGCACCTGCTTCTCGAGCTCCTCGACGACGTCGCCGAGGCGCAGCAGGTTCTGCTCCGTGCGCTCGAGGCGCGCCTCGGTCTCGCGCCGCCGGCTGCGGTAGCGCGACACGCCGGCCGCCTCCTCGAAGATGCGCCGGCGGTCCTGCGCGTCCGCCGAGAGGATCGCGTCGATGCGCCCCTGCTCCATGATCGAGTACGCGCCCATCCCGAGGCCCGTGTCGAGGAACAGGTTGCGCACGTCCTTCAGGCGCTGCGGCTGGCGATTGATGAGGTACTCGCTCTCTCCGGAGCGGAACAGGCGCCGCGTCACGACGACCTCGTTGAAGTCGATGGGCAGCGTGTGGTCCGTGTTGTCGAAGACCAGCGAGACCTCGGCGTAGTTGCGCGCCGTGCGCGCGCCGTTGCCCTTGAAGATCACGTCCAGCATCTCGTCGCCGCGCAGCGCCGAGGCCTTCTGCTCGCCGAGCGCCCACTTGATGGCGTCGATGACGTTGGACTTGCCGCAGCCGTTCGGGCCCACCACCGCGGTGAGACCCGCGGGCAGGTTCAGCGTCGTGGCGTCCGCGAAGGACTTGAAGCCGTGGATCTCGACGCGGGTCAGCCGCATGGGTGCAGGTCCGGAACGGGGGTCGTGAGCGCATGGAAAGCGTGCAGGAAGGCGAGGCGCTGCCGGCTGCCGCCGGTGCAGCGTGGCACGGGAGCCTCGGCGTGCAGGCCGAGCCCGTCCCAGAGCCGCGCGGCCTCGTGGCCCGCCTCGGCTCCGTCGTCCGCGGGCAGCAGCGGCTGCGCGCCGTCATAGCGGAAGCCTTCGCGGTGCGCGGCGAGCGGCAGCGCGTCGCGGCTGGCGGGCCAGCCCAGGAGGTCCAGGCGGCCGAAGCGGTCCGCGCTCGCGCGCGACGCCAGGCCGGCGACGACGGGCGGCTGCCGGTCGGCGAGCCGGCGGCGCAGGCGCTCGCCGATGGCGGCCGCGAGGTCGGCGCGGTTCGCGCGGCCGCGCGGGCCGTCGCCCAGCAGCAGGGTCGCCGCCTCGCCGAGGCCGGCCAGCGCCACGCGGCGGCGGCGCGGCAGCTGCTCGGGGAGCAGGCCGGTGACGCGGCGCAGCGCGGCAGCCGGTGCGTCACCCGCGGCCATGAGCGCGTCCTGCGCGGCCAGCGCGGAGAGCGCGAGGTCCACGGCCCCGTCCAGCCCCTGCAGGAAGTCGTGCACGCGGCGCGGGCCCGAGGCGAGCGCGAGCCGCACGAGGTTCACCGCCACCGACGCGCCGACGAGCCCGGGCCTCGCCGCGCCCGCCGCGAACTGGACGCGGTCGTCCACCGCCTCGGCCGCGACGGCTTCCGCGAGCAGCGCGGGGCTGAGCGCAGGCGCCGGCAGGCGCACGCAGGGCAGCAGCGCGGGCCGCGGCGCGGGGCCGCGGCGCAACGTCTCCAGCGCGCCGAGGAAGGCCGCCGCGCAGCCCGCGCGCTCCGGCGACACGCAGATCACGAGGCGCGCGCCGCCCGCGTGCAGCGGCGCGACCTCGGCCAGGTGCAGCAGCAGGTCCGAGAGCGGCTGGCTGGCGAGCGCGGGCCCGTCCCAGTCGAGCAGCACCTCGCGCGAGTGCAGGTGTGCCAGCGTGCGCAGCAGCGGGCCGAGCGCGCGCAGGCGCTCGCGCTGGCCGGCCAGCGCCGCGAAGACCGGCAGCCCCCACGGCGCGAGCGTCACGCTGTCGAGGCGCCCGCCCGCACCGAGATTCTCCAGGCCGATGAGGCCCTGCTCGTGCGCGTCGCGCACGTCAGCCGGGTAGACCTCCGAGAGCGCGTAGCGCGTGAAGAGCCGCCGGCTGACCTCCGTCTCGGCCGAGAGGCCGGCCGCGCCCTCCGCGAGAATCCCGCGCAGCTCGTGCGGGGCGAGGCCGACGAAGCGGTGCTGACCGAGCCGCGGCGGATGCCCGCGCAGGACGAGCTCGTTGTCGATCCACTCGCGCAGCAGCGCCGCGCCGATGCTGCGCAGGCCGGAGGCGAACAGGCCGCGCTCGACCTCGGAGGCGATCGCGTCCACGGAGCCGGCGGGCAGGTCCGTCACGTGGGAGAGCAGCGCGGCGACGCGGCCCTTGCTCCACGCGCCCGGGTCGGCGCCGTCGGAGTCGCCGGCGCGGCCGGTGAGATCGCGCGGCAGCCCGGAGCCGCCCTCGCGGGGCGTGCCGCGCTCGCGCGACGCGGGCGGGATCGCGCGCACCGGGTCGTGCGCCGCCGTGGCGCGGATGCGGAGCTGGCCGCGCGCGCGGGCGCGCTCCTCGCGCGCCGCGCGGTAGGCCTCCGCCGCAGGCTCGCAGCCGGCGCCGCGCAGGACGTCCTGCGCCAGCTCCGCGATCGCGTCGGCCGACACCATGCCGGGACGCCCGTCGCGGCCGGTGCCCGCGTGCTCCGCGAGGTACGTCTCGATGACGCCGCGCAGGTCGCCCGCGAGGGTCGGCTCGACGCGCCCGCTGACCAGCAGCGCTCGCTGCAGCGAGGCCGTCAGCCGCCCCGCGTCGAAGGGCACCTGGCGCCCGTCGCGCTTGCGCACGAGCACGGTGTCGCCGCCCTCAGGACTCCGGCGCACCATGACCCGCCCCTCCCAGCAGCGGCTTGAGCTCGTCGAGGAACTGGTTGACGTCCTTGAACTCGCGGTAGACCGACGCAAAGCGCACGTAGGCCACCTGGTCCAGCTCGCGCAGCGCCTCCATGACGAGGTGGCCGATGTACTTGGAGGCCACCTCCTTGTCGAACATCTCGTGGAGCTGGGTCTCGATGTCCGAGACGATGCGCTCGAGGGTCTCGGTGGAGATCGGCCGCTTCTCGCAGGCCGCGAGCATCCCGCGCAGGATCTTGTCGCGGTCGAAGGGCACGCGCGTGCCGTCCTTCTTGACCACGCGGAGGGGCATCTCGCCCACCTTCTCGTAGGTCGTGAAGCGGCCCTTGCACTCCAGGCACTCGCGCCGGCGCCGGATCACGTCCGCCTCGCCCGAGGTGCGCGAGTCGATGACGCGGTCGTTGTTCGCCTTGCAATACGGGCAGCGCACCGCGCCGAGCCTCCCACGGAACCGCCTGGCCAACGGACCACCTGGATCACCGGCTGATCGCCGGAGAAGTGGACCGCCGCATCCCGCCCGGGGACACGGCAGGCGCAGTATCCCACAAGGGGTGGTGTTTCCAAACCGGCCGACCCCAATTCGGCGTACGGTTTTCAGCGGTCGATGCGGCCCATGATCGCGGGCTGGCTGGCGTCGTGGAGCTGCTCGAGCAGCACCGGTTTCTCCACCGCGGCTCCACGCGAGTCCACGGTGAGGGCGCCCGTCACGCCGGGGTGGCCGCCCAGCTCCAGCAGGCGCGCGTGCATCGCGGGACCGGACGCGGCCGGATCGAAGACCGAGAAGACGGCGCGCGCCGCGTCGTAGCCGAGCGCCGCGAGGTCCGAGGGCTCCTCGCCGTTGGCCGCGCGGTAGCGCTCCAGGAATTCCACCACCAGCGGGTCGTTGCTGCCGGGGTCGAAGTGGCGCGTGCGGTAGGCGCCGCGCACGCGGCCGGCCAGCGCCTCGCGCACCCCGGCGCCGTTCCAGGCGTCGCCCCCGAGCAGGATGAGCTCTCCCACGCGCGGGTCGCGCGCCCCGCCCACCATGCGCACGACGTCGGGCGAGTAGGCGGAGAGCAGCGCGCCGTCGGGCTCCAGCGCGGCGGCCGCGTCGAGCACGCCCTCCGCGTCGGGCTGCCCGCCGTGGAAGTAGACGCGCCCCGCGAGCAGGCCGTCGTGGCGCTGGAACTCGTGGCCGAAGGCCTCCGAGAGCCCGAGCGAGTAGCTCGACGAGAGGTCGATGACGAGCGCGACGCGCTCGAGGCGCAGCGTGTCGCGCGCGTAGCGGGCCAGCGCCGCGCCGGCCTCCTCGTCCCCGTAGCAGAGGCGCACGCAGCCGACGTCCGCCTCCACCAGCCGCGAGCCGGTGGCCGCCGGCGCGACGCAGGGCACGCCGTGCGCGCGTCCCGCCAGCGTCGCGACGACCACGCCGTCGGTGGTGAGCGGCCCGAGGATCACGGAGGCGCGCTGGGCCACGAGCGCGTCCACCGCGCCGGCGGTGGCCGCGGCCAGGGCGCCTTCGTCCAGCACGAGCACGCGCGGGCGGCGCTCCTCCGGCAGCTCCGAGAGCGCCAGGTCGATGCCGGACTGGAGCTCGTGGCCCGCCTGCTTCAGCGCGCCCTCGAGCGGCAGCAGCACGCCGACGGCGTGCGGCGCGTGGCGCCCGCACGAAGCCAGCAGCAGCACCGCCAGCGCGGCGCGTGAGGTTCGCGCAGCGCGTGAGGTTCGCGCAGCGCGTGCGATCGGCGCGGCGCGCGCGACCAGCGCGGCGCGCACGGCCGGCAGCGACGGGAGCCCGGGGGCCCTCATCGCGGGCCCGGTACGGGAGCGGCAACGGGGCCGGCGCCCGCGGCGCCCGCGTCGGCGCCCGGGCCCGCGTCAGCGCCCGGGCGCGCGTCGGCGGGCGCCGCGAGGACGGCCGTCGCGCGCCGCGCGAGCCAGGCCTCGGGATCCGCGCGCAGATGGCCGGCCAGGGCGAGCAGGTCGGGCGGCTGCAGCTTCACCAGCGCCTCGAGGGCGGCGGCGCGCACCCACACGTCGTCCGCGAGCGTCTCCTCGGCCAGCAGCCGCAGCGCGGCCGGGCTGTCGAGCTGCGCGAGGGCCTCGATGATCGCGACGCGGCCCGTCGTGTCGGTGCGGTGGGTGAGCGCGTCGAGCAGCGCGCCGAGCGACGAGGACGCGCCGATGCGCGCGAGCCCCACCGCCGCATTGAGGCAGACCTGGCCGTCGGGGTCCTGCAGCCGGCGCTCGAGAACCGCCAGCCAGCCGCGCCACTGGCGCGTGCCGAGCGGCGCCTCGTGCGGCCCGGCGAGGTCGTCCGACAGCCGCCGCACGAGCTCGATCTTCAGGTCGCGCTGGCTGGCCGCGAGGAGCTGCTGGTCCAGCGCGTCCCAATTGCCCAGCGCCGCCTTCGCGTCGAGCTGCGCGAGCAGGCTGTCCACCTTCTCGTAGTCGCTCCCCGCCAGCAGCGTGCGCGCGCTGGCGGACAGCGCCTCGATGCGCTCGCGCCGCTCGGCGCGCGGCAGGTCCTGCGAGAGCTCCTGCACCAGGTCCAGCACGCCCGCGGCGACGGGGTCGCTGCCGCGCTTCGCGAGCTGCTCGGAGAGGTCGCGCATGACGCTCGCGCCGCGCCGGTTGCTCGTGCCGATGCCCAGCACGAGCGCCAGCGCGAGCCCGAGCACCGTGACGCCCATGAGCAGCAGCGCGACCGTGACCTTGTGCCGCCGCGCCGCGCGCAGGAGCCGCGCCGCCGCGGACGGCGGCCGCGCGACGATGGGCTCGAAGTTCAGGAAGCGCCGCAGGTCCTCGCCCAGCTCCTGCGCGCTCTGGTAGCGGCGCTCGGGCTCCTTCTCGATCGCCTTCATGACGATCGTCTCGATGTCGCGCGGCAGGCGCGGGTTCAGCTTGCCCGGCGCGGGCGGGTCCTTCGTGAGGATCTGGCGCAGCGTGACCGCCACGTCCTTGCCCGCGAAGGGCTGGTGCAGCGTGAGCAGCTCGTAGAGCGTGACGCCGAGGCTGTAGATGTCGCTGCGCTCGTCCACCTTCGCGCGGCGCGACGAGGCCTGCTCCGGGCTCACGTACGCGGGCGAGCCGACGAAGTCGCCCGTGGCGGTGACCGAGCCGTCGTCCGTGCCCTTGGCCAGGCCGAAGTCCGAGAGCTTGATGTGCCCGTCCGGAGCGAGCAGCAGGTTGCTGGGCTTGATGTCGCGATGGATCACGCCGTGCGCGTGCGCGTGGCGCAGCGCGTCCGCCGCGTCGGCCGCGAGCGAGGCGGCCATGGCGGCGTAGTTGCGCAGGTCGATGACGATGCCGTCCTCGATCCGCGGGTCGCCGGGCATCGTCCCGATGAGCTTGCGGCCCCGCGCCCACGCCGTGATGTCCTGGTCCAGCCCTTGGCCGCTGATGCGCACGAAGCGCCGCCCGTGCGTGCGCGCGGTGCGCAGCCGGTCGATGATCTCCGCCAGGTCGAGGCCGGAGACCAGTTCCATGGCGAGGTAGGCGATGCCGCCGGACTGGTTGAAGCCGTGCACCGCGACGATGCGCGGGTGCGACAGCCGCGCGACGGCCATGGCCTCGCGCCGGAAGCGGTCCACGGCGAGCTTGGTGCGCAGCACCGCGGGCGGCATGACCTTCAGCGCGACGCGGCGCCCGAGCGAGAGCTGCTCGGCCTCGTAGACGACGCCCATGCCGCCGCGCCCGATCGGGCGCACGATGCGGTAGTCGTCCAGCACCGTGCCCGCGGCCAGCCCCGCCGTCGGGTCGGCGCCCTCGCCGCCGGCGCGCGTGGTGGCGAAGAACTGCTTGAGCTCCGGCGCGAGCGCGGGATAGCGCTGCAGGTACTCCTGCGTGTCGATCCGCTCGCCGGACTCGATGACGCGCGTGATCTCGCGCAGCACCGTCGGCAGCTCGGACTGTTCGCCGGACGCATCCATGGGCGGCGCAAGTCTAGCCTGTGCCGCGCGCGCTCCTCGCTCTACTTGCCGATGCAGAAGCTCGCGAAGATGCGGTCGAGCAGCTCCTCGTCGAGGTCCTCGCCGCCCTCCGTCGTCTCGGCGAGGTGCGCGAGCGCCTCGCGCAACGCCGAGGCGACGAGCGGCAGCGCGCCCGCCAGCGGCGTCGACAGCGCGTCCTCCAGCAGCGGCAGCACGCGCGCAGCGGCCTGCGCCTCGCGCGCGGTCGCGAGGTCCGGCGCGGCCGGAACGGGCGCGAGGCGTGCCAGTTCCGTCCACAGCTCGTCGAGGCCCGAGCGCTGCTGCGCGGACACGGCGCAGGCGGCCTCCGCCCGCGCGCGCGCCGCGGCGGCTCCCGGCGGCAGCAGGTCCGCCTTGGACAGCACGGCGAGCACCGGGCGGCTGCCGGCGGCGGCGGCCAGGCGCGCGCGCGTGGCGGGCGTCGCCGGCGCGGCGGCATCGTCCACGAGCAGCACCGCGGCGAGCGCCGGGAGCTGCGCGAGCCACAGCTCGCCGGCGCGGCGGTCGAGCGGCGACAGCGGGCACTCGCCGGCATCGACGCCCGGGCCGTCGAGCACGCGCCAGCGCCGGCCGTCGCGCAGCACGCGCGCCTCGAGCGCGTCGCGGGTCGTGCCGGCGACCGGCGACACGGTCGTGGAGGCGCCCGGGCACAGCGCGAGGAAGAGCGCCGACTTGCCCGCGTTGGGCGCACCGAGCAGCACGACGTCCGTCTCGCCGTCGGCGCTCGCCTGCCGCTCGCCCATGCGCACGAGCCGCTGCGCGAGCTCCGCCGCGCGCTGCAGGCCCGCGCGCAGCTCGGCCTCGCTCACCGCCTCCGTGTCCTCCTCCTCGAAGTCCACGTGCGCCTCCAGGCGCGCCAGCGTGTCGAGCAGCGCGTCGCGCAGCCCCGCGCGCCCGGCGGCCGGCGCGCCGGTGAGCGCGGCGGCGGCGGCGGCGGCCTCCTCGCTGCTCCGCGCCGCCATCAGCCGCGCGAGCGCGAGCGTCTGGCCGACGGTCGCGCGGCCCGTCGCGAGGGCGCGGCGGCTGAACTCGCCGCGCGCCGCGGGACGCGCGCCCGCGGCGACGAGCTGCCGGAGCAGCTCGGTGACCAGCACCGGCCAGCCGAGCAGGTGGATCTCCACCACGTCCTCGCCGGTGAAGGAGCGCGGCGCGCGGAAGGACAGCACCGTCACGGGCACGGGCAGCAGCGGGTGCAGCCGCCAGGCCGCGGCGGCGACGCGCCCGGGCGCCGGCTGCTCCGCGAACTCCAGCACGGTGGAAGCGAGGGCGTGCGCCTCCGGCCCGGAGAGCCGCACCGCGGCGCGCTCGCCGGCGCCCGGCGCCGTGATCGCCGCGACGATGGTGTCCACCGCGCCGCCCGGCCCGGGGCCGCCATGCGCGCCGCGCTCGCGGAGCGGGCCGCTGTCGTCGGGCGCGAGAGGCGTGCCGCGCGGGCCGTCCTCCTCGGGTGCGACAGGCGCGCCGGGCGGACTGCTCGCGTCGGGCGGGTTGCTCACGTCAGGCGCCTCGCCCGTCGCGCGCGCCGGTTCAGCGCTCGATGCGGTGCGCGCGCCACCACGCGACGATGTCCGCGAAGTCCACGCGCCCCCGCTTCGGCGCCCAGCCCAGCGCGCTGCGCAGCGCCGCGGTGTCGGCGATGGAGTTGCGCATCTCGCCCTCCTGCGCGGGCACGCGCCGCGCGAGGCACTCGGGCGCCAGCAGCGCCGACAGCTCGCGCGCGATGTCGTTCACGGAGGTGCCGTTGCCCGTGCCGACGTTGAAGATGCGCCCGGCGACCTTGTCCGAGGCGCCGTCGAGCACCGCCAGGTTGGCGGCGACCACGTCGTCCACGTGCACGAAGTCGCGCCGCTGCTCGCCGTCGCCGTAGATGACGGGCGGCTCCCCGCGCAGCAGCTTGTTGATGAAGATGGTGATCACGCCGACGTACGGCGTGGGCGTCTGGTTCGGGCCGTAGGTGTTGAAGTAGCGCAGCACCGTGCCCGTGATGCCGAAGTGCTTGCACATCATGAGCCAGTACTGCTCGGCGGCGAGCTTGGCGATGCCGTAGGGCGAGATGGGCCCGAGCGGCGCGTCCTCGCGCAGCGGCACCGGCTGCTCGCTGTCCGCGTACACGGCCATCGAGGACGCGAGCACGGCCTTCTTCACGCCGCTGTCGGCCATGCACTGCAGCACGTTGAGCGTGCCGAGCAGGTTGCTGTCGGCGTCGCGCACGAAGCCCTCGACCGAGGCGCGGATGGAGACGATGGCCGCCTCGTGCAGCACCACGTCCACGCCCTGCATCGCCACGGTCACGAGCTCCGGGTCGCGCACGTCGCCCTCGACGAAGCGGCAGCCGGGCGGCACGTTGTCGCGGCGGCCCATCGACAGGTTGTCGAGGACCGTGACCTCCACGCCGCGCCGGACGAGCGCGTGCGCGAGGTGGTGCCCGATGAAGCCGGCGCCGCCCGTGACGAGCGCGCGCCGGATGCCTGTCTTGTCCGCCATCTTGAGGTCTCCGCCTACCGGCAATCGATCACGTGATCGGGCGTCACGATGCGGCGCTCGAGGTCCACGGTGCCGGTGATGTCCACGCCGGGGAAGATGAGGCACTCGCGCAGCGCGATCGGGTGCTGCACGGTCACGCCGTCCATGAGCACGCTGCGCTCCACGCGGCAGCCGGGGGCGAGCGTGACGCCCTGGCCGATGTGCTCGCGCTGCCCCAGCACCTTGAGGTTCACCTCGAGCAGGTCCTGCGGGTAGCTGAGGTTGAGGTCGTCGCGCACGACGTGCGCCGCCTTCACGCGGTAGCCGTCGTCCAGGAAGATCTGGATCGCGTCGGTGATCTCGTACTCGTCGCGCATCGCGGTGCGCGGCGTGCGCCGCACGGCGTCGAAGAACACCGGGTCGAAGAGGTACAGGCCGCAGCCCTTGAGCCGCGTGCGCGGGTGCTGCGGCTTCTCGATGACGCGCGTCACGAAGCCGCGCTCGTCCTCCATGACCACGAAGTTGCGCTTGATCGCGGCGACCGAGGGCTCCTCCTTCACGGCGAGCACGCCGCGCACGTCGTCCACCCCGAGCATCGCGGGCATGGCCGGAAGGTCCTCGTGGATGAAGTAGATGTCGCCGAGGAAGAGCATGAACGGGCGGTCGATGCGCTCCTCGAGCTTCCCGAGCGCGTGCGCGATGCCGAGCGTCGGGCCCTGGTCCACGTACTCGATGCGCACGCCGAAGGCGGAGCCGTCGCCCAGCGCGCGCACGATCTCGTAGCCGAGGTGGCCGATGACGACGAGCACGCGCCGCACGCCGAGGTCGCGCAGGCATTCGATCTGGTGCGCGATGAGCGGCTTGCCCAGGATGGGCAGCACGGGCTTCGGGTAGCGCTCCGAGAAGGGCGCGAGGCGCGTGCCCTTGCCCGCCGCCAGGATGACGCCGACGAGCGGGCTGTTGTCCACGGGCGGGCGTGCGCTCATGGCTCGACGATAATCCGCGCGCGGTACAGCTTCAATTTCCCGCGCAGGTACACGAGGAAGCGGAACATCGACCACGCGTTCCGC
>Ga0193753_10001210_pt1 | contig 22572 bp, 11 predicted proteins | sample H1c2metaG_FD_144925 | JGI IMG/M metagenome (GOLD analysis project Ga0193753, IMG submission 144925) | Soil microbial communities from a riparian zone of the East river system, Colorado, United States - H1c2 | ecosystem: Environmental > Terrestrial > Soil > Riparian zone | place: USA: East... | reverse complement strand
TGGTTCGGTGCAGACACTGAACCTGAGTGAGCAGTCGGCGACAGAGGCGCGAGTCACGATCCATTTGGACGGAGTTGCGGATAGTGATGGAGAGGCTGGCGGAGTTCAGGTGACCCTGATCGACAGTGAGGGGCGAGGCGTCTTCCAGATGGGCGATGGCAATGGAGGGGTGAGAAATCTGCGTCGCCGCCAGGTGAGCGGAGGCGAGAATAAGCGAGTGATTGAAGTGCCTCCGGGCCGGTACGAGGTGGTTCTGCGCAACAGGTCGGAGATTTATCTGGTGGGAATTACGGCGCAGTCGGCGGAGGCGGTGGGGCGGCTGGTTACCCTTCCGGCGGGCGAGTCGACGCTTACGCTGCATGTGGCAAGCGGTCGCGCAATGTTGAGCGGGATGGCGTCCGTTGCCGGCAAGCCGTCGATTGCGGCAATGGCGCTGCTGGTGCCGGCGACGTTTGGCCAGCCGGGCTCGATGACGATTGTGCGGCGCGACCAGACCAATACCGATGGCAGCTTCGAGATGGAAGATGTGATTCCGGGGCAGTACATCCTGATTGTCATTGACCAGGGGTGGCGGGTGAACTGGAGCGATCCTTCGACGTTGCGGCATTATCTGACGCAAGGGGTTCCCCTGGACTTGACGTCGGGGGCGAACGTGAGCCAGAAGATTGAAGCGCAGGCACCGTGAAGGGTGTTCCCCGCTGGTAAAGAGGTGAAGCGAAGGCTCCAACTGTGGTAAATTCGAAGGGGTTCGTAAATAAGCGGAGAGATGGCCGAGTGGCTGAAGGCGCACGCTTGGAAAGCGTGTATACCGCAAGGTATCCAGGGTTCGAATCCCTGTCTCTCCGCCATAACTTCATAACGAGCCACTAACAGAACAACATCGATCGCGTGTGTCGACGACTGGAAGGGTGACGGCGTGACACTCAATATTCAAGAGCAGTTTGGGCAGATCGATATCTACGTCTTCGATCAGATACTGCGAGGAAATATCGCCCCTGGCATGCGTGTGCTCGACGCTGGATGCGGGTACGGGCGAAATCTTGTGCATCTGCTGCGTGAAGGATGCGAGGTATTTGCGGTGGATGCGGATGCCAACGGTGTCGAGCATGTTCGGCGATTGTCTGCGTCGCTTGCAACCGGGCTGCCGGCGTAGAACTTCCAAGTGGGATCGATTGAGCGGATGGGCTTCCCGAATGGGTTTGCGGATGTGGTGATCTGCAACTCCGTGCTTCACTTTGCGCGGGATGATAGACACTTTCGGGCGATGTTAGCGGAGCTTTGGCGAGTGCTGCGGCCAGGCGGGATGCTGTTCTGCCGATTGGGTTCAAGGATTGGGATGGAGTTCGAGCGAGTGCGGGAGAACATATTTGTTGTGGGGGATGGCTCGGAGTGGTTCCTGGTGGATGAAGAGATGCTGCTGGGCATTACAGAGGAGTTGAACGGAGTGCTGATGGATCCGCTGAAGACGACGATTGTGCAGGACTACCGTTGCATGACGACATGGGTGGCACGAAAGCGAAGCTAGAAGGGCTGCGGATGCGGAGTGGCTCTACGGGTAGGGATTCGTCGTTACCTTTGTTTGACGCTCGGTTCGCCGACCCTTTTAACGCGGTGGGATCGTGTTAGCACAGTTTTTGAAGAGTATAGATGGTTACCTTTATTTCTATTTCTTCAATTTCGCTTGACAGTCACATCCTCCAACATGGTTAATAGTCCTCGCTTACAACAAACTCCTTCTGTAGGCCGGAACGACTACACATTGCCGGCCAGGAAAGCAGAGACAGGGTGGAGGAGCGTCGCAAATTTGCGAGTGCAACCTTCACCAAATTAGATCGGTGCAACCTTGGAGGCTATATGCAATACAGACTTTTGAAGGGTTGGGGCATTCTTATGTTTGCGCTCACCCTTGTCCTTACAGGCCCGTTCGCGCATGCGCAGAGCAGCTTCGGCCAGATCTCCGGCACAATTACCGATCCATCTTCGGCGTCGATTGCGGGCGCGACGATCACCATCACCTCGACAAACACGCAGGCGAAGCGCACGGTGACCTCGGACGAGAACGGCAACTACATTGCCACGAACCTGCCGATCGGAACATATTCGATTTCGGTGACGCAGACGGGCTTTCGTACGGCGCAACAGGCGGATGTTTCGATCAGCGCCGACGCCAAGGTGACCTCGAACTTCTCGCTACAGCTTGGCCAGACGACGGAGGTGATCCAGGTTGAGGGTGGAGCGATTGAATCGCTGAACACGACCTCCGGTGAACTGGCGCGCGTCATCGACTCGAAGCAGGTAGAGAACCTGGCGCTGAACGGACGCAACTACACACAGTTGCTGACGCTGGTGCCTGGAGCGGTGGTCACCAATCCCGACATCTTCTCCGTAACGACCAGCCTGGCCTCGACCAACCAGACCATCAACGGCAACCGCAGCGACACGGGCAACCTGACGGTGGACGGTGCGTACAACCAGGTAGCGGGTTCGAACGGATCGCTGATGAACAACGTCGGCCCGGACTTTATCAGCGAGGTGAAGATCGATACATCGAACGCTTCCGCCGAGTTCGGCCGTACGTCTGGCCCCTCTTTCAATATTGTTACCAAGAGTGGCACAAATTCGTTCCATGGAGGCGCGTTCGAGTTCCTGCGCAACAACGCGCTGGACGCCACCAACTACACCGCCAAAAAGAAGACACAGCTGATCTACAACGATTTCGGCTTCTTCATCGGCGGCCCGATCATTCGCGATAAGCTCTTCTTCTTCGTTGGCGAAGAGTGGAAGCGCCTTCGCCAGCAAGCTCTCGCAAGCACCTTTACCGTACCGACGACGGCGATGCTGAACGGTGATTTTTCGGCGCTGCTGAGCGGTCCCAACCCGACACAGCTCTATTATCCCGGCACTGCGACGCCGATTCCCGGCAACAATATTTCAACGTTGATTACGCCGGATGGCCGCGCGATTGCGAATGTCTATAAGACGATTACGGCTGCAGGCTTGAGCTTTCGAGATGGTGGCGTGCCGAGCAACAACCTGACGTTGGCGCCAACAAATCCGCTGAACTTCCACCAGGACCTGATCCGCCTCGACTATGTAATCAACCAGAAGCACTCTCTGTTTGGCCGCTGGATCCACGACCAGAACACGCTGATCGATCCCTTCGGCACGTTCTCCAACGCGGGCAACTTGAACACGACACCGACTACGCGTAATCGCCCGGGACAGAGCTATCTGCTCTCTGAGACGTGGTCGGTTCGACCGAACCTGATCAACCAGGCGACGGTCAATGCGAGCTGGGCAGCGCAGCGTATTCCTCCGGTTGGCGACAACTGGAAGCGTGAGACCTATGGCTTCCAGTACAACAAGCTGTATCCGAACGCAGGCCGCTATCCGAACGGCATCCCTATTGTGACCGTCACCGGCTACGCGCCTTTCCAAGGCCCTAACTTCTCACTGCTGTCTCCCTCGACGGACATTCAGGTGGCGGACAACGTCACATGGCTCAAAGGAAACCACAACTTCAAGTTTGGCGGAGCGTACATTCGCGATCGCGTCGACCAGAATGCGCGTTCGAACTATACGGGAACGGCTACCTTCAACTCCACGCCAACATCGAGCAACTGCCGGGCGGCGAGCGGTAACACGACCTGCTACGCGCTGGCGGATGCCTTCCTGGGCAACTTCCAGTCGTACCAGGAGGCCAGTGCCGATCCTATCGGCTTCTTCCGCTTCAACCAAGTGGAGTGGTTCGCGCAGGATAGCTGGAAGGCAACACGCAAGTTGAGCCTGGAGATCGGCGTCCGATGGCAGTTGATCTCGCCCTTCTACACTCAGGGCAACAACGTCGCCAACTTCGATGCCGCGGCATATAACCCGTCGAGGGCGGTCACGGTACTTCCGAACGGAAAGATCGATCCGACCTCGGGGAATCCGTACAACGGCCTGGTGCGCGCGGGTGGCGGAGTTCCGGCCGACCAGATGATTCGCGTCACCAACGTCAACACGGCGTTGTTCCCGCTGATTCCGGCAGGCGCTCCCCGCGGCTTCTACAAGATGAATGGAGCGTTCGGCCCCCGGTTCGGGTTTGCGTACTCGGTGGACAACAATACGGTGATCCGTGGCGGCGCTGGACTCTTCTACTATCGTCCGCAGGGCAACCTGATCTTTAGTCAGCTCTCCCTGCCGCCGTTCGTGCAGAACACCCAGTTTGATACCGGCAATCTCGCCACGCTTGGCTCAGGCTCAGCGGTGAACAACGGCCTCCAGGCCAACATCAGCGCCATCGACCCGACCAGCCGCAATCCATACACCTGGCAGTACAGCCTTGGGATGCAGCGTCAGCTTCCCCGATCCGTCCTGCTGGAGCTGAACTATGTCGGCAACATTGCTCATCACCAGCTTCGTCAGCCAAACATCAACTTCCCCGACCTCGCGCCGGTAGTGGCGAATGTCGTCGCGGGTAGTCCGATCTCGTCCGTGAACTACTTCAACCCCTACAAGGGTTACACCGCCATCAACTCCAACCGCTTCGACTCGAACTACAACTACAACTCGCTGCAGGCGTTTGCGTCGAAACGGACAGGCATCGTGACCTTCACGCTCGCCTATACGTTCTCGAAGGCGCTCGGCGACTCCAACGGCAACAATAACGGCAACACCTCCACGCTGGAGAACTGGCGGGATCTGAACTACAACTATGGCCCGCTTACGAACGATCGGCGTCATGCCTTCGTCGCCAGCTTCGTGATCCAGGCGCCGGACTTCAAAGGGCATAACTTTCTGGTCCGCGAGGCCGCCGGAGGCTGGCAGCTGAGCGGTGTGGCCCGGCTGCAGAGTGGCGGCTACTACAGCGTGCAGGCTACATCGGCTCTGGGGCTTGGCACGGTTCGCGCGGACCGCGTTGCCGGCGTCCCCATCTACGTCAACAACCATGCCGGTGTGAATGGCTATGTCACCAAGGGCGCGTTTGTCGCGACGCCCAAAACTGTGGCTCGCTTCGGCAACTCCGGGGCTGGCTCTGTCATCGGGCCTGGCCTCGCACAGACTGACGCATCGCTCTCGAAGTTCTTTCCCGTCACAGAACGTGTTCGGGTGAAGTTCCAGGGTGACTTCTTCAACGTACTCAACCGCACCAACTTCTCTGGCCTGAACCTGAACGCCAGCAACTCCAACTTCGGCACCGTCTCCGGCTCTTATCCACCGCGGCAGGTGCAGCTTGGTTTGAAGGTGCTCTTCTAGAACTCATCCTAACCTCTAACTAACAGCAAAGGAGCAGCCTCAAAGCTGCTCCTTTGCTGTGCTTATTCCACGTGCGTGTGAAGCTTATTCAGCCTTTCCTACAGAACGCTCCTTGTACACCTTCTGGAAGAGCTCGAAGGCCTGCTTCTTCTTGCCGTCCTCGGAGATGAGTCCCTTGCGGTTGAAGCCGTCCTGAAGTTTGGGGATGTTGCGGGTCGGGGAGCGGAAGTCCATGAGGACCCAGGGAATGAGGCCGCGCACCTGCGGGATCTTGTTGATCATGATGAACTGGTGCTCGTAGACGTTGACCTGCTGCTCCTCTGCCCAACGCTGGTCTTTGCCGCCGTGAATTCCCTGTTTGGCTTCAGCACCAAACTCGGAGATGAGGATCGGCTTCTGCGGAAGTATCCACCTGATAGCGTCGGCGTCCTCTGGACGACCCTCGTACCAGCCGATGTATTCGTTCTGGCCTATGACGTCGAGAGCGTTGGCGAGGGGATCGTCCTGCACCATCTCATTGCCTTTGGCATGAGGGCCGATGAGGGCAGAGGTGATAGGACGGGTGGGGTCGAGCCTTCGAGCCTCGTTGGCAAGGTTGGTGAGGAACTGGGTGCGGGTAGGGTTATTTGGCGTCTCGTTGGAGACCGACCAGAGGATCACGGAGGCCTTGTTGCGGTCGCGTCGGATCATCTCGTTGAGCATGTAGGTGGCCTTGGCGTAGACCTCCGGCTTGTCAAAGGAGATGTGTTGCCAGAGGGGAATCTCCGACCAGACCATAATGCCATCGCGGTCGGCGGTGCGTTCCATGCGCTCGTCATGCGGATAGTGGGCCAGGCGGACGAAGTTGGCGTTGAGGTCTTTCAGGAAGCCGAAGATATTTTTGACATCTTCGTCCGTACAGGCGCGACCGGTACGATAGGGTGCCTCGGCGTGCATGTTGGCGCCCTGCAGGAAGATGGCTTTGCCATTGAGAAGGATGCGGGTTCCGTCGACGCGGATATCGCGGAAGCCGATGTCGTCGGTGAGCTTGTCCTGACCGGAGGCGAGCTCGACCTTGTAGAGCTTCGGCGTCTCGGGCGACCAGAGGTTGAGCTTGCCGGCCTTGAGGTCGAAGGAGGCGCGGCCCTCTGCATCTGTCTTGAGGGTGGCGTTGACGCCGGCCTCTGGGATACGGAGGCTGACAGAAGTTCCGGCAGTGGCGCCTTCAACGTGGATGTAGCCGGCGAGGGTGTTGGCGTTGGCAGTGGAGAAGGCGCTTTCGTGTTTGAGGTGCACGTCATAGTCGTCGATGAACTGCGCGGGAAGCGTGACGAGGGAGACATCGCGGGTGAGGCCGCCGTAGTTGAACCAGTCGATGCCGACGGAGGGAATGCCATCGGCCTCGCGGGTGGAGTCAACGGCAATGACGACGAAGTTGCTGCCCGGCTTGAGAGCAGCGGTGACTTCGCAATCGAAGGGAGTGAAGCCCCCCTCGTGGTCGCAGATGCGCTTCTGGTTTACCCATACAAACGACTTATAGTTTGCAGCGCCGATGTGGAGGAAGGTGCGGGTGTTGGGTCTGGGTTGAAAATCGAAGTCGTGCTGATACCAGACGACGCCCTCGAAACGGAAGAGGGTTGGGTCCTGGGTGTTCCAGTCACCCGGAACTTTGAGGGTAGGGGCTGAGGCGAAGTCGTACTCCTCATTGTGCGGGCCGCTGCTGATGTTGGGGTGCGTGTTCAGGGCGTAACCATTGTCGCGGACCTTGCCCTGTGCGGTGTAGAGGCCCTTTGCGGGCGGCTGGTCGACCAGATAATGCCAATCCCCGTTGAGGGAGGTAACGGAGCGATGGTCGACGCCGACGAGAAGTGTTTTGAGCGGCTGTTGCGCGAGCGCCGGCCACGCAACGGCACAGCAGACGAGCGAAACAAATGAGTTACGCAAGCCGATGCTTTTATCTGTGAAGATCTTCGAGAACCGAGTCATACCATTCCAATCTCTAACTAGATTTTGTTGCGAAGTGAGATGAATCAATATTTCATATGGTGATGATGATGGCTAAATGACAAGTGCAAGATAGCGGCTCACTATCGAGCGACTCATTGTTTGATAACGGTTCCATCGAGCTTGCGAAGCTCTCCCCACCCGCCGTTCAGATTGTTCCTTCCCGGTATGAATGGATACCTGGCAGCAGCTTTCTCATCGACTTCAATTCCCCATCCTGGCTTTTCATTGACCCAGAGATATCCGTCTTTGAGCTCCGGGCAGCCATGAAACACCTCCTGCGATTGCTCGTTGAACGGCGTGTACTCCTGGATACCGAAGTTGGAGCTGACAATGTCCAGGGTAATCTGCGCCATGTGGCCGACGGGAGAGACATCGCCCGGACCATGCCATGCCGTCTTGACTCCGAACTGCTCAGCCATAATGGCGATCTTGCGCGCCGGGGTAAATCCACCAACCTGTGAGACGTGGCAGCGAATGTAATCGATCAGGCGTTCGGCAATCAACGGCTGCCACTCGTGCGGATTGTTGAATAGCTCGCCCATCGCGATGGGCGTGGCGCAGTTCTGGCGAATCTGGCGGAAGTAGTCCAGGTCTTCGGGAGACAGCGGATCTTCGATAAAGAACATGCCGAGCCTCTCGACCTCTTTGCAGAACAGGACGGCCTCATTCGGTGTAAGGCGCTCATGCAGGTCATGCAGCAGGCCAACCTCTTCTCCCAGCTCCTGGCGGCATACCTCCAATAGCTTGAGCGAGCGGCGCATACTGTAGGCCGATTCAAAGAACGGTCCTTCGTGGAGCGGCTTGAACCTGAAGGACTTGCTATGTGCCGATCCATAGCCGTCCATTCCAGGAACCCCTACCTGAATGCGCACGTTATGGAACCCCTGCTCCATATAGCGTTTTGCGGATGCAACGACATCGGCAAACTCGGCGCCATCGGCGTGGCCGTAGACATCGACCGCCTCTCGACACTTTCCCCCGATAAGCTGATACACCGGCATACCCGCCTGGCGTCCCTTGATGTCCCAAAGCGCCTGATCGATCCCACTGATCGCGTTGTTCAGCACCGGGCCGTTCTTCCAATAAGAGCTGTCGTAGCAGGTTTGCCAGATATCCTCGATCCGGTCTGTCGTTTTGTTCAGCAGCAGCGGTTTCAGATACCTCTCCACTGCCGGCTTCACCAGATCTGCCCGCTGCGTGAACGTAGCACAACCGTATCCGTAGAGCCCGTCCTGATCCGTTGTGATCTTGACTACCGTCAGCCGCGCTCCTGCCGGCTGACACTCAATCACGCTGATGTCCTTAATTCGTGGAGCTGGCGTTCCGCGTGTCGCACGCGCAACCTGCTCTTCCGCTCTAACAACCGGCGCGGACATGCTAAAGAGTCCCGCACCTATGATTGACTTCAATATCTGCCGACGCTCAACAGGCATTTCATCTCCTCGCTTGATTCACCGATTTCATTCTCTGTGCTCGCCTTGATTGTCGCTATTCTTCCTTCGCGAGCTACCCACACTATTTTGAGCTTAACAGTCGAGTCTCTACCAGGCTAATGTGCCTGCCCGCATCGCGTTCGTCTGTCATCAACAGAGTCTTCCGTTATCGGCTACCGAAATCCCGGCGGACAGAGCAGGCATGGTTTTCACTCTTCAATTCCTCCAATCATAGGGGCAGCGTGCCGAGCGACCGGTCTCGTGGAAACGTGTTTGTAGAAAAGCGCAGCGACGTCAGCACTGCGATCTGTTCATAAAGATTCCAGGCGTGCACATATCACGCTATCTCACGCTACCCGATCTGGTGCCGGAGAGCGATCACCGCGGCAAGAGGTGTACTGAATCGCCACAAAGTCCGGCATAAACAATCAAAAAGCAAACTTTGCAGCCAGTTGAACAAGTCGCGGAGCAGCCGCACTGACGATGGTTCCAAACGCCGGGTCTTGCTTCTGTCCATCTACGGCCGCAGGGCCGAAGAATTGGGCATGATTGAACACATTAAAACCCTCGAATCGAAGGTCGAGAGATTTTGAGTCGTGAATGCGGATGCTCTTTTGCAGACTGGCGTCGTAATTGTCGATCCCGGGACCGTAGAAGATGCGTCGCTTCGCGTTCCCTTGCTGGCCTAGGATCTCATCGGGGAAGCTCGCAGTGTTGAATGCCGGCTTCCGGTTGCGGCCATTTTTGTTGATTTGTAAATCTCCCGGGATATATCGTGGCGTGTCGATGAGGAAGTTGTTCGCACCATTGCCTAGCGTTCCGAGCAACGAGTTATCGGAGTTGTCAGAAAGTGTGACGGGAAGGCCGCTTGCAAATCGAGTGGTGCCGGAGAGACTCCATTCGCTCGTCCACCGGTTCGTATGGTGCAATAGCCTTTCAAACGGCAGCGCAACGCTGTATGTGGCTACGAAGTCATGCTTCATGTCATACGCGGATATCGCACGGGAGTGGCGTGGATCAATGGGATCGAGTTGTTCCCCGAGGTTCGAGCCCTGATCGATTGATTTCGAATATGTGTAGCTGAGAAGGAACGACGAACCTGTGTGTTGGTACTTCAGCGTTGTTTGCATGGCGTTGTAGTTGGAGTTCGCAATGGACTTATCTGCAGTGTTATTGCCATAAGCTGGACCTTGCCCAACACGGGTTCCTTGTATGGTTTGACGGCTTGCGTTGGTATAAGTCCCGTCCTCTCCAAATGGGCCACAGCCCGGAAGAGATAGGCACAGTGCGGGGTCACCCACATTTGCCGAAACGAGCGTGAGCAGACGATGCCCTTGGTTTCCAACATAGCTCGCGGTGAAGACAATATTGCGTCTTATCTCTCGTTGAATCGAAAGCATGTAGTTGTTGATGTATGGAACGCGATTGCGATAGTAAAAGAAAGGGTCCGCCGCAATCGGTGTGAAATTCGACCAGTCTACGTCATTGTCCGGATTGGACGTTGAGACGTTGTGGGGTGGAAATGGAAACGGAAACCGCTGACCGTTATCGAAGCCTGTCGCAGCGGTAATGAACGGAGTTCCAAGCAGTGGAGGGGCGGGGCTGAGATAGTTAAAGCCAAAAGGAGGAACCGCATACATGATGCCAGCAGCGAGACCGGGGAAAGCAGTGTAGAAGATGCCGTAGCTGGCGCGAATGCTGCTCTTCCCCGACTCGCCGAAAAGCAGTCTTCCGAACGCGTTCTCCAGATGCGGTACATAGGCCAATCCAACGCGAGGAGCGAAGTTCTTGAAGCTCGCCGGAGCGAGGGTCTGCGGTACGCCAGGATCCCCGGCTACGACAAAGCCCGAAGGAGCGCCCGGGTAGAGAACAGATTGCTGACCGGGGATGTAGGTCTGAAGTTGATGGTTCTTTTCGGACCATGGTTCGATGATGTCCCAGCGCAGTCCTGCGTTGAGGGTAAGACTGCTGCTGATGCGCCAGCTATCCTGACCGAAGAAGCCGAGGTAGTGATTGCGCAGATAGAACGGCTGACCAGACGATTGTGTGAAGTTGCTGGGAGTGCCAAGAAGGAGGTCGGCATACGCGGAGCCGGTTTCAGTGCCATTGATGTTGAAGGTTCCATTGAAGGTCGCGTTCGGATGTTCATTGACCTGATCTTCATGAAACTGCGCGCCGACTTTCAGAGTATGAGCGCCGAGCACGCGTGAGAAGCCTTCGCTGACGTAGAAAGTATTGTTAACTTGAGTTTCGTTCGTGATGGGAACTCCCATAGCGAATGTAGGGAACGTGATGTTTTCGACCCCTTCGAACTGTTGGGCCTGTACAAAAATTCCGGACGTTCCCGCTCCGGTAGTAAACCCCTGCGATGCAAGCGTGACGCCAAGACCTCCTTTCGGCTGACCAATCACGTTCGCATAGCGAAGATAGCCCGCGTTGAACTCATTCACCGCATTCGCACCGACTACTTTCGTATCCGAGAACGAGAAGAGTTGTGCGCGACCGATTGTGAGAGCGTCAAAGCCGGGGATTGAGGCTCCGCCCTGCGCACCTGGGTAGGGATTGTCGAGCGTGTAGTCGTCCACGAAGTAATATCCCGAGATCCGACCCAGGCGGGTGTCGGCGTCCAGTCGAAACGAACCTTTGTCATCCCGGTTTGTCTGCGCGAAAGCTGAGCTCGAGAACTGTGTCGCGTTTACGTTTGGCTTGGGAATGTACTGTAGCAGAGCTTGTCCGGGCGCTGACCAAGCAGTTTGCGGTATGACCCCGCCCGGAAAGACGCTGCTGTACGCTTCGCCAGAGGATACGGTATAACCGAGTTTTTGCGAGAGCAGCGAAGCCAGATAGGGACCGCTTACTGAGCCGCTCAGTTCTCCGGCAAAGTTGCCAGAACGCTCGTCAAGGGTCGGCACCGAGATGTTGCCTGTGGAGACGCCTTGGATCTTACGGGTTCCCTGGTAGTCGAAAAAAAAGAAGAGATTGGCGCGCTTAAGAGGACCTCCGACCGGTCCGCCGAGTACAACGCCGAACTGATTTTGCTTAAACTCCGGGCGCGTAGGATCAAAGTATCCCCTCGCGTCGAGCGCCGTATTACGGAAGAACTCGAAAGCCTTTCCATGAAGCCGACCGCTACCCGATTTGGTCACAACCGTAACCATGCCTCCGTTGTAGTTGCCGTACTCGGGGTCGAAGTTATTGGTCAGGACACGAAATTGTTCAATAGAGTCAAGGTCAGGGATGACGGAGGTGCCCCCATTCATATGCTCCTGGACGTCTACGCCGTTCACCATGAAGCCGTTGGACGATTCCCTTTGGCCGTTAATCGACACGTTCCCCGGGTTCTCGTCGCCAGAGGGAGAGATGCCACCTGTAACTCCCGCCATAATGACAGCGTTCGAAAGTAAAGTTGAGACGGGTGAAACCCCAGGCTGGATCGAAAGCAGATCGGTATAGCTTCTTCCGTTTAAAGGAAGCGCTGTCATCTGGTCACCGGAGACGACCTCTCCAAGATGGGTTGCTGCGGTCTCAACCTGAACGCCTGTCTCGCTGGTCACGGTAACGGTATCGGATATATTACCGATCATGAGAACCGTATCCACACGAACTACCGAGTCGGTGTCCACGTTTAGGTTGGCTTTGCGTTGTGACGAGAAGCCGTCCGCAGAGATAGTCTGATCGTAATGCCCGACTGGTAGGTTCGGGAAGGAATAGAGACCTTGAGCGTTTGTGAAAGCCTGATAGGTCGTCCGTTGGGCTGTATTGACCAGTTTTAGAGCTGCTCCAGAAACCACCGCGCCAGTTGGGTCGGTCACCGTGCCTGAAATGCTTCCACCAGTCGCTGCCGAAAGTGGGGCTGTCAACGCAACGCAGAAGAGCAAACTAAGGAATGCGAGAATCCGCCGGACTAACCGGAACGGCACATTGAAATTCGAGAAAAGCACGTACACCTCAAATCGCAGGCACGACGAGGCAGAATGGCTCAGGATCGATGAGCGATCGGCCCCGTTTCCTCGCGGGGTTGAATCACAAAACTCATCTTGGGTAGGTCTCCTGACTTACAGGTGAAGCTTAGATCACTAAGCCTCTAACTTCTCGCCTTCCCCGATAAGTCGAGTGGCAGTTGAGAAGTCTTTTCCTGATTACAGTGGCGGGACCATGCCGGACTTGCACCGGCTTCCCTGTTATGTCCTTGCGGACACCCAAGATGTTGTACCGGTATTAGGCTACCACGTCGAACATTGGGGGTTTTTCATCAGAATGAATCTTCTCATCTGCTCATTTCGAACAGAGAAAACATCCCCTGGACACCCCAAAGAGAAAACTTATAAATCGAGAGAGAATCTCTGCAGACCTTTTCTTCCGCAAATCCCACTCCAAGAGCAAATTTCGATTGAGCGCGCTCAGTTCACCGCGCAAACGACCATACCCTGTCCGCTGATCTCATTACGAAGATTGCATCTCGTTAAATTCGGACGCAATCCAGACTGAGAACAGTGCGGATGCATCGCCTCAATGAATTAGCTGCGGTAGGACACCATAACCGCGTCGCGTGATAAGCGGTCAAACTCTTTGAGCAAGTCTTCTTCGAGCGAAACCCTGTTTTGTCTGGGCGCACCCGGAGGCGCGCGAGCTTGAATCAGGTTCCGGACCGCTAGCGTACGATTTTGACGTTTTGGTGTAGTGACCCCCAATAGACCGGCCTCCGCGTAAAGGCTCGAAGGCCGGCTAAAGTGAGTCGCTTTATTGTCGCCAGTCCCTATTGTCCCGCCGGCGGAGATCGCCGTAGATAATGCCCCGTCCATTCATCCCCAGATACACCCGTCCGTAGACGCGCGGATCAGCTTGGATGAGCGTCGGGCCACCATACTGGTGCTCATCATCGTTGATCCGTACCCAGGATTTGCCGTTGTCATCGGAACGATAGATTGCCATTGTTCCGTGTGGCGAGGCTTCTCCATAGAGGAAGACCGCCTGTTGATGTGTCCATGGCGACGCTGCGCCAACCGCAACCGAGTTGGCATAGGCGACATTCGCACGCTTTGTCCAGGTAATTCCTCCATCGGTTGAGTGGTAAAGACCATTGCTGCCGAGTGGCAGCCATAGGTCCCCGGGCCGGGCGAAGTTCACATCCACCACGCCGCAGCCGGAGCCGTTGCAACTGGCGCTGGCGGGCAGCGGGGTGGAATTGACCTGGGAGAAGGTTGCCGAGCCATGTACCGTATCGACCGTGCTGCTGTAGAAGGCTCCGCCTGAGCTGGTGCTGGAATACGAATAGAACAACTGTGGCTTTACCTTGTCAGCGTAGACGGGAGCCGAACCGGGCAGTCCGACTGTCGAGATCCAGGTTGCACCGTTATCGATTGAAAATTGCGGCGCGCCAGAGGTTGGAGGAGTCCACATCACCGTGGTTCCGCTGGCATCGGTGGAAACCGTCCCACCATTTCCAGAGTTTGCCCCTGAGGCACAGGTCGGGAACGGGCTCCAGCTTGTTCCGCCGTTCATCGAAAATGCGCCATAATTGCAGGGGTTGGTTGAGGAGGTTGAGGGTGACTGCGAGCGGACGATGAAGCTGGGGTTCCGTCCCGCCCAGTCGAGGCTGCCCACCGTTGTCGCAACCGGGTTCGTATACATTCCTGCGGGTGGCGACATGTGAAAATCGGTATGCACATAGCCGCCGATATCGCCCATTCCGCTCAGCAGATGAGCGCCCGATGTGGGACTGATGAGGGCGATAGTTGCCGTCTCCTCAATGCCCTTCGCCTGCAGGGCCCAGGTGGGCGAGGCGCCTACATCGGCTGCCGAGACATTGTCGGTCGCGTAGACGGTCGCTCCGGTTCCGTACATCAGGTGGTCGGGGTTCGTGGGGTCGATTAACAGCGCGGACATCCACCATCCGAATTTGGCAGAAGGATTGGGCGAATTAGGAGAGTTGGTATTGCCGAAGGTCAACCACGGCGAGGTCGGTGTGTATACGCTGGGGTTGAAGTAGTAACTCCCAAAGGGCGGCCCATCGTCCCCTGCGCTGGAGGTGATGAGGCCAAGATTGATCCAACTGCTGCCGCCATCGTGCGTCACGTACACGGTGTCTACCGGGTACCAGCGATCCATAGTGCTCACAGCTACAGTGCCGGTCCTTGTGGGATCCTGGGTGAGCCCGACGAATCCGCCTAGCGGCCTGGACTGGTATGGCGCATCGATCGGGGGTGTAATGTTGGTCCATGTTTTGGTAGCGGGGCTGTATTTTTCGACCATGCCGTAATTAATGACATTCGGACCCGGCAGGTCGTCGAAGTTGACGTACAGATCGCCATCGCGATTGATGAGAGCTCGTTCAGGGGCGGGAGGTTTGGTCCCGCCAGGAATGTTGTAGGACGCAGGCCAGGCGGTGGGCTGTCCGGGCAATGCTGCCCACGTTGCGCCGTCGTTGGTACTCACATACACGGTGGCCGTGGTGTAGGAGCCGGCGTAGATAGTGCCTGCGGTCTTTGGATCAAAGAGCACCCACTGCACGCCGTACGTATCGGTCGAGGACTGCACGGGAAAACTGGACACCTGCTTCCAGGTCTCGGCGTGATCCTCGCTTGCCCAGAGGCCGTTGAATCGAGTGCCCATGAAGAGTTCATTCGGCTTGAAGGGATTCACAGCCAGGCGCTCACCCGCGGCCCGGCCGTCGCCGTTCGCGGTCATTTCAAAGGGCGCAGGGTATGTCTTGAAGGTAGCTCCCCGATCCCTCGATACAAGGAACGCGCAGCAATTGGAATAAGCGTACATTCCCGCCGCGATGTAAAGGCGGTTGGGATCGTTCGGATCCAGTGCGACGCTCTCCGGTCCGTTCAGGTTGTAATCCTGAGGCGAGTGGAAATCGGTGAGAGGGCGCCAGCGCTGATTCTCGGGATGCCATCGGTAGACACTTCCGATATCGGTGCGGGCATAGATCAAACCGGGTTCCGTCGGATGAGCGATTATCCCCGGGACATACCCACCGGCCACGATGGTGACGGGGTGGAATACATAGTCCTCGGAGCCATGCTCCGCGAAGAGATTCGCTGCGCTCAGAGGCAACAGAAGCGCGGCCAGGAGTGTGGGTATCTGCAGGGCTGAAAGCAGAGGGAACGATCGCGCCGCGTGACATACATGTGGCTGGGCAGCGGTGGAACCAGGTTGCGGGAAGAAACTGAACGGCAGGTTTGCATCCTTGCGTTCGGGGGATGACATCGGGAGGACCTCGCATCAAGGGGATTTGTGTACCTCAGTGAAACCGTTTACCGCGGTAACTAAACCGTTTCACTGAAGCGAAAGAATCCTATTCCGTACCCTGAGAATCTGTCTACCATCTACCTGTGAATGACCCGCTTTTTTTGCTCGACATCCACTCCTATAACCTGTTTGGGGTGCCCTTGCTCAATCGTGACGTCTTCGCGCACGATGAGCCGCTATGGTGCTAGCTCTCGAACATCTTGAGAAACACACGGCTCACACTCATCTCAATCGACAAAGACGACGACCACCGGCGGATTGTCCACGAGCGCTATCCAGAGAAGGTATCTGGATGACGGAGTGCTCGGGGGGCACATGGCAGAAGGACAGCCCTCTGCTTGCAACGGCACGTCTTCTAATTGAATCGACGCGTAACTTGGCGAAGGCAGTCGTGCTCTGGGGCATCGCCCTGGACACCGATCACAATCCGCATGCCGGAGGCTGCAGCATCTGCCGCGGTCTGGTCGCGGTCGATCTCAAGCAATCCCCAGCGACGGTGATCTATACCGTCGGCTCAATTTCATATTGAATACCTTTTTCATGTATAAAAATATTTTAAAGGCTCGGCAGGTTATGAATCCGCAGACAGGATTCTTCGTCTAGACTTGATCCAGCCACCATCAGCGATGGGAGCCTCATTCTAATACCAATGAGAGAGATCTAATTGACGAAGCTCAACCCCTCGAATCAATGCCATCCGGAGCAGAGCATGTCCCTCCATCGGAACAGCCGAGCTTCACTTCGGCGCATCGCCCTCACGGTCATCGCCTTCGGTTTTCTGCTCTCCTCTTCCCTGCTCTTCGCGCAGCAGCGCTCCGTCACTGAAGAAATTGAGTGGACATGGGAGGTCCGTCCGCAACACGTTGACCCCCAGCTTCCCAACGTCCTCCTGCTTGGCGATTCAATCACCCGTAACTACTTCCCTCAGGTCACGAAAGACCTCACCGGCATCGCCAACGTATATCTCATGGCCTCCTCTACCTCGGTTGGCGACCCGCGCCTCCCGCGCCAGATTGCAGAATTTTCCGCCATGCAGCCTGTTTCTTTTGCCGTCGTCCATTTCAACAACGGCATGCACGGCTGGGGCTACACAGAAGCACAGTTCAAGGCTGCATTTCCTCGCTTCCTTCGCGCCATTCACGCTCTTCCCGGCCATGGCAAGCTCATCTGGACGACCATCACTCCCGTCAAGCCAGAGGCAACCAGCGGCGCCACCAATCCGCGGATCAATGTCAGAAACGCCATCGCCAAAAACCTTGTCGAAGCAGAGAATATCTCCATCGACGATCAGAACGCTCTCATGAGCCATCACCTCGATCTCTATGAAGACACCGTCCACTTCAACAAAGAGGGCTCGGCGATCATGGGCGACCAGGCAGCCGCCGCAATCAGACAAACTCTGCACCTGCCATCCCATTGAGATCCAAGATGTGGTGAGATTTGCAATGCATTACCTTGACGGAGCTTGCACAATGACCGACGTGTCACACGACAAAAACCGCGACGAAGAGCTTGTCTCGACCATTCAATCAGTTCGCTCGCCCCGTCCAAAACAGGTTCGCCCCATCCTTGTGATCGGCGCCGGAGGGATCGTTCGTGCAGCCCATCTGCCCGCCTACGAGAAGGCAGGCTTCCCGGTCATCGGCCTTGTCGACGAAGCTCCAAACAAAGCGGCCGAGCTCGCATCCGAGCATGGCATCCAGTATTCCTTCAGCTCCATTGCGGAGGCGGTCCGCTTCGCACCCCCTGATACCACCTTCGATGTCGCCGTTCCCGCCTCACAGCTCGTCCATATCCTTCCTCAGCTTCCGGATGGCGCCGCCGTTCTCATGCAGAAGCCGATGGGCGAGACGATCGAAGAAGCCCGCGCCATCCGCAATCTTTGCCGCGGCAAAAGCTTCATTGCCGCCGTCAACTTCTCTCTGCGCTACTCGCCGAACAACCTCGCTGTCACTGCTCTTGCCAATCAAGGTTTTCTCGGTGACATCCACGACATCGAGATTCAGACGAGGACATACACTCCGTGGCATCTCTGGACCTTTCTCGCCACTGCTCCGCGGCTCGAGATCCTCTATCACAGCATCCACTACTTCGACCTCATTCGCTCCTGGCTCGGCAACCCGCACAGCGTCTACGCGCGCACGGTCAGGCATCCGCTCTCTGCGAATCTTGCCGCTACCAGGACGACGGCCATACTCGACTATGGCGACTCAAAGCGCGTCTTCGTCACAACGAATCACAACCACGACTTCGGCCCTGCCCATCAGCACAGCTTTGTGCAGTGGGAGGGCCTCGTCGGCGCTGCCCGCATCACCATGGGCGTCAATCTCGACTACCCCACCGGCAGACCGGACACACTCGAATACGCTGAACGCGGAGACACTTCACCCACCTGGCGCACACTTCCTATTAGTGGCAACAACTTTCCCGATGCCTTCATGGGGACGATGGGCGCTCTTCAGGCATTCGCCGAAGGGTCTGCTTCCACGCTTCCATCGCACTTTGAAGATGCCTTCCAGACCATGGCACTCGTTGAAGCACTCTACCGTTCCAGCGAGAGTAGCGGCGACCCAATCTCATACATCGACTGATGCGCACAGAGCTATGAATAGAGACGGCGTACCAGAGCTCCCCGGCAACAAGCCAGGCAGCTCCAGTACGCCATCCTTACCTCAGAAGAGAAACTTCGCCCCGAGCTGAAGCTGTCTTGCCGTGTTCGCTGTGTTGTTCACCACGCCGAAGTTGGTGTCGCCAAAGTTTGCATCCGGCGTGCTCAGAATCGGATGGTTGAAGATATTGAACGCCTCTCCTCGAATCTCTAACTTTTACCTCTCTCCGAATGGAAACTGACGGAACACCGAGGTGTCCAGATTCCAATACCCAGGCGATCGCAGCGAATTTCTGGTTGACGTTCCAAAGGTGTAATTCGCGGGAGCACTGAACGCAGCCACGTTGAAGCCCTTTCCATTTTTATTCTTGGTTGGGTCTCCTACAAGGTCTGGTGTCATATAGCCTGTGTTTCCGGTATTCGCAATATCGCCGCTGATAGTCGGCGTATACACCTGCCCCGACCGCGCAAGGAAGATATTGTTGATCTGCCAGTTACCAAGCGCATAGTCTGCAAATCCATTCCCCGTCGAATATTTCTTTCCTTTGCCTAGCGGCACACCATAAAGCGTGCTTACAGAAAGAACGTTCCTCAGATCGAGACCCGAGACGGACCGGCTCCCGTATGCCTCCGGGTTATACGGGTCTTTCGGAACCCCGCCTTCCGCGCCAAACCATCCATCGCCTCCCACGTTGATCGACTTCGCCCACGTATAGGCAACCGAATAAGAGAACTCATTCGAGTAACGCTTCTCCACAGACGCCTGCAGCGCGTTGTAGTTGCTCTTCCCTGAACTGCGGTCCCAGTACGTCGGCGCGATGTAAGGATATGGAGATCGTAGACGCGGATTGCCCGGTCCCGGAGTGGGTGCCGTATTGTAGTAACCTCCAACGTCCAGCCGGTGTCCCGACGACCCGACATAGTTCACCGTCACGGTCGTCGACTGGCTGAACTGTCGCGCCACGCCCAGGTTGTACTGCTCCGAATACGGGTTCTTGATATGTGGATCGAAGAAGAACCCAACCTGCTCAAACGGAGTTGGCGCCGGAAAGTTATTCGCCGTATTCCCTCCAAACGGATTCTGACTACTGACGTTCGGAGTCACTGCTCCCAGATTTGGATTATTAAGGTTCCCTGCAATCTGTTGTCCTATGTCTGGCCACGATCCTTCAATGTTCTGACCCATCTGCGTCGCGCCGGCCCAGTTGTCATACACAATACCAAATGCGCCGCGAAGCACCGTCTTCTCATTCATCCGGAAGGCGAAGCCAAACCGCGGGCCGAAATTCGTATAGGTGTTATGCGGAATCTTGCCGCGTGGGTCCACGACGACATGTGCCGGCAGCGTGCCATCGCCTGGAATGCACGGGGCAAATCCACGCGAAGCGCACGAGGGCGGCAGCCTCTGCAGAATATAGGTCCCGTTGGTGAAGTCCACATCCCCGGTCTCGATGCCGCCCTGCTTGCCGACCGTGTCATCCGTCCCATAGGCAGGGATGAATGTCACATCGTACCGCAGGCCATAGTTCAACGTCAGCGACGAGGTAGCCTTCCAACTGTCCTGCACAAACCCGCTCAGCACTCCTCCCGGCCGTTCCTTTTCGAGCACGTTGCGCCGCTCGGCATGGTCTGGGACATTCAGCAGAAACGAAGCGAATGGATGTCCGGTCGCAGCATCCTGAGGGTTCGCAGTCTGCGTAGGTTGGAACTGCAAGCTGGAAGAAGCGATGGGCGACTCGAATCCCATACTTGTATATCCAGCGCCAAAATGGATCTCGTGATTTCCAATGATCTTTGTCAGCGTTGCACCGACCTGATGACTGTCAGCAGTCTTGGGCTGGTTCTGGATCGTCTCCCCACCGCCGGAAAACCCAGAGATGTTGAGCGAAGGCACCAGGCTTCCACTATTAGCCGCAAGATATCCACCCACAAAGGCTGGCGAGAAGCCAACCTGGTTCAGAATGTCGCTCGTCGATTTCTCATATAGCGACGTAGTGTTGTGTTCACCCGTCGTGCGTGCGTATTGTGCCTGAAGAATGAAGCTCGGGCTAAAGATATGGACATAGCTTCCTCCCCAGTTCCGCGCCGGCGTCAGGGTTGTGGTCAGCAGTCCCGGGATGCCGCCTGACTGATTCTGCGTGCTGTTGATGAAGCTATAGCGAAACCATACCGAATCCTTTGCGCCAAAGGTATGGTCCACTCGAGCCGTAAACTCATTCTGCGTCTGCGTCAGCGGAGTCGTGTCGAGCGCATTGTTTGCTCCGCCATTGAACGTCGGGCCAGCGGCCGGATACACAAACCGCGCAAACGCCACCATCCGCGGATCAATCAAACTCTTCGGAATCTGCCGTCCTGGAAACACATCGCGGATAAATTGCCCCGGCCTTGCCGGATCCGGGCGCGTTGAATATGGGTTGTAGATATCCTTGCCTAACGCTGAAAGGTCGCCATTCAACTGAGCTTCTGTCGGCACTGTCAGCGCAGTATTTGACGTCTGGTTATAGCGAAATCCCTGGTAAGCTCCAAAAAAGAAAGTCTTATCCCGCCCGTGATAGAGCTTCGGCAAGATCACCGGCCCACCGATTGAACCACCAAACTGGTTCTGCATGAAGTTCGCTTTATCTGCGGTTTGAGGCAGGAAATACGTGCGTGCATCGAACACATTGTTGCGCGCAAACTCCCACGCCGAGCCATGGAACTCGTTCGTCCCGGACTTCGTCACAACGTTCACTACCCCGCCCAGCACCCCGCCAAACTCGGCGCTGTCGGTATGCGACACCACCTTGAACTCCTGAATCGCATCCACGATCGGCGGAACGTCATACGTGCTCAGAATGCTGGCGTAGTTATTCAGTCCATCCGTCAGAAAGAAGTTGCTTCGATTCGTCTGCCCGTTCACCGCAGGAAACGAGACAGAAGCCCCAAACGCAACCGGAGGCCCAGCGAATCCGCCGGTGCTGCTGGTCTGCCCATTGCTTCCAGTCTGCCCCGTATTAATCGTGGACACACCCGGCGTCAGCTGCAAGAGCTGCGTAAAGTTTCGCCCGTTCAACGGAAGATCGTTCACCTGGCGCGTCTCGATAACCGTGCCCAGGTTCGCCGTCGACGTCTCCAGAATCGGCGCTGCTCCTTGCACATTCACAATGGAGCTCTCAGCGCCCGCAGCCAGCGTAAAATCAATCGTTGCCGCCTGCCCTACCGTTAACGTGAACGTCGCGACCTTCTGCGTGCTGAAACTCGGCGCCGTCGCCTCAAGCGTGTACTGCCCCGGCGTAACGCTTACAAGCCCGTACGATCCCGCGCTGTTTGAAGCAGTCGTTGTCTCCACCGACGTCTGCACGTTCCGCAGCTTCAACGACGCGTTCACGACGACAGCTCCGGTGCCGTCCCTCACCGTCCCATTCACCGACGCGGTTGAGAGCTGCGCACGACTGACACCCGACAGCATCACGATCATGCCCCATACTGAAACCGCCGCAAGCCACTGCGGCCAAACCATATTTCGTCTCTTCGATGACCTACGCATGCATCCTCCCGAATCGCCTTCAAGTTTTTTTCGATCTGGCCCATTCCAATTCGTGTCGCACTGCTCACATCTCGTATTTCAAGGCGGAGATTTTCAGTTCGCTTTTAAGCGCTCAAGATAGGCGAACCAAAATATACAGCGCAGAACAAAATCTGTCACGAAAAAGATGATGTATTTACATATAAAAATTTAGTTTTATTAACATCGAACGAAAGCTAACCCCAGGATGGAACGCTTGTCAAGTTATCGCTAACAATGCACACTATCTCGCCCAAAAAGCCTCGAACCTCCATCTTCCTCCTGACGCGATCGCGGCAATCTTTGCGTAAAAAGGCCTCCGTGCTCAGCCCTGCAGAAATTGAGTCGTCTCATCATTACGAGTGCTTAATAAAAAATGGCCCACGTATGATTCCCAGCGCCCGCACAAGTGCCACTCTGTCCTTAGCGAGACCGCAGAATCCGCAACGCCCGCGCAATGTCCTCATCCCCCGGCATCAGTGCGTCCGCCTCAACCAACTCCGTCT
>Ga0193753_10001209_pt1 | contig 22580 bp, 22 predicted proteins | sample H1c2metaG_FD_144925 | JGI IMG/M metagenome (GOLD analysis project Ga0193753, IMG submission 144925) | Soil microbial communities from a riparian zone of the East river system, Colorado, United States - H1c2 | ecosystem: Environmental > Terrestrial > Soil > Riparian zone | place: USA: East... | reverse complement strand
TTTTTCCTCGAAGTATTCTATTACCCTCATCAGTCTGTTGTTGCCGGCCACCTGAAGTAGAACAGAGAATGGCAGAATCATTTTATTCATCTTCCTGACGATCACAACATCCAGCAATCCGTCTGACAAACTGGCCCTTGGGGCAATCGTTACATTATTTCCGAACTGGTTACTATTGGCAATACTAATGAAATAAGCGTCTGTTTTAATTATTCTATCGTCCAGTTTGATTTCGAAAGGATAGGGTTTGGACTTAAAGAACTTCATGGTTGAAATCCGGAGATAAGTCTGAAGTCCCCTCGTTTTCTGTTTCGCAAATTCGTGGGCGACCTCGGCGTCGAAACCAATACCACAGAGCGCGCAGGAAAACTTTTCATTAATATGAAATGCATCCACAGGGGATGCATTCCCTTTAAAGATAATCTCAAGCGCACGTCCGGTTTGTTTTGGAATCTTTGCCGCCAGGGCAAGACTATTCCCTGAGCCAATAGGTATGATACCTATATTTACATGCACTCCCTGCAATGCGTTGGCGACTGCGTTTAACGTACCATCTCCACCACAGATAACGACATCTGTTATCATTTCTTTTTTGATCATTCCGCGTAGGTCATCATATTGACCGTCGGCCCTGGAAGGGAGAATTTTAAATTCGATTCCCTCTGCCCGTGTTTTGCGGATGATCAAATCTTTAATCTTTTCCTTTTTTTTTGTTCCGGAAATAGGATTCAGCAGGTAAATAATTTTACGGACCATGCACGCAAGTTCAGATAAATGCCGTATTTCAGAAAAGAAATCAGTATTCTTTCTTCAGCCATTGGCTTTAGTTTCCGAACTTGGAGTCCCCAAACCAATACTTAAATACTCAACAATGACGATTGCAGCAAAACAACGATTCCTGGCCCTGGATGTGTTCAGAGGAATGACGATCTGTTTTATGATCATCGTGAATACATCCGGTAGCAAATTCACGTATTCCCCCCTCGAACACGCGCACTGGCATGGGTTCACGCCAACCGATCTTGTATTTCCATCCTTCCTGTTCGCTGTTGGAAACGCGATGAGTTTTGCGATGGCGAGGTGGAACACTTTGAGCCAGGCTGAAGTGCTGGGAAAAATATTCCGAAGAACAGCCATCATTTTTCTCTGCGGTTTTCTTTTGTATTGGTTCCCATTCTATCAGATAGATCATACTACGCATAACATGGTCTTTTCTCCCGTTTCACATACACGCATTCTGGGGGTACTGCAAAGAATTGCACTGGCATATTGTATTGCTTCATTATTGATTTACTATTTCAAACCATGGAATGTGATCAGCATTTCCATTTCCATACTTTTATTATACTGGGCCGTGCTCTTATGGGGTGGCGAAGCGCCTGATCCGCTTACACTGACAGGAAATCTGGGTTATAAACTGGATCTGTGGCTGATGGGACCCAACCATCTGTATCATGGAGAGGGTGTAGCTTTTGATCCCGAAGGCTGGTTATCCACCCTGCCTTCAGTGGTCAACGTAACCTTTGGATACATGGTCGGGAAATTTATCCAGGAGAAAGGGAAAACTTTTGAAGGCCTCACCAAATTGCTGCTCTTTGGTGCCTCGCTGATTGTAATTGGTTATTTCTGGGATCTCAGTTTTCCTATTAACAAAAAATTATGGACCAGTTCCTTTGTGGTGTATACTGTTGGAATTGATTGTGTGATCATCGCTGCCATCATTTATGTAATAGATTTCCTGGGAAGAACCAACTGGACGAAATTTTTTACTGTTTTTGGGAGGAATCCACTTTTCATTTATCTCGTTTCCGAAGTGGGTGTCACCGTCATGGATATGATTCATCCTCAGCCGGGAGTAAGTCTGCCCACCTGGTTGTACCGCAATATTTATCAACACGCAGGTCTCTATTTTGGCTCCCTGCTTTTTGCTGTATCCTGGATGTTATTCTGCTGGTTAGTCGGCCTTTATCTGGACAAAAAGAAGATTTACGTCAGGGTTTGATTGCCATTTCACAGATGATTGTTCCGGTCCTTTCTCTCCTGAGCAGATTCCCTTCGTTTTACGGGAAAAAATGACTACCTTTGCGCGTCCAAAAACAGGGATCATCCCTGCTAAAAGCAAAGGAATATTATGGAGATCAGGAACATTGCAATTATTGCGCACGTAGATCATGGTAAGACAACTCTTGTTGATAAGATATTACATGCCACCAAAGTATTCCGGGATAACCAGGAAACTGGTGAGCTGATCATGGATAGCAACGATCTTGAAAAAGAGAGGGGAATTACGATCTTCAGCAAGAATGCATCCGTAGTGTATAAGGGTGTAAAAATAAATGTTATCGATACACCGGGTCACTCTGACTTCGGGGGAGAAGTAGAACGTGTTCTTAAAATGGCTGATGGTGTTTTGTTGCTCGTAGATGCGTTTGAAGGCCCCATGCCTCAGACCCGTTTCGTTTTACAGAAGGCGCTGCACCTTGGTCTCAGGCCAATGGTCATTATCAATAAGGTTGACAAGCCCAATTGCCGTCCGGAAGAAGTTCATGAAGCCGTTTTCGAACTGTTTTTTAATCTGGATGCAACCGAAGCTCAGCTTGATTTTCCGACTTTCTACGGCTCAGGAAAAAATGGCTGGTTCAATGATTCTCTCATACCGACAACAGATATATTTCCATTGCTGGATGGTATTTTGAAGTATGTTCCAGCCCCGGTCGTAAACGACGGTCCTACGCAGATGCAGATCACATCCCTTGATTATTCGTCTTTTCTGGGAAGAATTGCCGTGGGAAAAGTTGCGCGCGGAACGATCAGGGAAGGACAGAATATTGTGCTCATGCAGGCTGATGGCTCAATTAAAAAATCCAAGGTCAAGGAATTGTATGTATTCGAATCCCTGGGTAAAAAGAAAACAACGGAAGTATTTTGTGGTGATATATGTGCGGTTGTAGGATTGGATAATTTCAATATCGGCGATACTATTTGCGATCCTGAAACACCGGAAGCCTTGCCCCTGATCAGCGTAGATGAACCTACCATGAGTATGATGTTCGGGATTAACAACTCTCCTTTCTTCGGTAAGGATGGCAAGTTTGTAACCTCACGGCATCTCCGGGACCGTCTGATGAAAGAAACAGAAAAAAACCTTGCTTTGCGCGTTGAAGATACCGGAAGCGCAGATAGTTTTCTGGTTTTTGGTCGTGGTATCCTGCATCTTGGAATCCTGATCGAAACCATGAGAAGAGAAGGGTATGAGTTGACAGTCGGCCAGCCGCAGGTGATAGTAAAAGAAATCGGCGGGAAAAAATCTGAACCATTTGAAATACTCGTGGTAGATGTTCCGGATGCTTTTAGTGGAAAAGTAATTGACATGGTTACCCGACGCAAAGGTGAATTGTTAGTGATGGAAACCAAGGGTGATATGCAACACCTGGAATTTGAAATTCCTTCCCGCGGATTGATAGGTCTTCGTTCCAGTATGCTGACCAATACGGCCGGCGAGGCAGTAATGGCACATCGTTTCCTGGAATATAAACCCTGGAAGGGCCCGATTCCCGCCAGAAGTAACGGCGTTTTAATTGCAAAAAACCAGGCAACAACTACAGCTTATTCAATTGATAAACTTCAGGATCGAGGATCGTTTTTTGTGGATCCGGGAGAAGATGTTTATGTCGGCCAGATTATCGCTGAACATATTAAACCGGGAGATCTGATCGTAAATGCAACGGAAGGCAAGCAGCTGACCAACATGCGGGCCAGTGGAAGTGATGATTCCGTTAGAATTATTCCGAAGATTCAGATGACCCTGGAAGAATGTATGGAGTATATTCAGCAGGATGAATGTATTGAGGTGACCCCGAAAATTATCCGTCTGCGCAAAACCATCCTGGATGAGGATACCCGGAAGAAATTCCAGAAGATGTTGAAGACGGAGGAAGTCTCTTAAGCGTAACGCCCAACGCGTAACGCCCAACGCGTAACGCCCAACGCATTTAATTAGTAGTTTCTATATTATTTTATTTTAGCACCTTAGAGGTGCTTTTTTTTTAGCCTGAAACGACCAATTATAAGCGTTACGCGTTAAGCTTTGGGCTTTAGGCTTAAGAGGTGTATTTTTGCAGAAATCAGTGTTTATGAAAAAAATGGCTGGTTTATGGGTGCTCATCCTTTTCTTCAGCCTGAGCTCACTGAAAAGCTATTCCCAGTGTTCAATTTGTACGCGCTCTGTGCAGCAAATGGGGGAGAGGCCGGGCAAGGCATTTAATGCCGGCATCCTTTATCTTGCTTTCACGCCGCTCGCCATAGGTGGGATTTTGGGTTATAAGTGGTGGAGGCAAAACCGGTAATCATTCCATCCTCAAAACATGCATGATCAAAACTTTTTGATCCGGGAATCCAGATCTGTCACATTAAATACGCCCGTTTTTTCCGTTTTTATTCCAACCTGGAATAATTTATCATATTTGAAGTTATGCATCGATAGTTTAAGGAAACATTCCATCCTGCCACTTCAGATCATCGTGCATATTAATGAAGGAACAGATGGAACCACCGCGTGGGTGAAGTCACAGGCAGATCTGAATTTCACATTTTCACAGGAAAATATTGGTGTTTGTTATGCCTTGAATCAATGCCGAACCCTCGCCAAAGGAGATTATTTTTTATATCTCAATGACGACATGTATGTATGTCCAGGATGGGATCGGTGCTTATTCGATGAAATAAATGCCATTGGACAAGATGCTTTTTTTTTATCAGCAACGGCAATCGAACCGGTTGAAACAGGAAATGATTGCGTAATCGTTTTGAATTTTGGTGCGGATCCGGAATCATTCCAGGAAGAGAATTTATTAAAAGAATTTCGGAATCCGGTAAAAAGGGATTGGCAGGGATCTACCTGGCCTCCGAATGTCGTACATAAAAATACATGGGATATGGTGGGCGGTTACAGCATTGAATATTCTCCCGGACTCTATTCTGATCCGGATTTTTCAATGAAACTCTGGAAGGCGGGAATACGTCTTTTTAAGGGAGTTGGCAAAAGCCGGGTATATCACTTTGGCGGTAAGTCCACAGAGCGGGTCGTAAAAAATAAAGGCTATTATACATTCATTTCCAAATGGGGTATGACCTCGGGAACATTTAAGAAAAAAATACTGCGAAGCGGCGAACCTTTTGATGGTATACTGGCCGAACCTGTTTTTTCATTCTCTGTAAAGGCTAAAAACTGGTTCAAACGATTACTGGCTGTTCTGAAGTCCTGATTCTCCCGATACGGACTCGGCAAAACGATATATATTGAATTCCGGATCTCTTGCGGCATGCTCCAGAGTATGGTACAGCTTGTTATTGTCCAGATCCCGCATGCGGTAACTTGAAATGAGCTGCCAGGCTTTTTGGGTAAGCAATTTCAGTGACCGGCCGGGTGAAATCCTGGATGTATTCTCTATAATTGCTTTGTATAATTCAGTAATACCTTTTTCTTCCGTTGCAATGGTTTGAATAAATTTTATTTCATCCGTTCCCTTGGTCGTTTGATAATGGATGGAAGATTTTAACGAGTGTAAGAATTGTTCAGCACCCGGCCTGTCGGATTTATTCACGACAAAAATATCACCGATTTCCATAATGCCGGATTTCATGGTTTGAATATCATCTCCCGATTCAGGAACGAGCACAAGTACAACCTGGTCGGCCAGACGGCTTATATCGACTTCTGTTTGACCCACACCAACGGTTTCAATCAGGATGTAGTCAAAACCTGCGTGTGCCAGCAGGTCCGTAATCTGAATAATACGGGGATTCAGACCGCCCATAGTACCGCGACTTGCCAGGGACCGTATAAATACTGACGGACTGTTATACCACCGGTTCATCCGGATCCGGTCTCCCAATATAGCGCCCGAATGGAAGGAAGAGGAAGGGTCAATGCAAAGAATTGCCAGCTTTTTCCCGTCTTCTATGAATTGTTTGATTAGCACATCAGCAAGGGTGGATTTCCCCGCCCCGGGCGGTCCGGTAATACCTATTAAAGGCACATGTGTATGCTGCAGACTTTTTAATAATTCCTCTGCGCCCGGTCCGGAATTTTCGACGAGGGAAATAGCCCGGGCAACCACATGAAAATCCCCATTCTTAAGCAAATCAGCTGTAATCGAAAACTTTTGATCCGGGGCTACTGGCATCTATCAAAAATAAGTTAAAATGAAGGATGCTCATTCGCCGGGATGCCAAAAGAAATTTTCAAATAAAGTGAATTCTGCGGTTAAATTTGTCGGCTGATTAAAAGAAGTATCTGAAAACCGATCATCCATGACGAATTTCATTCCTATATTCCCGTTAAACGTTGTTGTATATCCGGGAGAAATACTCAACCTTCATATTTTTGAACCCAGGTATAAGGAATTAGTCAAAGAGTGCTTTGAAAATAAAAAACCATTTGGAATTCCTGCTGTGATCAATGGACAGGTGGCAGAATATGGGACGCTGGTAACAATACGGGAGATTGCCCAGGAATACGATAATGGTGAGATGGATATTGTAACGGACGGCACGATTGTATTCAGAATCCTGGAGATCATTAAAAAAATTCCGGACAAACTCTATAGTGGTGCCATAGTAAATTATCCGGAAAACGCCGAAGCGTATCATAGGAAGGAGCTCATGCAGGTAGTGATTAAAGCGATTCGCGAACTTCACAGGATTCTGAATATCAGTAAGGACTTCCGGAAACCGGATGAAGAATTAAATGCATATGACCTGGCCCATCATGCAGGTTTGTCCATGGAAGAAGAATATGAAATGCTGGCACTATTCCGGGAGGAGCAAAGACAGGAATATCTGAAAAGACATTTAGGCAAAGTATTGCCGGTAGTTGTGGAAATGGAAGTCTTAAAAGGACGGATAATGTTAAATGGTCATTTTAAAAATTTATCTTCCTTCAGATTTGAATAAGATTGCTTTCATGTAGCGAACAGATTTTTATCATGTCCACAACGCTTTGCCTGGATTTAGGAAATACGAGATTAAAATGGGCCTTTTTTTACAATGGGGAAATAAGGCACAGCGGTGTATTGCGGGAGGATGGTGTAGAGGACTTGCGGAAATGCATTGAAATCTATAAACCCGATAAAAGCATTCTTTCTTCTGTTGTGGATCATTCGTCCATGCTGGAGGATATTTTGGGAGCTAATACCCGCTTTCACAAGCTGGATCATCATTCACGCGTGCCCATTACAACACCTGTTGGAAAACCCGAAACCATTGGGGCCGACAGGCTTGCGCTTGTAGTAGCGGCTTCGCATTATTTTCCGGAAAATAATAATCTCGTAATCGGTCTGGGTTCTGCAGTTACTTACAATTATATCAACCGGTTTCATCAATTCATCGGAGGGAGTATTTCTCCTGGAATGGAAATGCGATTTAAAGCCCTCGAATTATTTACGTCGAAACTGCCTTTGGTTCAGCCACACTGGAATTTCCCGTTGCTGGGGTATGACACCAAAACGAATATTCAATCAGGTGTCATTTTTGGAATGGCAAAGGAAATCGACGGTATGATAGAAGCTTATGAGGATCGTTATGAAAACCTGCATGCGGTGATCACAGGCGGGGATGCTCATTATTTCATGCCGTACCTGAAAAAAAAGATTACTGAAGACCCGGATCTGCTTTTCAAAGGACTTTACACAATCAGTGAATATAATTTTTCAAATTGAAATCTTCCCCGAAATATAAAAGCTGGACCTTTTGCCTATTCCTTTGTTTTTATTTTACTGCTTGTGAAAATAACGTAAAGGATCTGCCTAACTATCGTCAGAAACAGGTCAGCGTGGACGAAGGGAAAAAAATTACCGCGTACATGAGTGAAAATGCCAAGGTAAAGGCAAAGTTAACGGCTCCCTATATGCGTCAAAGTGAAGCCGACACGCCTTACGTTGAATTTCCTAATACATTACATGTAGATTTTTATAACGACTCACTGAAAATTGAGAGCATAATGAATGCACGATACGGGAAATGGCGACAGCAGGACGGCAAGGTCTTCTTGCGGGACAGTGTGGTGGTCATGAATATTTTAAAGGGAGATACTCTCTATTGTAAAGAACTTTGGTGGGATCAAAAATTAGAAAAATTTTATACCGATAAACCCGTGCAGATCCATAAATCCGGTGGAACTATTCTTTATGGCACAGGGCTCGAAGCACCACAGGACTTCAGCGGGTACACTATTTTTCAAATCACGGGGCCATTTGCTTTTCCGGCAGGCGGAATGCCCAAAAATTAAGCTTAAAGCGTAAAGCGTAATTGTTTTAGAGAATACAACCCGAATTAACAATTAACAATTAACAATTAACCATTGACAATTAAATAAAAAAGCCCTGGAATACTCCAGGGCTAAATGTGTTTGTACTTAACCTAACCGTTACCAAGTTTGGTCATTCAATAGGGTACAAATTTACACTTCGTAGGATTTGGTCTTCTCGTGGAATTTGGATTTTAACTGTCCGTGACGGGACTCTGCTAAATGGTTTTGGTTTGGTTTCATAGTTAGCTTTTCGAAGGATTTGGATATTGAACCATTTAACCGAGCGTCAATCACTATGACGATGTAAACATACAAATTGGATGAGGCGGCACAAGCGGAATTGCGCTCGATCTCAGATTTGCAGGATCTACTGCTAAAATTCGTAAAAATACGTTTTGAGCGTAAAGCTTAAAGCATAAAGCTTACGGCATTCTCCTGAATCTTAATCACTAACGCAGGTTCTAATCGAAGAATTTGGGATCTTTACAATAGGTATTAATAAAACAGAATATATGTATAGAGAAATAAAAAAAAATATTGAACTCGAAAAAAAGTTGTTGGAATTGAAAGCCGAATTAAAGAATGAGCAGGAAAAGGCAGAGATTTTGAATAAAATGCTGGAGCTGGCAAAGATTAACCCGTCTGGCTTAGCCAGCCTGATTGATAGTTTACCAGTCAAAGATTAATATAAACCACTCCCATCCTCCCATACTCTCATACTTGGTTTTCCGGTCTCATCTGCGGAAATAACAAAACATCCTGAATGGACGGCTGGTTGGTCAGCAGCATAGTCAGGCGGTCGATTCCTATGCCGATTCCGGCAGTCGGCGGCATGCCATATTCCAGGGCTCTTAAAAAATCATTGTCAATGAACATGGCTTCCTCGTCGCCCCGTTCCATAAGCTTTACCTGTTCTTCAAATCTTTCACGCTGATCTATCGGATCGTTGAGTTCGGAATATGCATTTGCGATTTCTTTTCCATTGATGATCAATTCAAATCTTTCGACCAAACCGCTTATTGAACGATGCTTTTTTGTAAGCGGACTCATTTCCACGGGGTAATCAATGATAAAAGTTGGTTGAATAAAACGATGTTCGCTGGTGGCCCCGAACAGTTCGTCAATCAGTTTTCCTTTCCCCATGCTCTCATCGGCCGGAATATGCAATTTCCGGCAAAGAGCCCGTAACCCTTCCTCATCTAAAACGGATACGTCAGTTCCGGTGGATTCGCTGATCGCGTCGTAAATACTGATTCTTTTATAGGGTGCTTTGAAATCAATTTCTTTTTCACCGGATTTAACGACAGTGGTTTTATTAACTGCCAGGGCCGCGGCTTCCAGCATGGATTCTGTTGTTTCCATCATCCAGAAATAATCTTTGTAAGCAACGTAGAATTCGAGAATTGTGAATTCCGGATTGTGTGTCCGGTCCATACCCTCATTCCTGAAATTCCGGCTAAATTCATAAACCCAATCGAATCCTCCCACAATAAGCCGTTTCAGATATAATTCATTGGCAATACGCAAATAAAACGGGACGTCCAGTGCGTTATGATGAGTAATAAATGGTCTGGCAGCAGCACCACCCGGAATAGACTGCAATACAGGCGTGTCTACCTCCAGGGCTCCCGCACTGTTCAGGTATTCGCGCATACTGTTGATCAGCTTTGTCCGCTTGATAAAGACTTCTTTTATTTGAGGATTTACGATAAGGTCAGCATACCGCTGCCGGTATCGAAACTCCGGATCAGTAACGGCGTCAAAGGTTTCTCCTTCTTTTTCTTTTATAATGGGAATCGGGCGTAATGCTTTCGACAATAAGGTCAGCTCTTTGACATGAACTGAAATCTCGCCTGTTTTTGTGATGAAAACATAGCCTTTGACGCCAATAATGTCACCCAGATCAATCAGGTGTTTCCACAACTTGTCATAGGCGGTTTTATTCTCCCCTGGCGCGATATCGTCCCGTTTGATATATAACTGGATGCGGCCGCTGCTGTCCTGAATCACAGCAAATGAAGCCTTTCCCATATCCCGTATACTCATAATACGGCCGGCCAGGCATACGGATTCGAATTGTGCTTTATTTTCTTCACTATAGTTGGATCTGATTTCGGATGCATAGCTATTTACCGGGTATGCAGCAGCCGGATAAGCATCGATGCCCAGTTCGCCAAGAGATTTTAACTTTTCACGACGGATAATTTCCTGTTCTGAATGTATAGGATGAGACATGTGTGGACGCGTTTCGAAATTCCCGCAAATGTACTGTTTAAGCTTAAAGCGTAAAGCGTAAAGCGCAAAGCAAATGAGAAAAATGATCTCAGACAGCAGGAGCATTAACGAGTCCGCAACGATCATCGGTCAGGTACCAACCGCCCCCGCACGTGCGGGGCCAACCGTCAACTGTCAACCTCCGGCCGTTAGCGAAAGGAAGGCTGGTTTTTTAGCCCTTTTTGCCTTATTTTCGCTTCATAAATCCCGTGAAATGAAGTTTGAAAAGATTCATAATAAAGGTCAGGCCCAGCTGTTCCGGAACAGCTATATGGAAATGCTGACCAAAACCCATCCTTTGGTGATTTGGGGGATGTATGTGCCGGTCATTGTCTATTTTATATATCTGAGTCATTTTCGGTTGGATTTCAGCTATACAGCGATTTTTTTCAACTTTCTGGCTGGTGGTTTTTTCTGGACATTCTTCGAGTATTTAATGCACCGGTTTGCCTTTCACGCAATAGCAGAAAGTGAAAGAGCTCAGAAATTTATCTACGTATTGCACGGAAATCATCATCATTTTCCCAGGGATAAAGAACGTCTTTTCATGCCTCCGGTTCCCAGTATCATCATTTCTTCAACCATATTCGGAATCATGTATCTGGCGATGAAAGAGTATGCCTTCGTTTTTTTCTCCGGATTTATTTTGGGTTATCTCATGTACGGTACCATGCATTACGCCATACATGCCTGGAATCCTCCCTTCAAGTGGATGAAGCCATTGTGGAGGAACCATCATCTCCACCACTATAAAGATGATCACAAAGGTTTTGGCGTGAGTACAACCTTCTGGGACCGTATTTTCGGAACCATGTTTGATTTGAAGAAAGAGAAGGAAGACAAGGAAAAAGTCAGGGAATTGATGTATTAAGTTAGCTTATTAAAGGATTTGGCATCAATATTTCTCCATTACACCCAGTCCGAATAAAGCAAAATCATATTTCACAGGATCGGTTTTATCCATCTTCCTCAGGGCAGTGGTAAGTTCCATGGCTGTTTGCCAATCTGTTTGTTTCCGTGTGATCAGTCCAAAACCGCGGGCTACCCGGGCCACATGCAGATCTACCGGGCAAATCAGGTCCGCGGCCGACATTTTCTTCCAAATTCCAAAGTCAACACCATTTTTATCCTGCCTTACCATCCAGCGCAAATACATATTCAGTCTTTTGCAGGTGGAATTCCTGTCCGGGCTTGCAATATGTTTTTGCGTTCTCTCCGGGGCATCTTTCAACGAAAAGAATCGCCTGTAAAAAATCGAAAGCGCCTTTCTCGCAAATTCATCGTCCAGGGTTATATCCAAATTCGAAATCGTTTCTTGTCTGCTTTTTTCAGAATTTGTGATATCAGCATTGAACCGATTGATTTTTATATTGGCCGTATCGTCCGGTAAAAATGCTGATTCCAATGAGTTGCTTTGCCCGTAATGTGATTTCAAAAATCGGATAAAGTATAACAGATCGGTTGAATTGAAAGTGCGGTGTTTGAAATGGAGGAATCGTTTTAAATCAGCTGTTCCGTGATTTTTAATGAAATCAAAAGGTGCGTCATCCATCCCTTTCAACAATTCGTTGGATTTCCTGATGATGGTGGTGCGGTTTCCCCAGGCAAAAACAGCAGCAAAGAGACCCGCGATTTCAATATCCTGTTTAATGCTGAACCGGTGCGGCACGGAAACCGGATCCTTCACAATAAATGACGGATGGTTATATTCAAGCACTTTCTTTTCAAGAAAATCCTGAAGTTCTCCTTTGGTCCTGAAAGTATTCATGTTAACCAATTGCCTGATCCAGGTCTTCAATGAGATCGTCGGCATCTTCAATACCTGCGCTGATTCGGATCAGGGAATCACTGAGACCATTTTTGATTCTTTCCTCCCTGGGTATGGACGCATGTGTCATGCTGGACGGATGGCTGATCAGGGATTCCACGCCACCGAGGCTTTCTGCCAGGGAGAATAACCGGGTAGCTGATAAAACACGTTTCGTTTCTTCGGCTGAATCATTTTTTAGTTCGAAACTGATCATGCCGCCGAATCCGCGCATTTGCCTGCTGGCAATAGCATACCCCGGATGATCTGTAAAACCACACCAATACACTGTATTAATCTTTTTATTCTTGCGAAGCCAGTGCGCAATTTTTATTCCGTTTTCACAATGCCTGATCATACGCAGCTCCAAAGTTTTTATTCCCCTGAGTACAAGGAAACAGTCCTGAGGACCGGGAACGGCTCCGCAAGACTTCTGTATAAAATATAATTGATCACGCAGCACGGGATCATTCATCATGAGACATCCATGAATCACATCGCTATGACCCCCAAGGTATTTGGTAGCTGAATGAATCACAATATCGGCGCCGAGATCCAGCGGATTTTGTAAATAAGGAGATGCAAACGTATTGTCTACACAGAATAAAATATTTTTTTCCTTTGCAAGAGAGGCTACAGCGGCCAGATCCACGATATTCATCAATGGGTTGGTCGGCGTTTCCGCCCAGATTAATTTCGTTTTTTTGTTGATGAGCGAGCGAATATTTTCCGGATCCTGCATGTTCACATAGTGAAAATGGATTCCTGTTTTCTCGAATACTTTCGAAAAAAGTCGAAAGGTTCCCCCATACATATCATTGGCGGCTATCACTTCATCGCCCGGTAGCAGAAGCCTGATCACGGCATCGGAGGCTGCAACGCCGCTGCTGAATGAAAGTCCGAAACGGGCATTTTCAATAGAAGCCAATGCGGTTTCTAAAGCTTTCCTTGTCGGATTTGCCGAGCGTGCATATTCGTATCCTTTATTGTCACCGGGGGCGGCTTGCACGAATGTAGAGGTCTGATAAATAGGCGGAATGATCGCACCCGTAGAAGGGTCCGGTTCCATTCCTGCATGAATCACACGTGTTGCAAATTTCATAATTGTTTTTTAAGTTGGCAGCCTACCAGCTGATCGGCATATGTACTTCTTTGTTGTCCCATCCAATCATCAGGGTGGTTTTATTTTTTTCCTTTCCTTCAAAACAAATCGTGAACACATCAATCATATCTGGCCGCGTGGTTACTTTAACTACTGTTCTCAAGACATCTTTTTTTGCATCATATCCAAAAGCGCCCCAGGTATCTGTTTCCTTATTAAGGACCAGGGTCCAGTTATCGATGGAGGGAATGGCATACAGGGTATACCTTCCTTTGGGAAGTTTTTTACCGTCTATTTTTGTATCACGAAAAAATTCAATTTCTGTGGCCTCGTTGGCACCCATTCTCCAAATCATATCGTAGGGTACCAGGTCCCCGAAAATACTGCGGCTGTTTTTTTGAGGCCGGCCATAAATGACCCTTGCTATCAATGGAGCATCCACTTTATGCTGAATCTTTAATACCGGATAATCCACCGGATAATAACACATGTCCATGGGAGATTTGTCCAGTGACGGCAGCGTTGTCTGGGCGATACTGTAACCAGAGACAGCCAGGAACAGAACGACCAGCAAAAGTGATTTCCTAATCTTCATAACAATAAAATTAATCAGGGAATTGATATTAATTGTCGCGAAGGTAGAGCAGTTCGTGATATGCAAAGGTTTTTACATGGGGAAAGAAAAATTCATAGGCCATTTTTAACTCTTCATAATGGATCAAAAAGGACTCAAATACAGGTTCCGCATCGTTTATGTATTTGGCCCGATGGCACAGACCCCTGAAACTGTTGTGGATGCCATCGGTTGAACCGTAATGTAACAGCCAGTTTTGCGTTCGCATATAAAAAAAGAATCGTCGAAATTTTTCGGGGAAACCCGTTTGAAAGGGCTCTAATTGTAAATATATTTTTTGGGAAAAATTAGCCAGTGCGCCTTCTTCAAATTCATAGGGATCATTTGCCAGGAAATGATCATAAACGATATCCACAAAGGCACCCGCATAAGGTCCTGCAGTTTTTTTTAGAAATTCTTTTGCTTGTCGCGTAGCCGGATGTGCGTCGGTGTATTCGTCTATTTTTCGATGCAGTGTAATGCCCATTTGTATACGGACGGAATATTCGTATTTTTTTTTGCCTTTGACAAAATCGCTGATCATATTACCGGCTAAGATATCCGGATCACCAAAAGACAGATAAGCATGCGCCAGGTAATTCAATGTATTAAATATTTTAGCCGGTTATTAATGACCCGGACGGACCAGAAAATTTCTTCCGGGAACGTATATTCTTATTGAACCAGCACCCGGTTTAAGAAGATTTCAATAAAAATACGCTATTCGGGTAGAACACAATATGAGGTGGTATCAGATCAGGGTCTGTGACCAGCCGTTCAATACAAATAGATTATTTTTGCTTTCCACATAACAAAAACATGAACAAAGGTCCGGTCTCACAGTATATCGCACATCATTACAGGCATTTTAATGCAGCGGCTCTTATAGATGCTGCGAAAGGTTATGAAACCCATTTAACGGAAGGTGGAAAGATGATGGTAACCCTGGCAGGAGCCATGAGCACCGCAGAATTGGGTGTTTCGCTTGCCGAGATGATCCGTCAGAATAAAGTGCATATTATTTCCTGCACCGGAGCAAATCTGGAGGAAGATATCATGAATCTGGTGGCTCATTCACATTATAAAAGGGTTCCGAATTACCGGGATCTCACGCCACAGCAGGAATGGGAGCTCCTGGAACAGGGACTTAACCGTGTAACAGATACCTGTATCCCGGAAGAAGAAGCATTTAGAAAAATTCAGAAACATATCGTGGAGTTATGGAAAGGCGCGGAAGCCAAAGGAGAACGATATTTTCCACACGAATATATGTACAAATTGCTTTTAAGTAAAGTGATGGAAGACGGTTATGAAATTGATCCGAAGGACAGCTGGATGATTGCAGCGGCAGAAAAAAATCTGCCCATCGTAGTTCCCGGCTGGGAAGATTCTACGATGGGAAATATTTTTTCTTCTTATATCGTCAAAGGAGAATTAAAGGCCAGTACTATGAAGAGTGGTATTGAATATATGGTATGGCTTTCTGACTGGTATCGGAAGAATTCCACTGGCAAAGGGGTGGGTTTTTTCCAGATCGGCGGTGGTATTGCAGGTGATTTTCCTATTTGCGTAGTTCCGATGATGTATCAGGATCTGGAATGGCACGATGTACCATTCTGGAGTTATTTCTGCCAGATATCTGATTCAACTACTTCTTATGGTTCATATTCCGGTGCTGTGCCCAATGAAAAAATTACCTGGGGAAAGCTGGATATCCATACGCCCAAGTATATTGTGGAAAGTGATGCGACGATCGTTGTGCCGCTCATATTCGCCTGGATATTGGGATGGTAACTATCACAGTATGGAAGAATGGAAGTATGGAAGTATGGAAGTGGAACTCAACTAACTATGCGTTACGCGTTACGCGTTAGGCGTTACGCGTTATACGTTACGCGTAAAGGTGTTATATGAAAAAACTTGGGAACTATGTAATGGGTCGCTGGATAGAAGGGAATGGCGACTTGCAAATACTTGCCGACGCAGTTACGGGCATTCCGGTTTATCAGGCCGGGACCCGCGGCCTTGATTTTCAAGAGCTACTTCAATATGCAAGAACAGTGGGAAATCCCGCACTTCGCAAAATGAGTTTTCATGACAGGGGCAGAATGCTGAAAGCGCTGGCATTACATCTTCAGAAGCATCTCGAAACATTTTATCAGATCAGTTATCAAACAGGCGCCACTCGCGCGGACTCGTGGATCGATCTGGAAGGCGGCATAGGGAATCTGTTTTCCTATGCTTCCCTGAGGAGAAAATTTCCTGACCAGCCTTTTTGTATCGATGGAGATCCGATCGCCTTGGGTAAGAACCATACATTCATGGCACAGCATATTCTCGTGCCAAAAGAAGGAACGGCCATTCATATTAATGCATATAATTTCCCCGTATGGGGCATGCTTGAAAAAATTGCGGTCAACCTGTTGGCAGGAATGCCTGCCATTGTAAAACCTGCCACCTGCACGAGCTTTTTAACGGAGGCGGTCGTGCGGGAGATCCATGCCTCGGGCATTTTACCTCCGGGTGCACTGCAGTTGATCTGTGGTAGTACCGGAAATCTCCTAGACCTGTTGAACGCACAGGACGTGGTTACTTTTACCGGCTCTGCTACAACCGGGTTAAAATTAAAATCGAACCCCAACATACTCAGGGAAAACGTTTCTTTTACGATGGAAGCAGATTCGCTGAATTGTATTGTATTAGGACAGGATGTTGAACCCGGCATGCCGGAATGGGATATTTTTGTAAAGGAAGTACGGAAGGAAATGACAGTGAAAGCCGGTCAAAAATGTACTGCCATACGTCGGATATTTGTTCCGGAAAATAAAATCGATGAAATCCGCAAATCCATTTCAATGGCGTTATCACAAACATTGATTGGGAATCCGTTGAACGAAAAGGTAAGGATGGGTTCACTGGCTGGCCAGGATCAAAGAAAAGAGGTAAAACAACAGGTTCAGAAATTACTGGCTTCCTCCCATATCATTTATGGTTCACTCGACAGCGTGGAACTGCTCGATGCGGATATTCTCCGGGGTGCATTCATGAGTCCGTTATTATTGGAAAATTTAGATCCACTTTCCGAAGATGGCCCGCACGAAATTGAAGCATTCGGGCCTGTTAGTACGCTGATGCCCTACGGAAATCCCGATGAGGCCATCCAGCTTTCGAAAAGGGGAAAAGGTTCGCTCTGCAGTACGATCGTAACTTCCAGTGACTTAATTGCGAAAGACTATGTTGTAGGGGCTGCAACTCATCATGGAAGGATCCTGGTATTAAACAGACATAACGCAAAAGAAAGTACGGGTCACGGATCGCCACTTCCCATGTTAGTACACGGTGGACCGGGCAGGGCGGGTGGTGGAGAAGAAATGGGAGGCGCCCGTGGTATTAAACATTATATGCAAAGAGCCGCGATACAGGGTTCGCCGGATAGCATCACGGCGATCACGTCTGTATACCAGGCTCATGCCACGCAAAGGCTGGATGAAAAACATCCCTTTAAAAAATATTTTGAGGAGTTGGAAATCGGAGACAGTGTGCATACGGCAACCCGGCTTATTCAAGACGCTGATATCAACCAGTTTGCTGATATCAGCGGGGACCATTTTTACGCGCATGATGAACATGGTTCATTTGAAAATACTATGTTTGAAAAGCGGGTTGCTCACGGGTATTTTATACTGAGCGCAGCAGCTGGTTTATTTGTAGATGCTGCTAAGGGGCCTGTATTGCTGAACTATGGAATTGATGAATGCCGTTTTCTTAAGCCCGTATATGCTGGTGCGACAATAGCCGTTCGCTTTACCTGTAAAGAAAAAACTGCACAGGATCTAAAAGATGAAAATGATATCCCGAAAGGTATTGTGAAATGGTGGGTAGATGTTTATGATGAAACGGGCGATTCAGTTATGATTGCAACAATTCTTACCATGGTCAGAAAAAAAACATAAGTTATGCATGAACAGGCGACAGGCTATGTAAAATCAGAAAGGCATGGATTGACGATGTCAATAGAATTCTATCATCCGCAAAGTAATTCTCTTCCGGCGGTTCTGTTGAACGAATTGGCTACTCAGATTCACGGAGCGGGAATGGATGATGAAATAAAAGTAGTCATACTGAGATCAGTAGGGGAAAAAGCTTTTTGTGCGGGGGCTTCCTTTACAGAACTTTCTAAAATCAACAGCAGTAGTCAGGGAGAGGATTTTTTCAATGGATTCGCGCATGTTATAAACAGCATGCGTAAATGCCCGAAGTTTATCCTGGCACGTATCCAGGGAAAATGCGTGGGTGGTGGAGTAGGTATTGCTGCCGCGGCCGATTATGCGATTGCCGTGACGGGTGCTGATATAAAGCTCAGTGAACTGGAGATCGGGATCGGCCCCTTTGTTGTAGGACCGGCCGTCGAGCGAAAATTGGGACTTTCCGCCTTTTCACAATTGGCCATAGATGCTTCATCCTGGAGAACGGCAGATTGGGCAAAGACGCGCGGGCTTTACTCAGAAGTGCATACAAGTCTACAGGATCTGGATGAATCGCTTCAAAGACTGGTGAATCATTTAAGTCATTCCAGTTTGCAGGCAATCAAAGAAATTAAAAAAATGCTATGGCATGATACATCACATTGGGAACAGCTATTGGCAGAACGCGCTAAAATCAGCGGAAGTCTTGTCATCACTCCGATAGCACAAAAAGCGATCTCTATGTTTAATAAAGCTTAATAAAGATTTGCAACCTGTATTCACGATTTGGAAATATGAAATTGTAAATATGTAATCGGGTGGGAATGAAATTTAAAATTTAATTAAAAATTTCATTCCCACATTCCCATACCTCCACAATTTCATGTTTCCAAATTGTGAAAATAAACTGCTCTGCAATTAGTCTACTTCTAAATCATTATAGGTATATAACGGATCAAGCGAGCTTTCGGGTGTCATAGTAAAAATAGTATTCAGCAATCCATCCTTTAACCCGTACACCAGTCCATGCAGGTCCGGAGCCTTCCGATGTTGCCATGCGCGCTGGATGATGGAGGTTTTCGCCAGGTGCAACACTTGTTCCTGTACGTTTAATTCTACCAGTCGGTCTTCTCTTCTTTCCTGTTCGGAGATAGCTTCCAGCTCTTCCCGGTGGAGACGATAAACGTCCTTGATATTCCGTAACCACATATTCAGCACCTGCTTAAAATCGTGGTTGGTCATGGCGGCTTTAACTCCCCCACAGCCATAATGTCCGCACACGATCACATGTTTTACCTGGAGATGAGCGACGGCATATTCCAGCACACTGAGCAGGTTTACGTCCGTGTGGACAACCATATTCGCAATGTTCCGGTGAACAAAAATCTCACCGGGCTGAGTGCCGGTGATTTCGTTTGCCGGCACCCGGCTGTCGCTGCATCCGATCCATAAAAATTCGGGTTTCTGAATGGCCGCAAGCGCCTGAAAATATTCCGGATCATCCGCTTTTTTCTCGGCTGCCCAGGCTTTATTTTCCAGCAGTAATTTATTTATGGATTGCATATTAACTTTTTTATTTATTTAGTGCATACTCGCTACGGCGTATTCATGAATCGTCGACTGGTCATGCACCAGCTGATGACCGGCTTTAAAGCGACTTTTTTTGATTTCGACTACGATATTTTTTAGATGGGCATGTTGAAGAAATTCATTCACAACATCAATGATATCCTTGTCGATGAAATCTGCCCTGGTCATGTCGATCAGGACAAAGGCATCGGCCGGCACAGATTCAAGTTTTTCTTTAACGATAGGTTTATTCAGGAAAGAAATGTCTTTCCTGAATCTGACAAGATATTTGTTATCATCATGAACGACCATCACGGCAGATTTGAAATTACTTTTAATCAATGAGAATAGAGCCATCAGTGTTCCGATAATAATTCCAACTAACAGATCAGTCAACAGTATGGCTAACAGTGTTACAGTAAACGGGACGAACTGATCCCAGCCCTTCTGATAGACTTCTTTAAAAATGGATGGCTTAACCAGCTTGTATCCCGTCATGATCAAAATAGCCGCCAACGCACTGAGTGGAATTTTATTCAACAGCCCGGGTATGAACAATACACTCAGCAAAATCAGAAAACCATGCATAATAGCAGAAAATTTACTTTTTGCACCAGCTTCCACATTGGCCGAACCCCTTACAATAACGGATGTCAGTGGCAGGCCTCCCAATAATCCGGAAACGATATTTCCAACGCCCTGCGCCTTCAATTCCTGATTCGCGGGAGTTCTTCTTTTCAGCGAATCCAGCTTATCGATTGCTTCAATACCCAGAAGCGTTTCAATGCTGGCAACCAATGCAATGGTGAGTCCGACCGTCCAGACGTCGAGATTATTTAAATATTCCCATTTCGGAAACATGAAGAAGCTGCTGAAAGATGCAAAATCTGTTGCGATCGGCAGATTAACTAATTGTGAAGTATTCAGGGATGTGCGGGTTCCGGGAATCGAAAAAAATATATTTATGAGAATACCTGTGACCACTACGACCAAAGGACCTGGTAGATTTTTGAAGAATTTTTTCTTTTTTAACGCGGGCCGGTCCCAGACGAGAAGTATCATAATAGATACTACACCAATAATTAATGCAAAGGGAGTGATATTGTTGACCGAATTGATCAGTTCTGAAAATGTGTTGTTACTGTCGATCTGAATAAAAGTTTCGTCGCCGGAATAATCCTTATCATAACCGATCAGATGAGGGAATTGTTTCAGGATCAGCACGAGCCCGATGGAAGCCAGCATACCCCGGATCACGCTGTTAGGAATATAATCCCCGATAATACCTGCTTTTAAAAACCCTAATATCACCTGCAGAATGCCTGCAATAACGACAGATAACAGGAAGGCTTCATATGCCGGCATCTTTCCAATAGCAATGGCCACAATCGCTGTAAGGCCTGCCGCCGGCCCACTGATACTTAAAGATGAACCACTGAGTAGGCCAATCACAATTCCTCCGACCATGCCTGCAATGATTCCGGAAAACAAGGGTGCGCCAGAACCCAATGCAATACCCAGGCAAAGTGGTAAAGCAACCAGGAATACAACAACGGAAGCAGGAATATCTGCCGCCGCATTTTTAAAGAGCTTTCTCATAAACTTTGACAATTAAAGAATATACAATAGCCAGCCCTAAGGGATGACAAGTTAAATGAAAAAATAAAATGGAAAAGCTATTCGTTGGGAGGAGGAGACAATATTTCATCAGCGTCCCTGATCAACAGGGTTTCGTCGCTATGATATTTATTAAGAATGGACGCCAGCAAGGCCAGGTTTCCCGCATTGAAAGATTGTAAAAGTAAAGCCGGATCCTTTTCGCCAGGAAGCGATTTCGACTTTGCGGTGTCCAGGCCATGGGTTATTTCTTCCGTAACCTGTCCCGACGAAAACCAGGCGGCAATACGTTGCAAGGGGAGGAACTGGATACTCAGTACCAGGATAAGAAAAAAGGGTATTAGTTTTTTAAACTTCATGAATGGGCGCAAATTAGTCATGAAAATGAAAAACTAAAATAGGAGAAGGAAAATTTAACAAGCTTATACCGGATTATATATTTCTCTTATATATTCAGGCCGCCACAAACGCTGATAACCTGCCCCGTTATATAGCTGCTCATATCCGAAGCCAGAAACAAAGCGGTGTCTGCAACTTCCGCAGCATTTCCAAAACGGTTAAGCGGTATCTTGGCCAGGAACGACTTGGCCCCTTCTTCATCCTGTAAGTAGTGTGTCATGTCTGTTTCAACGAACCCCGGGGCGATGGCATTGCAACGGATATTGCGGCTTCCCAATTCGTGTGCTATAGATTTTGTAAATCCAATAATACCGGCTTTGGAGGCTGCGTAACTCGACTGCCCGGCGTTTCCCCGGATACCAATAATTGAGCTCATATTTACAATAGAACCTTTTTTAGCCTTCATCATGGGCTTGATCACCTGCTTGGTCATATTAAAAACACTCTTCAGGTTGGTTTCCATTACCTCATCCCACTGTGTGGGATTTAAACGCATCAACAAACTATCTTTGGATATGCCTGCATTGTTTATGCAAACGTCTACCGTGCCATGTTCCGCGATAACCTCGTTGACGAATTTTTCGCAGTCATCATATGATCCGGCATTACTTTTATATCCCTTAGCCTTGACACCGAAAGAATGGAGTTTGCTTTCAAGTGCCCGGGCTTTCTCTTCACTGGAAAGAAAACTAAACGCAATATGGGCGCCCTGCTCTGCCAATCTAAGCGCAATGGCTTCGCCGATTCCACGTGCAGCACCGGTAATGATGACTATTTTGCCTTCTAAAAGTTTCATTTCATCGCATTAAGTAGCTCAAATATATAAACTCGAAAGTTTGCCGGTAAATATAAATATTAAATTAAGCCTTTCCCGTGAACCATGAATTTTAATAACAGAAAGAATTTATTACTATTTTCTTTGGCTG
>Ga0193753_10001208_pt1 | contig 22597 bp, 13 predicted proteins | sample H1c2metaG_FD_144925 | JGI IMG/M metagenome (GOLD analysis project Ga0193753, IMG submission 144925) | Soil microbial communities from a riparian zone of the East river system, Colorado, United States - H1c2 | ecosystem: Environmental > Terrestrial > Soil > Riparian zone | place: USA: East... | reverse complement strand
CCCTCTTCCGCCTTGACCTCACCGGCGCCGTTGGGCAAATTCCCGCACGCGCCGATGTAGCTCAGTCGGTAGAGCAACGGTTTCGTAAACCGTAGGTCGCCGGTTCGAGTCCGGCCATCGGCTCCGAGATTCGGAATTCGCGGCTTCGGTCGGGTGGTCCTCGTCGATCAGAGGACGCAGACTTCCTGGCAGGCGGGATAGGCCAGCGGCGGGATGCCGTTCAGGCTGCTGCGGAACTGCTCGCAGGTTCCGGTGCCGACCTCGGCGACGCATTCGGGGGCCGCTTCGAGGTCGACGAGCTTGCAGAAGTCGAGGAGCTGGCAGACCGACGCTGCCTGGTTCGCGACGCACTGGTCGGCCAGGCCGTAGATGGCCAGCTCCTCGGGGGTGAGGCACTCGGCGGCCTTGGCGCAGTAGGACTCGGCGAAGTCGTTGCACAGCTCGTCGGGTCGGGTGACCGTGTCGAAGTCGGCCGTCTGGACGCAGCGGAGAGCGAAGAGGGCTCGTCCGACCGGGCCGGGTCGCAGGGCCGAGGTGGTGACGAACTTGAAGAGGAGGGGCAGCTCGAGGAGGACGTCGACGCCTTCGATGGCGTCGGCGCTGGCGAGGCAACCGACGTAGTCGTGATCGGGGCGCACGGTCACCAGGAAGAGCGTGGGCTCGTCGGACTGGGCGGTCACGAGCTCGGGATCTGCTCCGTCCACGTCGGAGGCGCAGCCGGGCAGGACGGGCAAGAGGGCGGCGAGGAGAGAGGCGAGTAGACAGCGGCGCATGGTCCGACTCCTTGAATGGTTGGTCGCGCGGCCGCCTCTTGCAGTGGCCGTGCCTCGGCGGTCGGGGCGGCGAGTGGTCTCAACTGGCCGATTCCATCGGCGCTGCGTGAAGTGCTGCGCGACGCGGGGCAAGACGCGAGCGGTGCCGCCACTGGTACGTCACCGGGCGGATGTGTTTCACCGGCCTCGTCCTTGACCCGGATCGAGCGTCCCGCGGTCCGCGCTCGGCCCGATTGCGAGCGCCCGTGCTTGAGCGTTCCGGGGGTCGCGCGCGACACTGGCGCCGATGCCGTCCAGGTCGCGTCGCGCGTTGCCGTACGCGGTCGCGGGCCTGGTTTTTCTCGGGTTTTTGCTGCTCCTGTGCTGGCGGCTCTGGACGCCGATCGACGGGGCCCGGCGGAGCTTCGGCTGGGACGCGCAGTGGGAGTACTGGGGCGACCTGCAGTTCGAGCACGACGCGCTGGCCGACGGAGAGCTGCCGCTGTGGAACCCGTTCGACCGGACCGGCTACCCGTTCCACGCCGATCCGCAGGCCGGGCTGTTCTATCCGCCGAACTGGGTGATCCTGGCCGGCGCGGGGATGGCGGGCGGCGTGCCGCACATCGCGGTCACGGTGAAGGTGCTGCTTCACTTCTGGCTGGCCTGCTTCGGCCTGTTCGTCTATCTCCGCCGCCGCGGCGTCCACACCGCCGCCTGCTACGTCGGCGGCACGGTCTTCATCGTCGGCTATCCCTTCCTCCACAACCTGTTCTCGGCGATCAACTGGAACATCGCGTGGTGCCCGTGGGTGCTGCTCGCGATCGACCTGTGGAGCGAACGGCCGACCCGCGCGCGGGCCGCGCTGGTCGCGCTGACCGGATCGATGTGCGCGCTGGCCGGTGGGCCGGCGTCGTTCTGGTACTCGCTCCTCATCGCGGTGCCGTACGCGGCGTGGTCGATCGCGCACCACGCTGGTCGCCAGCCGGCCGCCCGGCGCGACTACCTCGGCGCGGTCGCGGTCTCGGGCGCCGCCGCGGCCGGGTTGATGCTGGCGGTGGTGGCGGTGCAGTTTCGCTCGACCTTCTCGGTGGTCGGCGACACGGTGCGCGAGAGCCGCGACCTCGATTTCATCACCCACAGCACGTTCGGCGTCGACGACATCGCCGGGTTCGTCATCCCGCGCATGCTGGGCGGCAACACCTACCTGGGCGCCGCGACGGTGGTGTGGGCGGCGCTGTCGCTGACCGCGTTCTTCTCGCCTCGCCGGATGGTCCTGGCCGGGGTCGCGGCGGCGGGGATGGCCCTGGCGCTGGGCCAGAACGCCGAGTTCCTCGGCGCGGCCGCGTCGGCGTTCGAGCCGTTCGGGCTGTTCCGCCGGGCTCACCGCTACCTCTACGTGGTGCAGCTGCCGGTGGCGATCCTGGCGGCCGAGGGGCTGGACCAGCTCATCCGCCTCGACAGCGACGAGCTCCGCCAGCGCATCGCGCGCGGTATTTGGGCGCTCGGCGGCATCGCGGTGGTCGTCTTCGGGATCGGCTTCGCGGTCAGCCAGCAGCCGAACACCGAGCCCCAGCCGCTCCGCGACGCGTTCGTCCTGGCCTGCATCAGCTTCGCGGTGACCACCTGGCTGACCCTCATGCTGCTCGGCCGCGGCGGCCGGTGGAAGAGCGGCTTCGCCTGGGCGGCGGCGATCTTCGTGGCCGGCGATCTCTGGTTTGCGCACGCCCGGCACATCGAGGACGGCATGCATCCGCCGCCGGAGACCCCGCGCGACGGCGAGGTGACCGGGCTGGAAGGCGTGCCGCTGGCGGCTCGCATCTATGACCGCAACTACCTCAAGTTCAGGCCGGGCATCCGGCTCCACATCCGCGACCTGGGCGGCTACGAGGACGATCCGCTCGCCCTGGCCCGCTACCAGCGGGTGCTCGACCGGGCTCGCAAGGCGCCGCGCCTGCTCGGCCACCTCAACGTCGGCTGGCTGTTCGAGGCGCGCGACCGCGCGCTCCGCGGGGACCGCAAGGGTCTCTCGCCGGTGCGAAAGGGCGTGTCGCGCGTCGGCCAGGTCGCGCCCGAGGTCCTGTGGGTCGATCGCGCGATCGCCGTCGACAGCGCCGGTGCCGCCGCCGACGCGCTGTTCAGCCGGCCGGTGGGATCGGCCGCGATCGTCGAGCGCGGCACGCTCACCGACGGTGACCTCGCCCGCGCCGAGCGCGGCGACGCCGCGGCCGCGACGGTGGCTGGCCGCCTGGTCGAGCTCGAGCGCAACCGGCTGCTCGTCGAGATCGACGCGCCCACCGACGGCGTGGTGGTCGTGCACGAGGCCTACGCGCCCGGCTGGCGGGCCTGGGTCGATGGATCTCCGGCCAGCATCTTCCCGGCCAACGCGGCCTTTCGCGGCGTCCTGGTCGGAGCCGGCCACCACCGGATCGAGATGGAGTACCAGCCGCCGGGCTGGCAGGCGCTCGCCCTGGTGAGCCTGCTCGGCCTGGTCGGCAGCGCGGTCGTGGCCTCGTCTCCGATGTGGCGGCGCCGGGCGGGATCCTGAGATGCAGCCCGACCAGACGCCGAGCGCCGCGCCGCCCGACGACCCGGCGTCGATCGGCCCGGCCGATCCGGGCTCGTCGCGCTGGCGGCTGCTGGCCAGCTGGCTGTGGCCGCCGGCGCTGTACGCCGTCGTCGTCCTGCTCCTCTACCGCGAGGTCTGGCTCGGCCTCGACGGCGCGCAGCACTGGTTCGGGTGGGACTGCCTGGAGATGCACTGGCCGGACCTCTCGTTCCTGGCCGGCGCGCTGGGCGACGGGCACTGGCCGCTGTGGAACCCGTATGACCGCGGCGGCTACCCGTTCCTCGCCGACACCCAGACGGGGCTCTACTACCCCCTCACCTGGCTGTTCGTGGCGCCCGGCGCGGCCGGTGGCGTGCCCGGCTGGGTGGCGCAGGCGCACGTCCTCGCGATGCATGCGATCGCCGGGATCACCATGCACGCCTATCTTCGGTCGCGCGGGCTGCGCGCCGCCGCGGCCGCGCTCGGCGGGGTGGCCTGGATCGTCTCCGGGCCGATGATCATCCACAAGGCCGGGCCGGTCATCTGGGCCATGGTGTGGGCCCCGCTGGTCTGGATCGCCGTCGACCGGCTGATCGAGCGAGCTCGCGCGCCCGGCTGGTGGCGGCGTTCCGCGGGGCTAGCCGGGGCGCTCTATCTATCGGCCTCGGCCGGGCCGCCCCAGGGCTTCTTCTACGTCCTTCTGGCCACCGCGCCGTACGGCCTCTTGCGGCTGACCTGGGCGCTGGTCGATGCGCGCCGCGACGGCCGCCTCCGCGACGAGCTGACCCGACAGCTGCGCGGGCTCGGCCTCGCCGCGCTGGCGACCGCCGTGCTGCTCGCGATCCTGTTCGTGCCGGCCAGCGAGGTGCTGGCCTTCTCGCCACGGGCCAGCCGCTCGCTCGACTACAACCTCTCCAATCCCAACCCGGCCGGCGCGGCGCTGCGCGGGCTGGTCTGCCCCGCGCTGGGCGGCATCCAGCTCTACGGCGGCGTGCTCGTGCTCGCGCTCGCCGTGACCGCGCTGGTGATGAGGGCGCGGGCCGATCGCGGGGCGCCGATCCTCTTCTTCACCGTGGCCGCCGCCGCCCTGGTCCTCTCGTTCGGGGCGGCGACACCGCTCCTGTCGTTCCTGGTGCGCCACGTCCCCGGCTTCGGCCTGTTCCGCGAGGCCAACCGCTACAAGCTCCTCTTCGAGCTCGCCCTGGTCCCGGTCGCGGCGCATGGCTTTCACTCGATCCTCGAGGCCGATCCGGCCCGTCGGCGGCGATCGCTGGTCGTCGCGCTCGCGCTGATCGCGGCGCTCCTCTGCCTGTGGGCGATCCTGCGCGCCGTCGCCGCGCCGGTCGCTGCGTCGCCCGGCGACCCGGCGCCCGGCCCCGGCGCCACCGGCCTGATCCTGGGCGCGATCGCGCTGCTCCTCGGCGGGCTATGGATCGCCGGCGAGCGGATCCGGCCGCTGGTCGCCGCCGCGCTGGTCGCGGTCGCGTACCTCGACGTGGCCTCCTTCGCCCAGCGATCGGTTCGCATCACCGAGCGGCCGGTCGACGACCAGGAGGATCGCCGCTTCCTGGCCGGTCTGGGCGACGTCGAGCGCGAGTGGCGCCTCTTCGACGAGTACGTGATGGAGCAGCGACCCGGCTCGCGCCTCGGGGTCCGCGACTTCCGCGGCTACCCGTCGGGAGATCCGTTCGAGCTGGTCCGCTACCAGGACGTCCTCCATCGCCTCGGTCGCACGCCCCAGCTGCTCGAGGCGTTCAACGTGCGCTGGGTGCTTCACGGCCCCCACCACCGCAACCAGAAGGGGTCGAACTACATCAAGCAGCCGCCCAGCAAGCTCGCGCCGGATCACTTTCGCGCGCTCGACGGCAGGCGGTTCGAGGCGCTGCACCCGGTCCCCGCGGTCGCCTGGTATCGATCGGTCCGCCTGGTGCGGTCCGGCAAGCAGGCGCTCGCGACGCTGCCGGCGCTCGAGGACGCCGGCGGAGCTCGCCGCGCCGCCGTGGTCGAGCGCGGGGACGTCCCCGCCGCGGCGGTGGCCGCGCTCGAGCGAATGGCCGCCGCGCCGGAGTCGACGCCACTTGTGCCGGGGCGCGTGGTCTCGCTGGAGCCCGATCGCGTGGTCACCGAGGTGGACGCGCCCGGGGCCGGGCTGGTCGTCTCGAACGAGGTCCACTACCCCGGCTGGCGCGCCACCGTCGACGGCGCCGCGGCCGACGGGTTCCGCGTCAACTACCTCCTGCGCGGTGTCCTGGTCGAGCCAGGTCATCACACCATCGTCTGGACGTTCGCCCCGGCCCGCTACGGCTGGCTGGCCGCCCTGTGGCTGGGCGGGCTCGGCTTCCTGCTCGCCGCGCTGGCCCCGGCGCGGATCGGGCGAGGCCTCGGGCGATTTGCTCGCCGGCGGCGCCTCGGATCATGATTCGCCGGATGTCCCGCCAGCCCCTCCGCCTGCGCGACCGGTTCGCGCTGGTCCTGGTCGCGATGACGCTGGCCGCGGTGGCGAGCGAGGTCGCGCGGGTCCGGCCGGGCGGGGTCAGCGTCCTCCTGCTCGTGCTCGGCCAGGCGATCGTGCTGAGCGCGTGCTGGACCGCGCCGATCGCCGCGCTCCTGGCCGCGATCGCGCGGGCGGCGCGCCGCCCGGCCCAGGATCCCACGGCCGATCCCACGGCCGATCTCCCGGCCGAGCCACCGGCGGACCGACCCGCGGAGCGCCGCGTGGATCCGCGCCGCTGGCTCTTCGCCATCTGGGTGGCGCCCGCCGTCCTGGTCCAGCTCACCGCCGGCACCGCGCTGCTCGGGTGGAGCGCGCGCGCCTTCGTCCGCCAGGACCTGGCCGCCGCGGTGATGCCGGCGGCGCTGCTGGTGGTGTTCGCGGCGGTCGCCGCGCTCGCCGTCCTCGCCGACCGGCTCACCCGCGAGCGTCTGGTCCGCCTGCCCGGCTGGGCGATCCCGGCTCTGGCCGCGGGAGGCGCGGTCGCGGCCGTCACCATCCACCTCGCCCGCTTCCGGACTCTCCTGGTCGACAACCGGCTGCCGGCCGCGCTGCAGGTCGCCGTGGTCACCGCGCTCGGCGCCATCCTGTTCGCGTCGGTGAGGACGCTGCCGCGCCGGCCGGGGTGGCCGACGATCGGCGGCGCCGCCGCGGTGTGGCTCGGGCTCCTGGCCCTGCTGGCCGCCGGCGGTCGGGTGGCACCGCTCTCCTATCCGGTCGCGTCGGCGGCGCTGACCTCGCGCGGGCTGGCCGCCGCGCGGATGGCCCCGCTCCTGGCCGAGTTCGGCGACGACGACCGCGACGGGTTCGGCCGCTGGTTCGGCGGCTCCGACTGCGACGACGATGACGCCGGCATCAACCCGGGCGCGGTCGATGTGCCGGGCAACGGGATCGACGAGGACTGCTTCGAGGGCGACCTCCGCCCCGAGGCGGTGGCGGCCGCCCAGCGGGCTCGCCGGCCCGCGCGCCCTGCCCCGCCCAGGCGCGTGCGCAGCGTCCTCCTCATCACGTTCGACGCGCTCCGCGCCGACGCGCTCGGGTACGCCGGCGAGAAGCGGCCGGTCAGCCCTCACATCGATGGACTGGCGGCGCGCTCGGTCGTCTTCGAGCAGGCCTGGAGCCAGGCGCCGATGACCCGGCGCGCGTTCCCGGCGCTCCTGGCCGGGCGCTATCCGTCCAACATCGACTGGGTGCCGCCGCCCGCAAAGCAGCTCTACACCGTCTCGGGTCCGGACAACCTGTACCTGGCCGAGGTGCTGAAGGGCGCCGGGCTCGACACCGCCGCGGTGGTCGCGTTCGGCTACGCGCGCGACTCGCGGTTCGATCAGGGAATCGAGAAGCTGATCACGCGGTCGGCGTCCACCTACAAGGCCGAGACCAACGCGAACGTCATCGCCGACGACGCGATCGCGCTGCTCGAGAAGTGGAGCGCGGGCGGCGCCGCGACCGGCGGGCCTGGCTTCTTCCTGTGGCTCCACTTCTACGAGTGCCACTTCCCGTACGAGCAGCACCCCGGCTACCGATTCGGCAAGGGCGACCACGGCCGCTACCTGTCGGAGGTGCGCTACGTGGACGAGCAGGTCGGCCGGGTGCTGGCCGCGCTCGAGGCCAGAGACCTGGCCGCATCGACCGCGGTGATCGTGACCTCCGATCACGGCGAGGAGTTCGGCGAGCACGGCGGCCGCATGCACGGCGACCTCTACCCGGAAGATCTCCGGATCCCGATGGTCGTCCACGTGCCGGGGCTGCCGGCCCGCCGGGTGGCCTCACCGGTGCAGCTGATCGACATCGCGCCGACCATCACCGACCTGGTCGGCATCGCGACGCCCGGCTCGTTCGACGGCGAGAGCCTGGTGCCGCTGGCCGAGGGCGCCGCGACCGCCCCTCGCCCGGTCTTCGCCGAGCTGATCCCGGACATCGCGGTGCCGCGCCGGCTGGTCACCCTGGTCAGCGGAGGCTGGCAGCTCATCGTCGATCTGGCGCTGGGCAGCCGGGAGCTGTTTCACATCGCGAAGGACCCGATGGCCCAGAGGAACCTCTTCATCGACGAGCCGGCCCGATCTCGCGAGCTCGAGATCGAGCTGCGGCGATACATGGCGCTGCGGCTCGGCCACCGGGCGACCCGCCCCTGACTCCTGACGCGGGCGACGTCCTTGCCAGGGCGGGCGGACCGCGATTTGATGCCCCCCTCCATGCTCGGAACACTGACGGGATGGCTGGTCGGGCTGCTCCTCGGCATGAGGCACGCACTCGAGCCGGACCACCTGGCCGCGATCTCGACGCTGGTCTCGGATCGGCCGTCGCGCCTGCGCGGCGTGTTCCTCGGCGCCTCCTGGGGAGTGGGCCACACGGCGTCGCTGCTGCTGGTCGGGATGGTCCTGGCGGTGTTCGACGCGCGAATGCCCGATCGCCTCGCGATCGTCTTCGAGCTCGCCGTCGCGGTCATGCTCATCGGGCTCGGCCTGCGCGCGATCCGCCGCGCCTTCGTCGAGGGGCGGAGCGGGGTGCTCGGCGCGCACGACCACGGCGACCATCGCCACGTCCACGGCGGGCCAGCCGACCACGTCCACGTCGCCGGGTGGACGCTCGCCACCCGTCCGCTGCTCATCGGGCTGGTCCATGGCCTGGCCGGCAGCGGCGCGCTCACCGCGCTGGTCGTCGCCGAGCTGCCCGACGCGGCCTCTCGCCTGACCTACATCCTCCTCTTCGGGCTCGGCTCGGTCGTCGGCATGGCGAGCCTGTCCGGCTTGATCGGCTGGCCGCTGGCGAGCCTGTCGCGCAACCGGCGCGCGCTGCGCATCCTGTCGGGCGCGACCGGGCTGCTGTCGGCCGTGGTCGGCGTGCTGTGGGGCCTCCCGCTCGTCCTGGAGCTGGCCGGACGATAGTCGCCGGTCAGACGTCCCAGACGTCCCCGCGAGCCGCCGGGTTCGTGACTGGCCATCCTTGACGGCCAGTCACGACTACCGGGTTACATATAGCGACTCAGGTCAACCACAGCCACCATCGACGGTGCCGGACGCCTGGGCGTATCCGGTAGTTCCCTGAGAAGGTGGCACTCCGCGCGGACACCAGGTGATGTAGCGCCCGGGCGGTGAGACGAAGCCGAAGTGTGAAAAGACGTCTCCCTGAAAAAAGCTGCACAGCACGGCGGAGCCAGACGGAGTCGAGAAGACGGGGATCGAGGAGGCGGTGACCCGCCGACAAGAGACCCGGGGTGTCACCACATCGTCGTCGGCCGGGCTCTCCGCCGAGGCCGCGGCACCGGCGGTCGCTTCTGTGTTGCTCACAGATGCTCCCTTCTGCGTCGTCACGGATTCGTCCGCTGTCAGCTCGTTCTGCGCACCCCCGACCTCTTCGTCACCATCTCCCTCCATGGCGCACGCGGAGAGAGAAATCGCCGCCGCGGCCACCATCAACCTGTTCAGTCTCGCCTTGCGTCGTTCACTCTTCATGGTCGTTCCTCCGGGATTGTTTGTTGGCTGTCCAGAAAACGGGTGATTCCCTGTCTCGAGACTGGTCCGGAGTCACACTGCACATCAACCCACCATGTCCAGGGGAAGCCTGCGCACAGGAGCCAGCAAAAGCGGATGATCGAGACATGCAGTGAGCGATCCTCGAGAAGTCAATTCGAGGAGCCAGCCCTGGCGCCCTCACCGACGCAGGCGCCGGCGATCACGCGGGTACGATGACACGAGGCCGCCGCGGCGAAGCACCGCTGTCGGCGGCTCTACCAGGTAACGACCGATACCTTCGTACGATCGCTACACGACACACCCACTTCACACCGAACAGGCATTCTGTACCCTGCGCAGCCATCCACTTCCGTCGAAAGCCAGATTGCTGGTTCGAAGTCCCGTCGTCGCACTACGATGGCAGTCCAAGGCCGGCCAGGCGGTGGCTCGCCCATGGAGGACAGAATGGATGCAGCACGACGCATGACCAGGCGCAGCTCGAGATCCCGCCCCGCGTGGAGCCCTCTCGTCGTCGCGTGCACGGGCGCCTGCCTGGCGGCGTGCGGGTCCGACGAGGCCGGCCTGGCGGAGCTCTCGTCCGGCGCGGGACAGGAGATCGGCGATGACCGGGGTCGTATCGCTGGCTTCGTCTGGGACGATGTGGACGGGAACAGGCAGTTGAATCGGGGCGACCGGCCGCTCCGGGATGTCCCGGTCTATCTCGACGTCGACGACGACGGCGTACGCGATCCCGGGGAGCGCTCGACCACCACGAACGCGCTCGGGGTCTATCACTTCGAAGGCCTCGAGGCCGGCGACTACGATGTCCGCCAGGACGTCCCGTTCGGGTTCCGCAACACGGTCGGCGGAGAGGGCGCGGAGGCATCTCCGGCGGTGGTGCGCCCTGCCCCCGGCGCGAACATCATCGGCGGAGCCGAGGCGACCATCGAAGCGTATCCCTTCATGGTGGCGGTCGGTCCGAGCCTGGACGGCCGCTTCTTCCAGCTCTGCGGCGGTTCGCTCGTCAGCGACCGGTGGGTGGTGACGGCCGCGCACTGCACGGAGGGCTTCCCGATCGAGCTGGCGTCTGTCCTCATCGGTACCAGCAACGTGAACGATGGGAGCGGGCAGATCCTCGCGGTGAAGGCCTTGCACATCCACCCCGACTACACGCTCACGCCGGATGAGCCGACCGACGAGCCTGTCTCCGTCCTGGCCGGCTTCGACATGGCCCTGTGGGAGCTCGCGGAGCCCCTCGCGCTGGCCGAGAACGGACTGAACACCGTCGAGATGCTCCGGGCCGGCACCGACCTCGACGCGACCGGGACGCTGGCCACTGCGGTTGGCTGGGGGACGAGCGATCTGGACAGCGACCTCCTGCAGGAGGTCCACGTGCCGATCTCCGATCAGGAGGCCTGCCACGACGTGTACTCGGACGCGATCCACTTCGAGACCCAGATCTGCGCGGGAGTCCCGGAGGGAGGGATCGACGCCTGTCAGGGCGACAGCGGCGGTCCGCTGCTGGTGCGCAGTCGGAGCCACAGGGAGTGGCAGCTGTCGGGGATCACGAGCTACGGCGACGGCTGCGCCCTACCTGGCAATCCGGGGGTGTATGCCCGCGTCTCGGCGCTGTCTGACTGGGCCGAGACCACCGCGCGCGATCCCTCGCGCGTGCACCGGGTCTCGCTCCGAAGCGGTCGCACGGAGCTCGCCTCTTTTGGCGATGAGACCACGCTGCGTCCCAGGCTGGAGGGCATCGAGCCGCGCTGGCAGCTCACCGCCCTCACCGCCACGCCCGGCGAGGACGGGCTGAACCTGAGCTTCGGTATCCTGGACGAAGCGGCGAGAGCGCGCGACTACGAGTGTTCCTTCGATCTCGACGGCCCGGGCTCTGCACCGCCGGCCCGCCTGGAATGCGCTGTGGGCACCAACCAGGCGGACATTCCCGGCGTCTCTTCGGGCATCTTTCTCTCGGAGCTGGCAGCGTCGCTCGCGTCTCGGCCCGGGGCGAGCTTCACCCGGCACGCGCCGCTCATCGTCGGGTCTCCGCCCGAGGTACTCGCCGAGGGCGAGCTGACCCCGGATGACGCGACCGACCCTGACTTCGACAACCTCTTCTTCATCGACTACTACGATCTGGCCGAGCTGAGCGGCGACAAGGCGCTGGCGGTCAGGGTGAGGTCGGCCGACTTCGCTCCCTTCGTGCGACTCTTCGACCGTGATCGGCGCGAGGCGGGCGACCCGGACAGCACCATCGCCTCCTTCCCGGACGCCGTCCCGGACGGCGAGGGCTTCGTGTCCGAGATGGTGTTCTTCCCCCAGCCCGGCATCCACCACGTCGTCGGCGTGTCGCACTCGCTCATCGACGAGATCGGCAGCTACACGATCTCGGCGGTCAATGACGGGACGCCGGTGGCCACCTCGCTCGACGTTCCGCCGTCCCCGTTCGCGGTGCGCCGCATCAGGTACGGTGATCTTTCGGTGGTGGTCGAGCTGCCGCCGGCGGCGAACCCGAACTGAGCCGAGGCGAGGTATAAGGCCTCCTGAACCGGGTGGATGAGGAGGAAGTCCCGATGACGCGAAACCATTCTCCGCGGGTGCGCTCGCGCCAGGCAATGCTCGTGCGAACGACCATCCGCGCCGCGGTCCTGGCGCTGGTCGTCCTCTCGATCACACCCGCCGCGCCCGCCTCGCCGGCTTCACCGACCGACCTCGCGCATGCGCGGCGGCTGCTGGCCGACGCCATCCTGTTCGACGGGCACAACGACCTTCCCTGGGCCATTCGCAACGACGAGAAGGCGCACGGCGACGTGGCGAAGTACGACCTGCGCCGGCGCACCGCGGGCCAGACGGATCTCCCCCGGCTACGCCAGGGGGGCGTCAGCGCGCAGTTCTGGTCGGTCTACATCCCGGGCGAGCTGCCCGGCGGATTCGCGCGCACGCAGCTCGAGCAGATCGATCTCATGCGCCGGGTGATCGCGCGATACCCGGACGCGCTGCAGCTGGCCGGCACCGCCCGCGAGATCCGCGCGGCGAAGAAGGCCGGCCGCATCGGATCCATGCTCGGCATGGAGGGCGGGCACGCGATCGAGGGCTCGCTCGGGGCGCTGCGCGCCTACTACGACCTCGGCGTGCGCTACATGACGCTCACGCACAACGTGACCCTCGAGTGGGCGGACTCGGCCGCCGATGTGCCTCGCCATCACGGGCTCACGCGGTTCGGCGAGCAGGTCGTGCTGGAGATGAACCGCATCGGCATGCTGGTGGATCTGTCGCACACCTCGGCCGAGACGATGGCGGACGCGCTGCGGGTGTCGCGCGCCCCGGTGATCTTCTCGCACTCCTCCGCGCGCGGCGTCTGCAACGTGCCGCGCAACGTCCCGGACGACGTCCTCAGGATGCTGCGCAAGAACGGCGGCGTCGTCATGATCACCTTCGTGGCCGGCTTCACCGATCCGGCGGTGGCCAGGGTGATGCAACCGCTCATCGAGGAGTTCAACCGCCGGTCGCGCACAATCAAGAGCGACGAGGAGCGCGAGAAACTCTTCGATGAGCTCAAGGCCAAGGTGAAGATCCCGCCGACCTCGATCGCGAGGGTGGTCGATCAGATCGAGTACGTCCGCCGCATCGCGGGCGTCGAGCACATTGGCCTCGGCGGGGACTTCGACGGCAACACCGAGTGGCCGGAGGGGCTGTCCGACGTCTCGATGTATCCGAACCTGTTCGCGGAGCTCATCCATCGCGGCTGGTCGGACAGGGACCTCAAGCTGCTCGCCGGCGAGAACGTCCTCCGCGCGCTGGAGCAGGCCGAGAAGGTCTCCGCCGAGATGAAGCACCGCTGATCGCGACCCGCGCCTCGAGATCGCCGTCGCGCTCGACCTTGATACGGATGTCCGACAGCACGAGGTCCGGGCGGCGCTGGGCGGCGCTTCTACCTGGAATGATCGAATCCTCCGGCGAAGGTCAGCTGGAACGACGCGCCGCCCTCACCATTGACCACCAGAGTGGCCCCGAGCTGCTCGGCCAGGGTGGTCACAAGCTGGAGACCCATCGACTCGCTCACCTGGATGTCGAAGCCGGCGGGCAGCCCGATTCCGTCGTCGCAGACGCTGAGCTGAAGCCTGCCGTCGTCGACCTTGGCAAGCGCGACACGGATCGTGCCGCATCGGCCGTCCTTGAAGGCATGCTTCAGCGAGTTGCTGATCAGCTCGTTGATCACCAGTCCGCACGGAATCGCGCGATCGATCCCGAGCGGGATCTCCTCGATCGCGAGCTCGAGAGATACGTCCTGCTGCGATACGCCTGTCGCGTGGAATACGTTCGCCGCCAGGCTGCGCGCGTACTCCGCGAAGTGCACCTGAGCGTAGTCCTTCGACTGGTAGAGCTTCTCGTGGATGAGCGCGATCGCGAGGACGCGCAACTGGCACTGCTCGAGCGCGTCGCGCGTCTCACCATCATCGAGCTTGCGCGCCTGCATGTTGATCAGGCTGGAGATCACCTGGAGATTGTTTTTGACCCTGTGGTGCACCTCCTGCAAGAGCACCTCGCGCTCCTTCAGGCTCTGCACGAGCACCGCCTGCTTCGCCCGTAGCTGCTCGTCATAGGCCTTCCTCTCGCTGACGTCGCGCGCGACCATGGCAAAACCCTCCAGTGAACCGTCGCCAGCGTGCATGGCCGTGATCACGATGCTGGCCCAGAACCGCGAGCCGTCCTTGCGGACCTGCCAGCCTTCTTCCTCGCAGCGCTCGCCGCTTGCGGCGCGATCGAGCACTCGACGAGGATATTCGCGTTCGCGCTCCTCGAGCTCGAAGAAGCGGCCGAAATGTTGCCCGATGATCTCGTCGCCGCCATAGCCCTTCAATCGCTCCGCGCCGGCGTTCCACGTGGCCACGTTGCCGTCGGCGTCGAGCATGTAGATCGCGTAGTCCCTCACCGCCTCGACCAGCAGACGGAATCGCTTTTCGGTATGGCGCACAGCCTCGGCGACATCGCGGACGCGCTTGTCGACCAGGAGACGCAGGTGCTCGACCCAGAGCCAGACCCGCTCGGCCACCAGCTTGACCAGCGTCACCTCGCGCTCCTGCCAGGCGCGCACCTCGTCCGAGGCGACCACCAGACAGGCAATCCATCGCTCGTCTCGCAAGAGCGGCACCGAGATGTGGGCGCGACTCCCGACGGGTCGGTAGGCCCCTTCGAATGACGCGGCGGTGCGGGGATCCGTCGCTGTGTCCTCGATGACGATGGTCATTCCGCGCCCACTCTCCTCGGTGGTCTCGCGGCTGAACGATGACAGCGGTATGGGACCCTCGAACACCGGGACACCCTTGTGGTAGCCAGGACGAACGATGGCCCGATCATCGGCGGCGTCGATGTCGACGAACGTGCAGCGCGAGACCGCCAGGAACTGGCCCACCTGCGTCGAAACCAGGGTGAGCACCTCGATCGGGTCACTCGAGCCGCGCAGCGTCTCGCTGAGCTGGAGCATGAACTGCCGATCGCGCTCGGCCTCCTTGCGCCGGGTGATGTCGCGCCAGATGGCGCGCGCGCCCCTGATGCGACCCTCGGCGTCGCGCACGGCGCGCACATTGAGGCTGACCTCGATCGAGCTCCCGTCCTTGCGCCGCAATCGCCTCTCGACGTCGAGCAGCTCCCCCGATTCCTGGAAGGCGGCGACGCTCTCGGCAGCCTCGGCGCCGCGATAGTCGGGATGATAGATCAGGGAAAACGGCTGACCGATCAGGTCCGCCTTGCCGTACCCAAGCTGATCGCACAGCGTCTGATTGCAATCGATGATCGTCTGGCCCGGCAGCTCGGCCGTCAGATGCATGTCCGGGGAGTTCTCGTACAGGTCGCGGTAGGTCCGTTCGCTGGCGGCGAGGGCTCGCTGTGCGTCACGCTCCGCGGTCATGTCACGAAATACCAGCACGACCCCGCGAATCGCGGAGTCCTTGTCCAGGATGGGGGCCGCGCTGTCGGCGATCGGGCATTCCGACCCGGCGCGCGACGTCAACACGGTATGGTTGGCCAGCCCGACGGTGCGGCCGTCGCGCAACACCCGGCCGACTGGCGACTCGGCCGGGCGGCCGGTCTCCTCGTTGTGGATGCGGAAGACCTCGCCGAGCGGACGCCCGCTTGCGTCGGCTCGGCTCCACCCGGTCAGCTCTTCGGCCACCGGGTTCATGCGAGTGACGACACCCCGCTTGTCGGTGACGATCACCGCGTCGCCGATGCTGTCCAGGGTGGTGGCCAGACTCTGCTCTCGCTCGCGCACCGCCATCTCGGCGCGAGTGCGCTCGCCGACCTCGACCTTGACCGCCTGATTGGCTTCAACCAGCTCGGCTGTTCGCTGGCCCACCATGTCCTCGAGGTGGTCATGACTGCGCCGTAGCTCCTGATGTTGCGCCTCGAGCCGTCCGGCCATCGCATTGAACGCACGTCCCAGCGTGCCCAGCTCATCGCCCCGTACGTCGGTGACCCTGGCCGCCAGGTCTCCTCTCGTCAGCGCGTCCGCCGCAGCTGTGAGCCGGCCTATCGGACGCAGGAACATGGCGGCGAACCCGACTCCAAGCGCGAGCGCGAGCAGCGCGATCGTTGCGGCCATGATCAGACGCTGCCTGGTCAGCCGGGCGATCGGCAGGGCGAGGGTGGCGTCGGGAACCATGTAGAACACGGTCCACTCGGTGCTGGACAGCCGCCGACCCACACCGTCGTTGACCTGCTGGTTCACCGGCGCAAATCCGCTGAACAGCGCCGGATCGACGCGGTCGGCCCGCGCCCGTTGAAACTGGGCCGGGAAGGCGCGCACGTCGCCCAGGAGCTTCCGGGTGTCGGCACCGAAACGCCGCTCGGCAACCAGGCGCTCGACATCGGCCGCAGCGAGCGCTCCGCCGGGGTGGAAGACGATGGCCTGACTGTAGGTGTGGGCGATGCGAACTCCGTCGCGATCGAATATCACCGCGAAGCTGCCGGCGCCGGCCAGCCCGTTGGCTCGCTTCGCCAGCGCCCACATCGCCTCGGCGCGGATCCAGAACACCGCCAGGCCGACCACGACGCCATCTGCGCCCCGCACCGGCGCCACAAACGCGATGGTCGGAACGCCGCCCCGGGCAATGTATGGGTCTGCGATCGTTGCTAGTCCGGCCAGGCCATCGCGAACGTAGCGGCGGAACGACTTGTCGCTTCCGACCTCGGCGGGTTCGGTGGCCACCAGGACGCGACCGGCGCCGTCGAGGAGAGCGATCCCACGCACCGCCGGGTCGCCATCCTTCTGGCCGGCGAGTCGCGCCACGAAGGAAGAGATCGACGGCCGCCGGCTGGCCACCGGATCGAACAGCGCCACGATCTCGGGAGTTCCGGCAAGACGAGCGGCCGCCCGCTGGTACCCCTCATTGAATCTGTCGATCTCGTTTGCCAGTTGCTCGGCCCTGGCCGCGAGCAAGGCGGCTTCGTCATCCCACAGGCGCGATCGGGCCTGGCGGACGTCGAGAACCGCAATCGCCGCGACCGGGATCAAGGAGATGACGAGGAGCGCCATTGCGCTCTTTGCGCGCAGGGACCAGTCGCGCACTGGTGGAGGGCGCCTCACAGGACCAGATAGAAGGTGGCGCCATGTCCCCGCATGCTCTCGGCCCAGATCCGGCCGCCGTGACGACTGACGATTCGCTGCACGATCGACAGGCCCACACCGTTGCCCTCGAACTCGGTGGCTGCATGGAAGCGCTGAAAGGCGCCGAACAGCCGCTCGGCGCCTTGCGAATCGAAGCCGGCGCCATTGTCGCGCACGAAGATCGTCCGCTCGCCCTCTCGCTCGCTGGCCCCCAGCTCGATGAGCGGCTCGGCCTGATGGGACGTGAACTTCCAGGCATTGCCCAGCAGGTTTTCGAGCACAATCCGTATCAATCCGCGATCCCCCTCGATGAGCAGATCAGGCTGGATCTGGACGTCGACGTGTCGGCCAGGCGCAAACGACCGGAGGCGTTGGCTGACGTTCCAGGCGAGCACGGAAAGGTCGAATGTCTGACGTTCGAGGGGGGAGTTGGCAGTTCGCGACAGTCTGAGCAAATCGGCGATGAGGTCGGTCATGCGTGACGCGGCGGCGCGTACGCGCTTGAGGTTCACGAGTCCCTCTGGCCCGAGGTTGGCCGCGTGCTCCTCGAGCAACGCCTGACTGAACCCCTCGATCCCGCGCAGCGGGGCGCGAAGATCATGAGCCACCGAGAAGGTGAAGGCCTCGAGCTCTCGGTTTGCCATCTCGAGCTGCTGGGTACGCTCGGCAACTCGGCGTTCGAGCTCGACGTTGGTCTGGCCGACATCGTCTTCCACCTGACGCCGCATGCTGGCGTCGCGGAACACCACGACTCCACCGATGGTCGTTCCCTCGGAATCGAGGAGCGGCGCGGTGCTGTCGCTGATCGGGACAGCCGAGCGGGGCCTGGCCTGGAGCAAGAGGTCGCTCTGGAGCGTCGTGACTCCCTCGAGCTCGGTCGCTGTCCGCCCGGGGCACTCGACCGGCGCACCGGTGGCTTCGGTGACCAGACTCATGATCTCTCCGAGGACCCTCCCGAGCGGCTCCTCATGCTTCCAGCCGGTGAGCGCCTCCGCGACCGAGTTGAGCAGGGTGACTCTCTGCTGCAGGTCAGTCGCGACCACGCCATCGCCGATCGAGCGGAGAGTTGACGCGAGCGATTGCTCATGAACGCGCACCCGAGCGTCGATCTCGTGCTTGTGGACGGCGATCTCGATGGCGCAGCGGAGCTCCGCGCTCCGGAATGGCTTGATCAGATATCCGAGCGGTGCGGTCGCTTTGGCCCGCCGAAGAGTGTCGTCATCGGCGTGGGCCGTCAGATAGATGACTGGAACGTCCTGCTCGGCGAGGATCAGCCCGGCCGCCTCGATCCCGTCGATTGCATCGGCCAGCCGGATGTCCATGAGGATCACCCCGGGCCGGTGGATCCGCGCTTGCTCGATAGCGTCCTTGCCAGTCGCAACACTGGCGACCACGACGTATCCGAGAGCCGTCAAGGTCTCCACCAGGTCGCGCGCCACGATGCGCTCATCCTCGACTACCAGGACGCGCGTGGCGCCCTCATCGGGTGCAGCCACGGTTGTTCTGTTCATCGCGATAACCTGACTTGCTGGCCGCACGCGTCCGTCGCGGTGCCGTGGCGCGGGGATGCGGGCGGGCCTTCTCCGTCGGCGCGCCTCGTACCAGACCCCCAGATTCCCCGCTCCAGTGACGATACCTGACCGCTGCAACCAGCACCATCGTCGTTCCAGCGGGTACGGAGACCTCCAGTGGGAGGGCCCTCGATGGCGGTGGACGACCACTCGCCCGCGAAGGGCGATGCTCACCTCACCATCGTCGCGGCCAACGAAGGAGACGCGCATCGCACGGGCTCGGCGCGACCTGCCGTATAGGGGGCAGGAATGTGCGCGCCGGCCGCCCGGATCGGGACGCCGCCGGATCAGGCGGCGCGTTCGCGAAGAATTGGGTTTGTCTGGCGTTGGCTCGGTACCGGCGTACCCGCGGTCGTCACCAGCGGACGCGCCACGGGTGGCCGGCGGCGAGCCTGGCGGCGCGGTCGCGCAGCGGCGATGGCAGCTGGCCGCGCGCCGCGTCGCGGAGGGCCTCGGCCAGCTCGGCGCCGCTGGCGTAGCGATCGTCCGGCGCCTTGGCGAGACCGACCTGGAGCGCGCTGTCGATGTCGGCGGGCAGCTCGGCCAGCGCGCCAGGCCGCACCGGCATCAGGTGGACCACGGCGTGGACCACGGCCGCGAAGTTGCCATTGCCGACGGGTGGGGTGCCGGTGAGGCAGCGGTAGGCGACGGCGGCGAGCGAGTACAGGTCGGCGCGGTGGTCCACCGCGACCCCTTGCGCCTGCTCCGGCGCCATGTAGATGGGCGTGCCGATGAGCCGGTTCTGGGTCAGCTCGGACCCTTCGCCGATCATCTTGGATAGCCCGAAGTCGAGGATCCGCCAGCCGCGCGGCGGCGGTTGGTCGGCCAGGAACAGGTTCTGGGGCTTGAGATCGCGGTGCACCACGCCGGCGGCCGTCGCCGCGTCGACCCCGCGGCCGACCTGATCGATCAGATCGATCACCTCGTCGAGCGAGAGGAGGCGGCGCGAGCGCAGGAGCTCGGCAAGATCGCTTCCGCGCAGGCGCTCCATCGCGAGGTAGGGAACCGTCGCCGACGAGTCGCCGATCTCGAACACGCGCACGATCTGGGGAACGGACAGCGACGACGCGAGCTGCGCCTCGCGCAGAAAGCGCAGCACGGCGGCGGGGCTGGCCAGGCCCTGCGGCTGGAGCAGCTTGACCGCGGCCGGGTGCCCGCTCACCACGTCGACCGCGTCGTACACCTCGCCCATGCCGCCGCGCCCGATGATCGCACCCAGGCGGTAGGAGCCGAGCTGCTGGCCGCTGAAGCGCCCGATGCCGCCGAGCTGCAGCGCGCGCTCCAGGTCGGCGCGCGCCTCCTGCAGCAGCGCGTCGCGCTGGCCGAGCGCGCGCGCCACCTGCTCGTAGTTGCGGACCGCGCTCAAGGTGGCCTTGCGCGACGCCCGCGCCGTGATGAACGCAGCGGCGAGGATGACCTGGAGGAGCAGCTCGCACACGGCCAGCACCTGCGGGTTCACGATCGCGAGCCGGAGGAACCCGGGGTCCTCGATGGCGCCGGCGATCACCAGCGCTGCGACCACGGCGTGTGCGCCAGCGGCGACCAGGTAGGCGATGAACGCCCGCCCGAGGCTGATGCCCAGGCCGAGCCAGTAGGTCGAGATGGCGATCGCCACGGCGGCCGGAGAGAACACGCCGATGTAGACGACCCCGCCAGCCAGCGCGACGCCGTTGAGCGTCCACATCACGGTGACCGGCGTCGGCCGGTAGCGGGACGGGTGGTGAGCCAGATAGCGCAGCCACAGGCTGGCCACGAAGCCGAGCCCCAGAGAGGCCGGCCCCACGATCGTCATCGGAGGGGCCGAAGGGAACAGCGGCACCGCGATGAGCGCGGCCGCGTACATGAGCGAGCCGAAGCGCGAGAGCAGCCTGCTGCGGCGGACCTCATCGTCGAGGAGGGCGTCCTCGGCCTTGGCAAAGCGGAGGTCCTCGACCCGGATCGGCGTGGACGAGGATCTCGTGAGCGCGGGCGTGGAGGCCGGCGTGGTGGACCCGCCGTGGGTCGCCGACAGCGTGGCGGTGCGCGGCAGCGCCAGGTCGACGGAGGTCGCGGCCTCCGGCTCGACGGGCGTGCCGGCAGCGTCGCGCCGCTGGAGCACGGTCGAGGCCTGCTCAGGCGCGAGGGGCGCCGCCGGCGCGGGCGCCGCCGGCTTGCCCGAGGAACCCTTCCCCTCTCTGGCCGAGCCCACGCCTCAGTCTAGCTCGCCTGGCGCCGGGATGGATTCGGGCCGCGTCTTCGCGGCCCCGAATCAGAGGAGCGCGGCGAGCCGCGCGATCCCCTGGTCGATGTCCTCGTCGCGCACCTTGCTGTACGAGAGACGCGCCTCGGCGGCGCCGCGGCCGTCCGGGTAGAAGAGCGTGCCGGGCGCGAACGCGACCTTCGCGGCCGCCGCTCGCCGGCCCAGCTCGACCGCGTCCGTGCCGCCAGCGAACCTGACCCAGGTGAAGAATCCGCCGCGCGGCCGGGTCCAGTCGGCCCGGCCGCCGAGGTGCCGCGTCAGCGCGTCCAGCATGAGCCGACAGCGGCGGGCGTAGAGCGCGCGGGCCCGGAGGATCTGCTCGTCGAGGTGGCCGCCCCGGTCGTATTCCTCGAGCAGGCGCTGGCCGAGCGCGCCCGCGCACTGGTCGGTGGTCTGCTTGGCGGCGACCAGGCGGGACACGACCTCGGCGGGCCCGACCGCCCAGCCGAGCCGCACGCCCGGGAAGAACGTCTTCGAGAACGTGCCGAGCTGGACGACGACGTCGGGCGCGAGCGACCAGAGACTCGGCAGCGAGGTGTCGTCGAAGCCGAGCTCGCGATAGGCGACATCTTCGACGATCACGAAGCCACGCCGGCGCGCCAGCTCCACGAGGGCGTGGCGCCGGTCGCTGGCCAGGCTCACGCCGGCCGGGTTGTGGTGATCCGGGATCGTGTACAGGAGCAGCGGCCGCTCGTCGTCGAGTGCGTCGACCAGCAGGCCATCGGCGTCCATGGGCACTGCCTTCACGCGGGCCTCGAAGCCGCGGAACGCCATGATCGCCCCGAGGTAGGTCGGCGCCTCGACCGTGACGAGGTCGCCGGGGTCGAGGAACGCCCTGCCGACGAGCTCGAGCCCCTCGATCGAGCCGCTGGTGATCATCAGCTCGTCCGCGCCAGGCCGCAGCCCCTGGAGCCGCTCCAGCCGCGCCGCGACGCGCTCGCGCAGCCCCGGCAGCCCCGCGGTCGGTCCGTACTGGAACGCGGTTGGGTCGCCGAGCAAGCCCTCGAAGAGCTCGCCCAGCACGGCTCCGGGAAAGGTGGCCGGGTCGGGGAATCCGCCGGCAAAGGAGATCACGTCATCGGCGTTCGCGAGGGCGAGGATGGCTGCGATTCCGTCCCCCACATCCGCGCGCGTCCGCTGCGCGAACAGCCGGCTCCAGCGGTCGAGCTCGACGGTCATCGGGCCATACTCTCGCAGATCGTGGTCATCCCACGACAGTGAATCGGCCGCCCTCGTCCATCGTCCGACTCGGCCCGGCAAGCGCCCGGAGCCGACGGGCTCACGTGTCGAGGAGCTTCGTGAGCGCCTTGTACTGGGCGTAGCCGTATCCGAGGAGGCCCGTGACGACGGCTGCTGTGCCGGTGGCTCTGATCTTCATTCCCTTCCCGGTCCAGAATCCGTCGACGTGCTGCCATAGCTTTGCGATGGACTCGGGTGCCACCTCTTTGGCCCTCCCCTTGGCGCCTCTCTTCACCATGGTGCTCCTCATCGATGCGAGGAGGCGGGCGGCCTTCTCCGCGTCGGCCGAAGGGAACAGCAGGCTGTCAGCGAGGGCGCGCTTGATGACCTCTGCTGCGCAAGGCCGAGGAAGGCCGTCAGGCGAAGGGTCCTGGCGAACTCGGTCGCAGAGTGCCAGACCGTGGTGAACGGCATCGGAGTCGGATTGGCCACCATCTTCAGGAGATCGAATGTCGTGGGGATGCGCTCGATCGTGGTGGTCCGCAGGGTCTCGAACAGCATCTCCGGGATCCCGATTCCGGTGACGACCTGCTTGCTGATCGCGGGATGGAGCATCCGGTGGAGCACGAAGTCGAATCCCTTGATGCCCTTCTCGTACTGGGTGGCGACGACCTCGATCTCCTCCACCTGCCTGGTGATGGCCTGGAAGGCCTTCGGGGCGTAGAGGAGCGGCTTGAAGACCATGTCGTCGTCCAGGAACTT
>Ga0193753_10001207_pt1 | contig 22600 bp, 15 predicted proteins | sample H1c2metaG_FD_144925 | JGI IMG/M metagenome (GOLD analysis project Ga0193753, IMG submission 144925) | Soil microbial communities from a riparian zone of the East river system, Colorado, United States - H1c2 | ecosystem: Environmental > Terrestrial > Soil > Riparian zone | place: USA: East... | reverse complement strand
CCTCCGCTTCGCGTATAATGTGAATGATCTGTTCCTCGCTGAATCTGCTTTTTTTCATGTTCTGCTGCTCCCTTCCTTCGCCGCAGAACTCCAGCTTTGTCACGTCCAGATTTTCGGGGTCAGGTCAGCGAGCCAGATTACGTATGATCCTCTGTATGCATTCGTAAATAATGGCCCGATAAACGCAATTGATCCGATCGGGTTGAAGTTGCGGCTCGTTTTGGAAGTCGGAGATGTTTTCGTGAGCAGTTGTCCAAAATGCACGAAGAAGCCGTGGTGGCAGTGTTTAACTAAGGAACTTGAAGTCAGTGGCGGTGGTTGGCCTTACTATGAAAACAACTGTGACGAGAAGAACGACAATGGAATCATTGTCCGGACTGGTGCCCGCTCAAGGGCTGAACTTGAAGATGATGTCGACGGGACGCTGGTTCGCGTTGGGGCAACCAGCATTTTCAACAACTGTAAGTATCAAAAGCCGTCATCTCCATGGAAGACGGCGGGAACACCAGATTCAAGCCAGAATGATTCAGATACGGAATAGTTTAGTTCGTTGGTTCATCTCTTCGCTGCTTGTTCTGCAAGTAAGTTTTCTTGCTCTCGCGGCGGATTCGGATGGCGATGAAGTCACGATCGCGAAAGTCCGCGAGTTTGTCGGGCGTCAGCAGGTCCAGACTATTTGGAGAGTGACGTTGAGAAAGCTCAAGCAACAACCCGAATGGAATGCTTTGGAGACCGAGATCCCTCTCTCTGCGAGAGAGGCAAACGCAATTGCGCAGCGGGAAGTCGCAAAAGCTTTCCCGTTGGTTAAGAAGTGGTCGATTCAGGTCATTCGGCTGCACAATTTGAAACAGGTTCCAGGAAGTACGAATGGTTTCTCGAATCCCAAAATCTGGTACTATCAGATTACTGTTGAACCAGAGTTGCGTTCCGACTTGGAGAGCATCGAAAAGGAAGAGGGGAATCATCGCTTGACGCAAGTAATCCTTCTTGATGGAACAATTGTGACGCCTGAAGTCATCAAGCCGAAACCGTGACGAATGTTGTTCCGTCCGTGCCGCGCCAGAATTGTCGCCACACAATTAACGAGAAATCGATTCGTCACAAAAAATCTGCACGAAGAAGAACGCAAGAAATAAAGTTCTCTCTCGCCGCTTTGCCGGCTTGTTTCCACTTCATCGGCTCCTAGACTCCGCGCGCCGATGGTCAACCTGAGTTCACTCAATCCCCAGCAGCGTCTCGCCGCGGAGACGATTCGGGGCCCGGTTTTGATTCTTGCTGGCGCCGGCACGGGCAAGACGCGCGTCATCACTTTTCGCATCGCGCACATGATTGAGCGCGGGATTCGGCCCGGGAACATTCTCGCCGTCACGTTCACGAACAAAGCCGCTCGCGAAATGAAGGAGCGTGTGTCGAAGCTCGTGCCACGCGGGGCGAAGAACGAGGAAGGCAAGGTGGACGCCCCGACTATTTCCACGTTTCATTCGCTGTGCGTCCGGATTCTGCGGCAGCACATTGAAGCGCTGGGGTACAAAAAGAATTTCGTCATTTACGACGAGTCGGAACAACTCGGGGCGATCAAGAAAATCCTCAGCCACATTTCAGCGAAGGGTGAGAAGACTGATCCGAAGGTGATTCACTCATTCATCAGCCGTTACAAAAATGGCGGCATGAATGGGAAGCTGGCGGACGAAAGCGCGGCTGCGATGGCGCAGCACGTCATCCGCCGCTACGACAGCGCGTTGAAGGCGTGCAATGCGGTGGACTTCGACGACTTGCTGCTGCTCGTGCTCAAACTTTTTCGCGAGTTCCCGCCTGTGCTCGAAGCCTGCCGGGCCAAATACCGCTACGTGATGGTGGACGAATATCAGGACACCAACGCGGCCCAGTTTGAGTTGGTGAACTTGCTCTGCGTCGAGCATCGCAATCTCTGTGTCGTGGGTGATGACGATCAAAGCATTTATGGCTGGCGTGGGGCGGAGATTGCCAACCTGCTCAACCTCGAAAAGCACTACACCGAGGTGAAGATCGTCAAGCTGGAGCAGAATTATCGCTCGACGAATACGATTCTCAGCGCGGCCAACGCGGTGATCAAAAACAACACGCAACGCCGCGGCAAACAGCTTTGGTCCACGAAAGGGCAGGGGAACCGGATCGTTCTGCACACGTTCGAGGCGGATGAGGACGAAGCGCGCACCGTCGTGGAGGAGATTGAATTTCTCCGGATGGCCAAGCGGGTGCCGTGGAAGGAGTGTGCCATTCTCTTTCGCACCAACATTCAATCCACTCCCGTGGAAATTGCGCTACGCAAGGCGGGCGTGCGTTACAACTTGATCGGCGGGCAGAGTATCTTCGACCGGCGCGAAATCCGCGACACGCTGGCCTACCTGAAGACGTTTGTGAATCCGCACGACGACATCAGTCTGCTGCGCATCGCGAACGTCCCGGCGCGCGGCCTGAGCGACGTGACAATGGAGCGGTTGCTGGGCGCGAGCCAGGAGCGGAATTGCTCGGTCTTCAGCGCCATGCGGCACACGGACGTGCAGGCGATGTTCACGTCGAAGACACGCGAAGCGATTGGCGAGTTCGTGATGTTCATCGAGGAGACACGCGCGCCGATTGACAGCACATACATCACGATCCGCGCCGCCTCGCTCACGCAATGGGCGGAAAAGTTTTTAGCGGACGCCGGTTACATCGACGACTTGCGGCGCGGCGAGAAAAACATCGAGACGGCGGACAACCGCGTGCGGAACATCAAAGACCTTCTGGCAAGACTTGACCAGACCGGCAGTGCGCCGCCCGGCGAACGCATCAGCGACTTCCTCGAAGAGTTGACGCTCGACGCGGATCGCCAGGAGGAGAGGCAGGCCGACAAGGACGCGGTGACTTTGATCACGATGCACAGTTGCAAGGGATTGGAGTTTCCGCACGTGTTCATCGTTGGGCTTGAAGATGGTTTGCTGCCGCACTCGCGCTCCAAAGTCGAAGGCACACTGGATGAAGAGCGCCGGCTTTTTTACGTCGCGATTACCCGCGCCATGCAATCGCTGACGATGAGTTACTGCCTCAGCCGAAAGAAATATGGTCAGGCGATGCCGTGTCATCCCTCTGGTTTTCTCAAGGAGATCCCGGAGGAGTTCGTGGAACATGCGGACGAAAGGGCCAAGGCGCCGGTGGCGGTGGAGACAGGCAAGAACATGTTCGCCGCGATGCGGGATGCGCTGGGTTGAAGCGTGCTTTTTCATACGTGCTGACGCCTGTTCCCGTGCGATAAGTCTGTTAAGAAACCCGCGCTCCCAGCCGACAAAGGATGGGTATGTCAGCGCGATATCGCATCAAAGAGCACCAGCAGGGTTTCACCCCGCAGAGGCGCGTGCTTGGTGTGTGGTGGCGTCTGGCTCCCCCCCAAAAGACGATGCAGGCCGCCAGTGAAATCATCCGCCACCGCTTGAAATCCGGACGTGCTTCGGTGCAAGAACCAATCCGGTGAGCCTCACTTCGCCGCCGTCCCGGTCAGAACGCGATGGATGGTGTTGTAAATCTCGTGATTGATGGGCGTGCCGTCTTCCGTCTTGAGCGCGAACTTGATCTTCATCTGCATGACCGGCTTCACGGGGATCTCCAGCAAAATGGTCCTTTTATCACGGCTGAGCTTTGCCGAAGTCACCGCCACTCTGTCGTGACCTTTCTTCTTCGGATCGTCCGGTGAAACTTCTGGTGAACCGTAGTTACCGGAATAAATGTAGTTCCACTGCTCGACACTGTAGTTCGCCCCGTCTTGGGCGGTCGCGGCGTCCAGTGGTTCCGCAAAAGTGATCGCCACGCCATTTGCTTTCACGTGCAGTTCCGTCGGTATAGTCACGGGCTTACCCGTGTAGCGCACGCGATAAAAAGCGCCGTCCTTCGTCCCGTCCGTTTGCCAGCCGCGCAAACCACAGACGTACACCTGGCCGTCCTTTGGATTCACGCGCCCGCGCATGATGCCCGTGGAGAACTTGATCGGAAATCGCACCATGCCGGCCTGCATCTCGCCGTCCACCATCTCGGGCAACACCGCGAACAGCGTGCCGCGTCCGTAGCTGGAGAAGAGCAGGTGATTGCCGAGCGCGCCCCACTTCTTCGTCGTGGCCCAGACCTGTCCGCCGCTTGAGTTGTCCATGTTTTGCGGCAGCCAGCAGATCGGTTCGTCGTAGCTCGCAGGCATTTGCGCTCCTGCATCCCAGCCTTTGATTTTGAATTTGCTGCGCGCCTCGGGATCGCTGGGGTTCACAACGAGGTTCGATTCGCCAAAGCGCAAGGAAAGCTCGTGCTGCGCGGCCGGCGTCATGCCGTAGAAGCCTCCGCGCTTCACGACGTTCAGTTTGCTGGAAGGCATCCAATGGCCCTGGTTGTCGCTCACTGTAAGCACGTCGTCGGGACTCATGGCGCTGCCATTCGGTGCCCGAAAACCGGTGGCGAACACTTCGAGCTTTGAGCCGTCTTTCGACACTTTCAGGCAAGTCCCCTGGTGCGGCGACTTCACCTCCGGCGACCACGGCGCGCCTTTGAAGTAGTAGAAGTTGCCCTTGGAATCGGTGTGCAGGTCCATGCAGAACTCGTGGTAATTCCCCGTGACGACGGTGTCGTTGTTGAAGTTCTCGTAGAAGTCCGCTTCGCCGTCCTTGTTGAAATCCGTCAAGCGCGTGAGTTGGTCCCGGCCCGTCACGTAGATTTTTCCATCCACCACTCTCAAGCCGAGCGGCTGAAACAAACCCGATGCGAAACGTTTCCATTCCAGTTTCTGCAAATCCTGATCGAGGCCGGAGACAATCCAAACGTCGCCGTGAAACGTGCAAAGGGCCGCTCGTCCGTCCGGAAAGAAATCCATGCCGCCGAAAAACGTCCGCGTGTTCCAAGGATTGGGAACCGGTTCCGTAATCAGGTCGGCGACGTACGCTCCGTCATTGGTGCCGAGCACGCCGCGCGTCGCGATAAGCTGTGCCCAGCGCGCGGGTCCGCCTCTCGTAAACGTTTCCAGATTCGGCAATTCCACTTTCGCATTCGCCGTGTCAGCAAATTTCTTTAAGTCCGCCGGCGCGCCGCTCCAGATACTCACTTGAAATGGACCAACCTTCTCTTTCTGCCCGAGAAACTTCACAAGCAACTTGCCATTGGCCGCACTGAGTTGCGCGCGCACACCACCGCGCAGAGAAATTGCCATGCACCTGTCGCCTTCGATCACGCTCAAGACACTGCCCGCCACGGTAGGCTCGCCGCTCGCATCCGCGACGGCCAGCGACCAATCAGGATCGTTCTTGTCGATTTGAAATGTGCGGGTGAACACGTCGAGACCATTTAGTTTCTCGAAGCCGGGCGTCTCCAGCACGTCGATGCCGCCGACGGTGTAGGAAAAAATAGTTTGATCGCCGTGACGATAAAGTCCGCGGTAGTGCGCGTGATCCTTCGGCAACGGGCCTTGTTTGCCTGGCCTTGGGTCGTTAGCACTGTCGCGACGCAGCCAGCCCGGCCCGACCTTCGTGCTGAACATTGGCGTGCCCGCGATTTCTGGCGGTTGAGGATGCACGATCTCGCGCAGATAATTCCCAGTTTTCAACCAATCACCCATCCAGCCCACCGACGCGCGCATCAGGTCAGTGTCGAAACACATGTAGGCGTTCTTCTCAGCGCCAACCGTGGCGGCGATGCCCTTCATTGTCATGTTGCCGCCCGGCGCTTTGATCGTAGCGGAAAAGAAAGGGCCGTAATCGGTCTTCCTCGCTTCATTCTGGGCGAGAGTCGAGGCCGCGATGGAGAAGAAGCTGAAAGCGATGACAAACGGTTTCATGGTGTGGTGCAATTGAGCGGCATTGCTTCGCGCGTTTCAATGCGAATGGCAACGAGAAACTCGCGGCAACGGCGAGCGAAGGAAACTGCGGATGGATCAACGCGCGGCGACGGGAGCGACAGGTTCCTTGTCGAGTTCGACAAGCGAAAACAGGAAGCGGACAATGTCGTCCCAGGTGTGCTGTTGGACGATTTCGCGGGCCGCGCGGCCCAGTCGCGCGCGAAGGTCATAGCTGAGCTGGAGTTCGTGCAAGGCGTTGGCGAGCGCGGCTGCGTTGCCGGGCGGCACGAGCAAACCGGTCGTTCCATTTTGAATCACTTCTTCGATCTGGCCGATGCGGCTCGCGACAATCGGCAACCCAGCGGCCATGTACTCATACAGCTTCAGGGGCGAACCATAGAAACTCGTCAGCGGCGGATAGGGCGCGACCGCTGCATCCATCGAGGCGAGAAGTCTGGGGATCTCGTCCGGCGAAACGGCGCCGGTGAATTGCACACGGTCGGAGAGACGGCGCGCCGCCAGTTCGCGATCCATCCGTTCACGTTCCGGGCCGTCGCCCACGATGAGCAAGCGCGCCGCGCCCGTCTTCTGCGCCAACTGGGTAAAGCTTTCGATGAGGATCGTGAGTCCAGCGCCGGCTTTCAGCATGCCGACGAAGCCCACGACAAAGTCGTCCTTGTCTTTCACGTACTTGGGCACAACACGGTTGAAGCGTCCCGGGCTGACGGCGTTCGGCACTACGTGAACTTTCCCGCGGGCGGTCGGATGTTGTTCCAACTGGTGCGAGAGCTGGCGTGAAACCGCGGTGATGACCTGGGCGCAACGAAACGCGCGCATGGCCACTTCTTCGGCAGCCTCGCGGTTGATGAGCGTGCGGTCGCTGCAACCCTCTTCGATCAGCGGAGCATTCACTTCGAGAATGGCTTTGATTTCGCGCTCGCGGGCGAACTCCATGCCGGCGCAACTCCAGAGCGAGTATCGCTCGTACACGAGATCGAACGCGTCGTTCTGGGCCTCGCGTTCCAGCGCGGTTCGCAGCGCGTCATTCGCGGCGAGGGCGCATCGTTCCCGGGCCACCGCATCTCCTTTGACCAGCGGAGGCAGTGGATGAATTTGCAGGCCGGAGAAATCAGCCGCGGCGTCGTCGCCCATGCGCGTGGCGAACAGATGTACTTCAGCGCCGCGCTTGAGCAGGGCCAGGATGATTTCCTGCACGTGTACAGAACAGCCCGTGGTGCCAAAGACCGGCACGCCGGGGTCCGCATTGATGTACGCAATTTTCATGTCTAACGCCGCTTCTCGGTTTATCGGTGGAATGGCGGAGAAACTGAACCGGCGCTGGGGCGCGAATCCGGCGCGCTCGTTGTGGCGGCAAGCATGTTTGCTTGCCAGTAAGCCGGGGCTTCCAGCCCGGCGGAACTTTAGTCACAGAACCAGAAGGCCTTGAAAATCCCCGCCTCACTCGCGTCGTTCAACACTGTTCCGGGCGGCTGGAAGCCAGCCCTCACTGGCGGGGAAAGGATGCTCACCGCCACGTTTGGGCAGTGCGCGGCCTTGTGCGACAACACTTTCGCATTGCTTGCGGAAAAACGCGGTTGCTACTTTGACGCCGCAAAATTTCCCGAAAAAATCATGGCCAAGAAAACTGACACGACCGCCGCGGCGGCGAATAATTTTCCAAAACTCCACAACGCGATGTGGCCCGGCCTGGTGGGCAAAGGCTCGGCCGGCGCCGAGCCGTGCATCGATCTAGATACCATGCTCGACCTGACGGCGAAGGCCGAAGTGAACGGCGTGAAGTTTGATGGCGTGGATATTTTTCTCTTCGACCCGCATGTGAACATTGATTCCAGCGACGATGATTTGAAGCGCTTAGCCGATAAAATACGGAAGAAAAATCTCGTGGTCGGTTCTGTCGTAGCGCCGATTTGGCCCCCGACGGGCGGCGGCTCCGCGATGGGTGGCGATGAAGACCGTGCCAAGTTTGTCGAGCAAGTGCGCAAGGGTTGCCGCATCGCAAAGAAATTGCGCGAACTGGGAGTGCGGCCTTATGGCGTCGTGCGGATCGATTCAGCCAGTGGAGTGGGGGATTGGGAAAAAGATCCGAAGGGCAATACGAAGAAGATTGCGAAAACTTTTAAGGAAGCCGGGAAGGTAGCGAAGGACCACGGCGAGAAGCTGGCGGCCGAAGGCGAAATCTGTTGGGGCGGCATGCACAGTTGGAAGGCGATGCTCGATCTGCTCGAAGAAGTCGGACAGCCGAAGCTCGTGGGCTTCCAGGCAGACATGGCGCACACGCTTCTCTACATCCTCGGCTATAACGAGCCGAAGCACCGCATTGTGCCGGAAAAATTTCACTGGGAGCCGGAAGTGTTTCACAACGCGATGAAGAAGATGACAAAGGCGTTGCGTCCCTGGACCATCGACTTCCACGTCGCACAGAATGACGCCACCGTCCACGGCTCCGGCACGCACGACAAGACGGGCCGTCACTGCCGCGTCAACGATCCCAACGGCAAGCTGAATATCCCGCGCGATTCCGGCTACTGGATGCGCGACGATGCAGGCAAGGTCACGAAGAAGTTCCAACACATCTGCTGGGACGGCTGCATGTTTCCCAACGCGGTTATGACGCAGCAGGAAACATGGAACAACATTCTCGCGAGCATGATTCAAGTGCGCGAGAACCACGGGTGGCGCGCATAAATTTTCGAAATGCGCGGTGCGACTCTGAATGACCTGAACATTCGCTGGCACTATTGGTTAATTCGGTCGGCATTTGGAATTGCTGCGCTCATCGCACTGCTTGCGCTGAAGAGCGAACGGGAAGACCGGTTTACCTTGATTGCGTGTGGTTTATTCTTTGGAACTTTTTCTTTTCTCGCTGTGCTTTGGCCGCTGTTACGTCTCCGAGAGAAGCATGGCGTTCGGTTTTCTTCGCTCAGATTCGCTGGTGAACACCTTCAGGGTTTGTGGGTGCCTGCCTCGTCAGTCAAAACTTGGTTGTTGCTTCTAAGCGGAGGTGTTTTCGGCTTAGCTGGACTAGGGTTAGCGATTGCCCCGAGCACGATGGAGGATAAGATCAAAGGCGGAATCGCGTTTCTCTTTTACGCCGGCTTTGCCGTTCTTTGGTGTCGCGGACTCCTTGCGCGGAAGCCCGGCGTTCTCGTCTCAGAAAATGGCGTTCTGTGGCACGAAGTTCTTCTAGCTCCGTGCTTCATACGATGGGAACAGATTTCGGCGGCGCGTACATACCAGCATCGCGAAAAGTATTCCACGACTCCAACGTTCGGCTTGCTGATTCAAGATCTCAGCGGGCTGAATGTGAGCCATCGAACGAAAGCCAAGCTCGTCGAGAACTTCAACCGGCACGGCTGGCATCTTTACTATCATGCTGAGTCGTTACTCGCTCCGCTTGAGACGGTAGAAGCCGTTGTTGGGTATTATTGGTAAAATTGCGAAGCAAGACATGAGCTGGCGACCGGAACCGCGTTGGATCGAGTCGCAAAACTCGCTTGACGCACTCTGAAGCTGCCGTTCCGCCGCCAGCAACAGCTGTGGAACGAACCTGAACGGCAAGCACTACACTACGGCGGCGGCAAAAAGTTTTCTCACTTCGCTCCTGCGGCCAGCACTTGGACCGTGAGTGCAGATGCCGCATTTGCCGTCCGATAAACCCGGTGTGTCGCTTTCTGAAAATCTTCTGCCTTCGCCGTTGGAATGTTCACGAAGGTTTGCGGGTTACGATCCACCAGCGGGAACCAGGTGCTCTGCACCTGAACCATGACGCGATGGCCGCGACGGAAGGTGTGGAACACGTCAGGAATGATGAACTCGATCTTCGCCATCGTGCCCGCTTCAAACGCTTCGGGCTTTTCGAAACTGTTGCGGAACTTCCCGCGGAACACATCGCCCCGCACAAGTTGCTGATAGCCGCCCATTCGTACATGCGCTGGATTCGGTTTCGGATCGGGAAAGTCGCCGGCATAGACATCCACGAGCTTCACTACCCAGTCGGCATCGCCGCCGGTCGTTGAGACGTGCAGCGTGGCCTTCAACGGGCCGGCGAAAGTGAGGTCTTCTTCCAGTCGTTCCGTCTCATAAACCAGCACATCCGGACGCGCGGCGGCGAAACGTTGATCGTGCAGCGGGTAGGACCGCGGATAATCGGTGGTGACTTCCACCGTGAACGGCACGGGCTTGGCAGGATCGCTCACATACTCATCAAACGCATTGGCGCTCTCGGTAGGTGGATTGAAATTCAGCGCGCCGCCCGTGTGAAAATAAAGCGTCCGCTCGGCGACGGATTTCGGCGGCCACGCATCGAAGCGCCGCCACTGATGCGTGCCGGTTTCGAAGACGTGCGCTTCCATGGCAGTGTAATTCGTATCGCCCTTCAGGAAACGACGGAAGAACGGCAGTTCGATCTTCTCGCGATAAAACTCCGACGTTTTTGCGCGGAAATTGATGTCACCGAGTTTATCGCCATCACCCCGGCCCCAGCCGCCGTGCGCCCACGGACCCATCACGAGCACATTCGTAATGCCGGGATTCATCCGTTCCGTGGCGCGGTAAATCTCCAGCGGGCCAAACAAATCCTCCGCGTCGTACCATCCACCTACGGTCATCACCGCGCAGTGAACATTCTTGAGATGCGGCCGAATGTTGCGCGCCTGCCAGAAGGCGTCGTAGGTCGGATGTTCGAGAAATTCCTTCCACTCGGGAGCACGGCCTTTCAACAGCAGCGCCTCGGAATTGGCCAGCGGTCCCATCCGCAGAAAAAAGTCATAGCCGTCAGGCGTCTTGAAGTTAAACGGCTTGAGATCCTCGTGCAGCGGGTCTTCCGCTCGCTGCGCGAACACGTAGAAGAAATTAAAATTCTGCGAGAGGAAGAACGCTCCGTTGTGATGAATGTCATCGCCCATGAACCAATCTGAAATCGGAGCCTGCGGCGACGCGGCCTTTAGCGCCGGATGCGAATCGATCATCCCCATCGCCGTGTAGAAGCCCGGATAGGAAATGCCGAACATGCCGACCTTGCCGTTGTTGTTCGGCACATTTTTCACGAGCCAATCAATGGTGTCGTAGGCGTCGGAGCTTTCGTCGGCGTCCTTCGGTCCCTTGTTGGGATTGAACGGACGCACGTGCATGTAAACGCCTTCCGAACCGTAGCGCCCCCGCACGTCCTGCGTCACGAGAATGAACTTATCTTTGGCGAGCGAACGAAACGAGCCGGCTGGATCGTTGTAGTTCTCCGAACCGTACGGCTTCAGTGCATACGGCGTGCGCGTGATGATAATGGGCCACGCCTGCGAATCATCCTTGGGCACATACACGCGTGTGAAGAGGCGCACGCCATCGCGCATCGGGATGCGGTACTCGTATTTGGTGTAATGCTCCGCGAGCCAAACGGCGTTGGTGTCGGCGACTGGTTCCGCGGCGTGCGTGCGTGTGGCGATCGACGAGAGCAGGACGAGCAGTTGGAAAACAAGGAAGCGCGAGGCGAGCATCTGGGCATTGTTCAAAAGTGAAATGCTTCGGCAAGCGAGAAGTCAGGCGGGCCACCGTTATTAAGAGAACCTGCCTGCCTTCCGATGAACTCGGCGTGCCCGGTGCGGAAGCAGATAACACAGCAACGGTGAGTTCGCCTTCAACTCGCCGGCTATCCGCTGTACTCATCCTCTGCCTTGCCGGAATTGTTCTTTTTACCTTTCACGGCGTTCTCGGCCACGAGTTTGTTCATTACGACGATGCCAGGAACATTGTCCACAATCCCAACGTCGATGGGCTGACCGGGAAGAATATTCACTGGATGCTGACCGACACTAAGTACGCCCCGCGTTACATGCCGCTGGGATGGCTTTGCTACGCCGTGGATCGGGAACTATTCGGTTTGAATCCTCAGTTGTGGCATGGAGGCAACTTGTTGGTCCATCTGCTGAACACCTTGCTGCTCTTCGTTCTGTTGAAGGAAATCGTGAGCACGGCACAATGGCAAAAGACGGTGGAGAACCAGAGGAAAGCAATTTGGTGCGCCGCAATCGGTGCGCTCTTTTGGGCCGTCAATCCGTTGCGCGTGGAACCGGTCGCGTGGGCTTCGGCCCGCATCTACGGCGTCGCAGTTTTGTTTGTTCTCGTATGGCTGATTTGCTGGTTGCGTTCGCACTCGGCATCAACACCGGGCGAGCGCCGCTTCTATGCGTGGGCGGCTTTGGGAGCTTACGCGGCGTCGCTGCTTACTTATCCCCTGGCGTTATTTGCCGTCGTGATTCTCCTCGCCTTGGACGTGTTTCCGCTGCGGCGCGCGCCGGCGCATTGGAGCCGATGGTGGCAACGTGATTCCTGGAAATTATGGCGCGAGAAAATTCCGTTCTTCCTGATCTCAGGCGTTGTCCTCGCGTTGACCATGGCCGTTCGCATCGGCTCGGACGAACGTTACCGTCCGGCGACGCTGGCGGAATTCGGCCTGATGAACCGAATCATGCAAGCGGGATATCTGATCGCGTACTACGTGTGGAAGCCGTGGGCGCCTTTGGATCTCGCTGCCGCGTACCCGACGCTCCATGCCTTTGCTCCCGCGAATCCTGTCTTTCTCCTCAGCGCCGGCTTTGTGGCTGCGGCCAGCCTCGCGGCACTCATTTGGTATCGCCGTCAGCCTGGACTGGCTTCCGTGTGGTTCTGTCACCTGATCATTTTAGTCCCCGTTCTTGGCCTCAGTGAATATCCGCATTCAGCCTTCGATCGTTACAGCCACCTGCACGGCTTGTTGTGGTCTGGTGTGATCGCCGTTGGATTGTCTGCGCTCTGGACTTGCCGTCCCCGACGCTATTTCGCAGCAGGAGCACTTGCCGCCGCCTGCGCTGCCTTCGCGTTTCTTTCCTACGCTCAAGTTCCGACCTGGAAGAACACTCGCAGTCTTTACAACACCATCGTTTCGCGCTTCGGCGAGCATCCCGGTCGCGGACGTTTCGATGAGGTGCTGGCCATGCAACACTTGCAGGCTGGCCAGACGAACCAGGGCATCACGTGTCTCTCGAACGCGGTTTATTACGATGCGCGGCGCAAGGATCGCCACATCTACATCGAGGCTGTGATTCCCCGGAGCGAGCGAAAACTGGCTGACATTTTTACTGCACAGGGGGATTTTTCCAACGCCGTGTCCCACTTGGAAGGAGCACTGCGAACGGAACCTGAGATCGATCAGTTCACCGCTTTGTCGCTTCAGTATAGCGCCACGTTGACAAAGCTCGGTCGTGAGTCTGAAGCCGAACCTTGGCTTCGCAGAGCCATTGAAATTTCGCCCGACGACGCCTCGCTGCATAAGGAACTGGGTGTCGTCTTGCAAAAGCTCGGCCGGAATGTGGAAGCGCGCGGGCACTTCAAAGAAGAGCAACGGTTGAACGCCGCAGCGTCTTTGCAAACGAAGGTTCCTGCGGGATCGAGCGACGCCAGTCTTTGAGGGAGTAGAACTGGGGACTGGAAGATCCCGAACCGAACCTACGGAGAGGAATGTCTGCGCCGCATAGCGGGCGTGGGCATTCGCGTTTTGGCTTGTCGCTGGCCCAGCGAACCGGTTTCTTCAACCCCACTCACAATGAAACCATTACGCATCGGACTTATCGGTTACGGCTTTATGGGCCGGACGCACTCGAACGCTTTCACGCAGGTCAAAAATTTCTTCGATCTGGAATATCAACCTGTTCTCAAAGCCGTTTGTGCGCGCGATGCCGAGAAGGCGAAGGCGTTCGCGAAGAGGTGGGGTTACGAATCGATCGAAACGGATTGGCGCAAGCTCATCGCGCGCGACGACATCGATGTGATCGATGTGGCGGCGCCGAACAATGTCCATGCGGAGATCGCCATCGCGGCGGCCAAAGCGGGCAAGGCGATTCTGTGCGAGAAACCGCTTGGGTTGAATGGACCGGAAGCGGAGAAGATGGTGGCAGCCGTGGAAAAAGCGAAGGTGCCGAACATGGTTTGGTACAATTACCGTCGCGTGCCGGCCGTGACGCTCGCCAAACATCTCATCGACGAAGGCCGCCTGGGCCGCATCTTCCACTATCGCGCGAAGTTTTTGCAGGACTGGACCATCAGCGCCGATCTTCCGCAGGGCGGAGCAGGCTTGTGGCGCCTTGATGCCAAGGTCGCAGGCAGCGGCGTGACGGGCGATTTGCTGGCGCATTGCATCGACACCGCGATGTGGCTGAACGGCTCCATCGATACGGTGACGGCGACGACCGAGACATTTATCAAGCAACGCAAACACACGCTTACCGGCAAGGTGGAGAAGGTGAGTATCGACGACGCCAGCCTGTTCCTCGCGCGCTTCAGCAACGGTTCGCTCGCGACGTTCGAGTCCACGCGTTACGCGCGTGGGCACAAGGCGCTTTATACTTTCGAGATCAATGGTGAGAACGGATCGTTGTTCTGGGACTTGCACGACCTCCACCGCCTGCAGGTGTTCGATTACAAGGACGAGAGCAAGGTGCGTGGCTGGAAATCAGTTCACATCACGGACGGCGATCATCCTTACATGAAAAACTGGTGGGTGCCGGGCTTGCAGATTGGTTATGCGGAGACGTTCGTTCATCAGGTCGCTGATTTCATTAAAGGGCTGGAGGACGGAAAAGGGGCGCGGCCCAATTTTCGCGATGGACTCGCGACGGACTACGTCACGGATGCCGTGTTGAAATCCGCGAAGACGAAGCGTTGGGAAAAGGTGAAGAAAGTGAAGGGGACTTGAACTCTGAATCGGTTCAAGTTAAGGAACGTCTGAACGAAGATTTTATGAACATGAAAACGATGGCAGTGGGGCTGGTGATGGCTGCGGGGGCGCTTGTTCTCACGGCGCAGGATGTCAAGGTGGCGGTGGATAAGCTTCCCCCGGCCGCGGCGAAGAAAGGCGTTACGTTCGACACCGACATCAAGCCGATTTTTGAGAAGGCGTGTTTCAAGTGTCACGGGCCGGAAGTGGAAAAGCCCAAGGGCAAGTTCCGCGCGGACACGAAAGCGAACGTCCTCAAAGCCGGCGGTGAAGGTCCAATGGTCACGGCAGGCGACCTCGCCAAGAGTCCGCTCATCGCCATGATTGCTTTCGTGACCGAGGACGAAGAACTCTACATGCCGCCGAAAGATAACAAGGCGAAGATTGCGCCGTTGAGCAAGGAAGAGGTCGGGTTGGTGCGCGCGTGGATCGAACAGGGCGCGAAGTAATCCCTGATTGTTTTTGCAAAGGCGTCGTTGATTACGGCGCCTTTTTTCATGCTGCCGATGGAGTTTCCACGGGCGATGGCGAGGGAATCCGCGGCGAGGAGGTTTTCGTGAGCCTCTTACCGAGTTGAATCATCGGTTTCTCCACCAGAACGTGAATAAGCCAAGACCCGGCGACGGTCACGGTGAGACCAGCCGCGACGAAGGTGAGTTGCCAAAGAGGCCGGGCAAGTTCCACCGGGCTGGCACGCAGAAGTTCTCGCACGAGAATCAGTGCGGGAAGGTGCAGTAGATAAATTGAGTACGAGATTTTGCCGAGGAATTGCGCGAGGGACGAGTTCAAAAATTGACTGAGGCCGCGTGTGATGGCTCCGGCGCTGCCAAAATGCACATGCGCAACTGCGGCGAATCCAAACATCCACAGGGCAATGGCGGGGCTTTTTTTGGCCACGAGAATTAGGAGTGGAAGCAGCAACGCGTACCAAAGCCGAGGTATTTCCATCGGGCGATTGCGTTCCGACAACCATCGCCACAGATCATAGGAACCCGCGCCGACTGCAAAGAATTCCAGACGCAACGGCAGGAACGCGTACATGTCAAAGGTAAGTCCCGGAAATACGCCGAGCCGTGCTACGTCGTGGGCGAGACGAGCGGCAATCAGTGCGGCGAAGACCAGAGTGACTTTCCAATTCGGTCGTATGGCAAAGGCAAAGAGCAGGGGAGCGAGCAAATAGAATTGCCATTCCAGGGAAACACTCCAGGCCGACACGAGAATGGCCCGGGCGGACTGAGGCAACAGTTGTTCCGGCACCGCGCCGTGAAGCATGGTTGCGTGTGCGATGAGATAAGGCGTCAGGTTTTTCGTATGGCCCATACCGAACGCGGTTTCATCGTTGATCTTCAGGCTGGCGTACAAGGTCAGGGCCAGGAGGAAGCAAATCGCGAAGACGGGGAACAGTCGGAACCAGCGTCGCATGATGAAGCTTCGGTAGTCTTCTCCGGTGCTCAGCAAATGGAAAATGACGAAGCCGCTTAGAATGATGAAGACATCGACGGCCAAGTGCGCACGGAGGCTTGGTCCGAGCGCCGAATAAGGACCCAATTCAATGACGTGTGATGCAAAAACCCATAAAGCCAGCAAACCGCGCAGCCCATCGAACTCCTTGATATGCTTCATTTCCTCCTCTGACTGGGCGTAACTTCCGCCCGAACATCAGAAACGCAACGGGAATAAATTTGTTTTTCCGCCTTTCACCCCTTAAACAGCAAGCCGTTTGAAGCCGACCAACACAGGAAGAATTGCTGTCCTTGCGGTGATCATCTTCGCCCTGGACCAGCTCACCAAGCTGGCCGTGCTGAAGTTTCTCCCCGATCCGGGTCATAGCGAAGTCCACGTGTTGCCGGGGTTCTTCACCATCATCCACGTTCACAATGACGGCGCGGCCTGGAGCATGTTCAAGGGATACAATCTCCTCCTCGGCATCGTGTCGGCCATCGCCCTCGCGCTGCTGATTTGGTTTCGCGACAAGTTTGGCGCGAACACACGGCTGGGATGGATCTCGCTCGGGCTTCTGTTTGGCGGCATCGCCGGAAATCTTTTGGACCGCCTCGTGCATGGCCACGTCATCGACTTCCTGAATTTTCACGTTATTACTCGCGCCGGGGCCACGCATTATTTTCCGACGTTTAACATCGCGGACAGCGCCATCTGCATCGGCGTGGGATTGCTCTTCATTCTTTCCTGGCGCAGCGAGAAACCGAGCGAGGCGAAGACGTAATTGTCTTCCATCGCCGCCATCGCCATGCCCGAACGCACCGAAAGTTTCGTCGTCGAACAGTCGCGCCCGAGTGAGCGCCTGGACTCGTTTTTGCGCGCGCGCTTTCCTGAAATTTCGCGCGGCACCCTGCAACGCCTCATCGAGCAAGGGCACATTCGGGTGGATGGGCAGTTGGTGAAGTCAACCCACAAGCCGCGCGCGGGTGAAGTGGTTTCCCTCACGTGGCCCGAAGCTCAACCGGCGGAAGCGCAGCCTGAAGACATTGCGCTGCAGATTCTGTTTGAGGACAAGGACTTACTCTTGTTGAACAAGGCTCCGGGCATCGTGGTGCATCCCGCGGCGGGCCATGCCGGCGGAACGCTCGTCAACGCGCTGTTGCACCATTGCGCGGGAAAGCTTAGCGGCATCGGCGGCGTGGCGCGGCCGGGAATCGTGCATCGGCTCGACAGGGATACGAGCGGTTGTTTGGTCGTGGCGAAAAATGATAAAGCTCACCTGAAACTGGCCGAACAATTCGCCGGGCGTGACGTGCTGAAAATCTACGATGCGATTCTCTGCGGTGAATTGCGGCCGCTTCGCGGAGACATTCGCGCGCCCATTGCCCGCCACACGATTCAGCGCAAACGCATGGCGGTCGTGGATGGCGGACGTGCGGCACGCACGAGCTACGAAGTGGTGGAGCGTCTCCGCGGCGCGACGCTGATCGCCGCGCAATTGCACACCGGCCGGACGCATCAGATACGGGTCCACTTTCAGCACCTGGGATTTCCTTTGGTGGGCGATGACACTTACGGGAAGAAACAAAACGCGCGGCTGAAGGAAGCAACGGGTTACTCTGCTGTCCGGCAGATGTTGCACGCGCGCGAGCTTGCGTTCAGCCATCCGCGAACTGGCAAGCCGATGAAGTTCGTTGCGCCATGGCCGGAAGATTTGGAATCTGCGGTCACGGCGCTGAGAGCGGCGAAGGAAAAGTAGGGCAGGCGTCTCGCCCGCCCCAGAAGATGGTGAACGGTTCGCGTCCCGCAGTCACTCGGTTCAGGCGGGACGCGTGATCTACTTTCAAGGCCAGTGGCGACCATCCCAATCAGTCACGCAAGAACGGTGTTCCACTTTTCCACCGCGCCAAACGCGCAAAATAAGTAGTTGCACCATGCAGGGGTTTGCCCTTTATTACGCGCGTTGAAGGTCTAGCCGTACGCGCAAGTGGAGTTTCAGGGCGCATCGGTTTTCCAAAAATTCACTCAAAGTTGGTTTCTGGGTTCATCGATCCTTCGGCACACAACACATTATGAGTAACGCCGCACAAGGCAGCGCCCAGCATCAAGGGCACCCATCGCAAGGCAGCGCCGCCCAAGGCAATGCGCCGCAGGGCAACAACACTCCCGAAATTGGTTCCGGTTATCTGGAAATTTCGGAGAAGGGCTTCGGTTTCCTGCGCTCGTCCGATCATCACTTTTCCCCGAAAGCCACCGATATTTTCGTCACGCCGGACACGATTAAGAAGAGCTTTCTCCGCGAAGGAGCATTGGTCGAAGGCGCATTGAATCCGCCGCACCGCGGCTCGAATCCCCAGCTCAGGACGGTCGAGAAAGTGAACGGCCTGCCGTTCCAGGATTACACGAAAGTCCTGCGGTTCGAGAATCTCACCACGATTGATCCTATCGAGAAATTCAGTTTGGAGACGACGGCCGATCAACTTGAGACCCGCGTCATCGACATCGTGACACCCATTGGCAAGGGCACGCGCGGCATCATCGTTGCGCCGCCGCGCACGGGCAAGACCACGATTCTGAAGCAGATTGCGAATTCGATTACCACGAACCATCCCGACGTGCACGTGATGGTGCTGCTCATCGACGAGCGTCCCGAGGAGGTGACTGACTTCCAACGCTCGGTGAAGGCTGAAGTCGTGGCGTCTTCCAACGATCAGGAACTCGAGACGCACGTGCGTCTCTCGCGGTTCATGATCGAGCGCTGCCGCCGCGAAGTCGAAGCGGGTAAGGACGTTTTCGTGCTGCTCGATTCACTGACGCGTGTGGCTCGCGCCTATAACTCCGTGCATGGCGGCAGTGGCCGCACCATGACGGGCGGCGTGGATGCGCGCGCGTTGGAGATTCCGCGTAAAATGTTCGCTTCAGCGCGCAAGATCGAGCACGGCGGCTCGCTGACCATTCTCGCTACGGCGCTGGTGGACACCGGTTCACGCATGGACGAACTGATTTTCCAGGAGTTCAAAGGCACGGGCAACATGGAATTGATTCTCGATCGCAAGCTGTCCGAACGCCGCCTGTTTCCGTCCATCGACATTCCCAAGAGCGGCACGCGCAAGGAAGAAAAACTTTACGCGACCAAGAATATCGAGTCGGTGCGCAAGCTGCGCCGCATGATGGTCGATCTGAATTCGGTTGAAGCGATGGAGACACTGCTTGCGGCGCTCAAGAAGCACAAGACGAACGACGAATTGTTGGCCAAGCTGGCGTAATTTCCCTTCGGATTCCCGAACGGTCCCGCGTTTTGCGGGGCCGTTTTTGTTGACGCACAGACATTCCTTGAATTGACACCGGCAGCGAATCGTCACGAAACTACATTTATGAATCAATCTCCTAACGGGCTGACGAACCCATCTCGTCGTGAATTTTTGAAGACCACCGGAAAGGTGGCTGCCGCCTCGGCCCTCGCCGGAATTGTGCTGCCGCACGTTCATGCGCAAGACAGCCAGACCGTGCAGGTCGCGCTTATCGGCTGCGGCGGACGCGGCACCGGCGCTGCCAACAACGCCCTGAACGCGAAAGACGGTCCCGTCAAGCTCGTCGCCATGGCGGATGTTTTTGAAAACCGACTCACCGGCAGTTACGAGACGTTGAAGAAGAGTCCCGTCGGCAGTCAGGTCGAGGTGCCCACCGACCACAAGTTCATCGGCTTCGATGGCTACAAGCACGCGATGGATTCGTTGCGTCCCGGCGATGTGGCCATCTTCACCACGCCGCTGGCATTTCGCTGGGTCCATTTCCAATACGCCATCGAGAAGAAGCTGAACGTGTTCATGGAAAAGCCCGTAACGGCGGACGGCCCGACTTCCCGCCGCATGCTTAAGTTGGCGGAAGAAGCCTCTGCGAAAAACTTGAAGGTCGGCGTTGGCCTTATGTCCCGCCACGCCCGCCATCTCCAGGAATTGCACAAGCGCGTTCAGGACGGCGAGATCGGCGACGTGATGTTGATGCGCGGTTATCGTATGCACGGCCCGGTCGCATCGGCGTTCTCGAAGCGTTGGCCCGGTAAGCCCAGTGAACTGCTTTGGCAGATTTCTCGTTTCCATAGCTTCCTCTGGGCGAGCGGCGGTTGCTACAGCGACTTCTACATTCACCACATCGATCATCTCTGCTGGATGAAAGACGCGTGGCCCGTCAAGGCGCAGGCCCTCGGTGGACGTCACTATCGTCACGCCCCGGATGGCGAGATGTGGGTGGACCAGAATTTTGATTCCTACGCGGTCGAATACACGTTCGCCGATGGCGCGAAGTTCTACATGGACGGCCGTTGCAACATTGGCGCGCTCCCGATGTATTTCAGTCACGTGCATGGCACCAAGGGCATGGCCATCGCAGCCAAGAGCGGCGACTACGCCGGACCTTCGAGCATTCACAAGGGGCAATTGCCGAATCGCACCAACATGCTCTGGCAATCCAAGGTCGAGGGCAAAGAGAACGATCCTTACCAGAACGAATGGAACGATCTCATCGCGGCGATTCGCAACGATAAGCCGTACAATGAGGTGCCCTTCGGCGTGCAGGCCAGCGTCGTCACTTCCATGGGCCGCAAGGCCGCGCACACCGGGCAGGAAATCACTTACGACGACATGTTGAACGACGACATGGAATACGCGCCGGGCATCGACAAGTGGACCATGGACTCGCCTCCGCCGATCGTTGCCGACGCGGACGGCAAATATCCCGTGCCGATGCCGGGCAAGACGACCAAGCACGAGTACGAACTGAACATCAAGGCGTAGTTGCCTGGCTGATACGGATTGAGGCCGCAGATTTGTTCGCGAGAACGGACCTGCGGCTTTTCACTTTCATTCTGTTGTGGTGCAATGGAGCGCATGAAGCCCGCGCGAAAGAGAATGCCTCCATTTTGGGTGGTGGTGTTCTGGCTTTCAATTGTTCCAGGCGGCTCGGCTGAACTCCGTGGCATGAAACGGGAGTCCGTCGCTTCAAGTGGTGCGACCCCAGCGACGCTTCCCTTCACCATTCGTAACGAGAAAACGAATTGGTGGTTTGTTTCTCCCGCGGGCCAGAAGTTTTTTTCCCTCGGCGTTTGTTGCGTCCATCAAGGCGTGCCGCGCGCAACTTTTGATGCGGAGAATCCCGGCTACGCTGCGTGGCAGCATTACGTCACTCCGGCGGCATGGGCTGACACCAACCTGCAACGGATCACGTCCTGGGGCTTCACGACCATCGGTGGCTGGAGTGACTTCGACGCGTTGCGCCAGTCGCGCGCGCAAACATTCTGGCTCACGCCCGTGCTGCACATCGGTGCCACGGCGGGCGCTCCGTGGTGGGACATGTGGGACGACAAAAACATTCAGCGCATGGAAACCGTCGCGCGCGAACAGATTCTATCCTTGCGCGATGATCCGCGCCTGCTCGGTTACTACAGCGACAATGAACTGGGCTGGTGGAACGCGACGTTGTGGAAGATGACTCTGGAGCACCCGGTTTCCAGCGGCCAGCGCCGCCGGCTCATCCAGATGCTGCGCGAGGTGTATCAGGGTGATTGGAACAAGCTGTTGCAGGATTTTGTGCCCGAGAACGCGGAGAGTTGGAAGCGGCTTCAGCGCGGCGGGACGTTGTATCTAAAATCCGGCGGCCAGGGAATTCATGTCATGCGCCGTTTCCTTGGGCTGCTCGCGGACCGTTACTACCAGGTCATGCGCGACATCATCCGTAAGTACGATGCGCGCGCTCTCTTTCTTGGCGATCGCTACCAGTCGTTTTATTATCCCGAAGTCGCGCGGGCGGCCGGGCGCTACGTGGACGTTTCTTCGAGCAACCTCAACGCGTCGTGGAATGACGGCACTTTTCTCCGCTGCTATCTCGACACGTTGCACGCGCTCATCGGCAAGCCTATCGTCATCAGCGAATTCTATCTCGCGGCGGCGGACAATCGCAGCGGCAATCGAAATACTCACGGTATCTATCCTGTCGCCGGCACGCAACGCGAGCGCGCCGCGGCGGCCCGCAACACACTCATGGGTTTGGCGCGGCTGCCCTACGTCCTGGGCGCGGACTGGTTTCAATTTGCCGACGAGCCAAGACATGGCCGGGAGGACGGCGAGAATTTCAACTTCGGCCTCGTGGACATTCACGACCAGCCTTACGACGAGATCACCGCGCTCTTCGCTTCGCTGAACATGGAACAACTCAAGGCCCAACCCGCTTCCAACCGGCTTGATGCGTCGTCTGGAATTCCGCCCGCGCCGGAGAATCCCTTCGCCGAATTCACGCCAACGCGCGCGCTTAAACACTGGGACAGGGAGCGGGGCTTCGTCCGACCTGCCTCGCCATTCCCGATGGGCGATCTTTATCTTTGCTGGAAGCGGGACGCGCTTTATCTCGGTCTCTACGCCATCGACATCGTGGAAGCCGCTTATTATCGCAGCGCTTCCGTGCCGAAGGCCGACCGCGCGTTGTGGACGGTGCGAAGCGGCGGGCGGGAGATCGTGCGGGCGCGCATCGGCGCCGAACGCGAACCGCTGGTGAGTGATTCCCGCGTGCGCGTCCGCACG
>Ga0193753_10001206_pt1 | contig 22602 bp, 17 predicted proteins | sample H1c2metaG_FD_144925 | JGI IMG/M metagenome (GOLD analysis project Ga0193753, IMG submission 144925) | Soil microbial communities from a riparian zone of the East river system, Colorado, United States - H1c2 | ecosystem: Environmental > Terrestrial > Soil > Riparian zone | place: USA: East... | reverse complement strand
CGTTCGCCGGCCACCGGTCGCGCCTTCAGCCAGGCATAGCGCTCCCAGTCGCGACCTTCGCGCTGGAAGTACTGCTCCATCGCCGCGAACGACAAGGCCACCCGGCCGGCATTGCCGAACGGGCGCAGGCGCAGGTCGACGCGGTGGCTGAAGCCGTCGACCGTGGTCTCGTCGAGCAGCTTGGCGAGTTGCTGTCCGAGCCGCGCGAAATAATCCTCGGCATGCAGCCCGCGCGCGCCGTCGCTGTCGCCGTTTTCCGGATAGGCGTAGACCAGGTCGACATCGGAGCTGAAGTTCAGCTCGCCGCCGCCTAGCTTGCCCAGACCGAACACGACCAGCCGCTGCGCCTCGCCGTCCGGCGACCGCACCATGCCGTAGCGTTGCGCGAATTCGGTTTCCAGCGCGTGCAGCGCGGTCTGCAGGCAGATCTCGGCCAGGCGCGTGCTGCCGGCGAGCGTCGCATCGACATCGTCGAAGCCGAGCACGTCGCGCCAGACCAGGCGCGCGGATTCGGCGCTGCGGTAGCGGCGCAGCAGCATCGGCCAGTCGTTGCGGTTGGCCGGTTCGAGTGCTGGAGGCAACGCAGGTTCCGCGCCGTCATCGGCCGCCAGCCGCGCCAGCAGATCGGGCTGCCTGGCCAATACGCCGGTAGCGAAGTCGCTGGCCATAACGACCTTCCGGCATCGCTGGTTCAGCGCATCGGTCCACGCGAGCGCGGGTGCTACCGCGCGCAATTGCGCGAGGGCACGGTCGGCGATGGCATCTAGAGCGGCGTCGGCGTTGTCCACGCTGCGATTGTGTCATGCCGACTTGAGATCGCTGGCTCGGTTTGGCTGTCGCTCGACACCATATGGAGCCGCGCGCCTTCGCAAACGAAGGTCGGCGATGCCACTCCAGAAGGCGACGAGGATGGCGTGCGAGGTCGCGCGCCCTCACCCAGCCCCGCTCCATGGAGCAAACATGCTTTCGAGCGAACACGCTTTTCGTAGGAGCGGCTCTAGCCGCCAGCTTTTGCGGACGCACCCGCCACGGGAAGAGCTCGCGGCTGAAGCCGCTCCTACGAAAAGCGGAGCAGCGTCACTGGATCCTGGCGTTGGCGGGAATGACGCCCGATAAGGCTCGCCAACAACGCGCAGGCATAAAAAAAGCCCGGAGCGGCGAACCGCTACGGGCTTTGCTCCCTCCCCCACGTCGGGTGCGCTGGCATCGTGAAGGAATCGTTATTCCCGATGCACGCTGCAGTGCAAAAAAGAACTGGCGGGTTCAGAAAGGCGCGACGTTTCAGGCCGCCTTGCGCGCCGCTTGTCCCTGTCCCAGGACGGCAAGAACGGCCTGGGCCGCCGTCTCGCCGGACTCGCAGCCGCCCTCCATGAAACCCTGCGTGTCCAGCGCGCAATGCTCGCCGGCGAAATGCAGCCCGCCGACCGATTCGCCCATCGCACCGCGCAGCCCGGTCCAGTCGCCTGGCCGGAAACAGGCATAACTGCCCAGCGTCCACGGATGCGAAGGCCAGTGGAACCGTGCCTCGCGCCCGCCCGCCCGTGCGCCAGCGATTCCCAGGAACACCTTGTCGATCGCGGCCGTAGCCGCATCCGCCTGCTGCTTCGGCGACCCCTGCCCGAGTTCCACGCCGTGGCGGCCACCGGTGAAGTTGGTCAGCACGCCGCCGCTGCCGGCTTGCTTGCGCGTGGTCTCCCACGTGGTCTGGAACGCCAGATCGCTCATCGATGCGCCATTGGCCTGGTGCTCGCGCCACACGCGGCGGTCGTAACCGATCATCAGCTTGGCGTTGCTGCCGTAGCCCAGCGTATCGATCGCACGGCGCTTCGCCGCCGGCAGGTCGACATCGATGCGCACTTTGCGCAACAGGGTGAACGGCAAGGCCAGGATCGCCTGCCTGGCGCGTACGTCGCGCGTCGCGCCATCGCGGCGGAAAGTGAGCGTGTAACCGGCTGCATCGCCGCGCACCGCCTCGAGCACGCTGCCGGTTTCCATCGCGTCTGCGAGCTTGTCGGCCAGGCCGCGCGGGATCAGGTCGTTGCCGCCGCGCACGTGGAAACGCTCGTCGCTGACGCCGAATACGGCGAAGCGTTCCTTGTCGTCGGTGCCGATGAAAGTGAGGAAATTCAGCGCCGACTGCTGGTCGATCTCCAATCCCATTTCGGTGGTGTATGCGACATCGATCAGCTTGCGCAGCCAGCCGTTGACGCCGTTCTTGTCCAGCCACTGCGCGATGGACGCGCCGTCGAGCACCATTGCGTTCTGGTGGTCGGCATAGGTGATGTCGCCGTCGCCGAGCGTAGCCAGGTCGCGCTCGACCGCGGCCGCCACCGGCACGAAAGCCTTCACGATCTCGCGCTCGCCGATCGCGCGGCCGTCGAAGAACCAGGTGTCGTGGTCGGTATCGCCTTCGAGCAGATCGTCGAGCGGCAAGCCGAGTTCGGTGGCCATGGCGCGGATACGGACGTGGTCGGTATCGATCAGTTCGCCGCCCAGTTCGATCACCTGGCCATCGGGGAAGTGGTTGCGCAGGCTCAGCATGCGTCCGCCGACCCGGTTCTGCGCCTCGAACAGGCGCACGCGCACCCCCGCCTGCCGCAAACGATAGGCCGCGGTCAGCCCGGCGATGCCGGCGCCGACGACGACGACTTCGTCGCCTGCCTGCATCGCAGGCTTGGGCATCGGTGCGCAACCGGAGAGCAGCAGGCCCGTACCCGCGCTTGCGCCCTGGATGAAGCGGCGACGCTTACGGTCGATGCGGAATTCGCGCCCTTGTTCGTAGAATTCGTCGAGCGGCGCGGCATCGTGCAGGGAGGCGCGCGCGATCCGCGCGGCGCGCTGCAACAGATCGAACAGTGGCGTGCGGCCCATGCTTGTCCCCTTGCGTCGTCATGAGTACGGCGGCTTCCGGCTTTTCGTAGGAGCGGCTTCAGCCGCGAGCTTTTGATGTGGCTGGTCGACGCTGGGAAAGCTCGCGGCTGAAGCCGCTCTTACGAAGAGCAAAAGTGAGCCTTCGTCGGGAAGTTAACGCCGTTCGATGCCCATGCAGGACACGGATCAATCCGGACGCGGCCCGCGCTTGAGGTCGCGCAGGATCTCGCGCGCCGCATTGCGTCCCGGCAGACCGGTAACGCCGCCGCCGGGATGCGTGCCGGAGCCACAGAGATAAAGATTGCCCAGCGCGCCGCGATAGTTGCCCTGGCCCAGCCACGGCCGCGCGCTGAACAACTGGTCCAGGCCCAGCGAGCCGTGAAAGATGTCGCCGCCGACCAGGCCGAACTCGCGTTCCAGATCCAGCGGCGACAGCGCCTTGTAGCCGAGCACGCTGCGCCTGAAATTGGGCGCGTAGGCATCGACCGTGTCGATCATCAGTTGCGCCACCGTGTCGCGATGCGCATCCCAGCCGCCGTCGACCTCGGGATGGACGTGCTGGCAGAACAGGCTGGCGACATGCTGGCCCTGTGGCGCCAGGGTGTCGTCGAGCGTGGAGGAGATCACCACCTCGACGATCGGCGCGCGCGACCAGCCCGCGTTGTACTCCTTCGACTTGGCATCGAAATAGGCGCGCTCGAAATACTGCAGTGTCGGCCCGACCAGGATCCCGCTCTGATGATGCGGCTGCAATTGCGTACCGGGTGCGGCGGCGAAATCGGGCAGCTCGGACAGCGCCACGTTCATGCGGAAGGTGCCGGAGCCGCAGCGGTAGTGGTCGGCGCGTTCCGCGGTGTCCTGGTCGAGATGCTCGCGCGCGATCAGCCGCTGGTAGAGCAGCTTCGGGTTGAGGTTGGAGACGATGGTCCTGGCGCGCAGTTCGCGGCCGTCGACCAGCTTTACGCCGACCGCTTTTCCGTTCTCGACGACGACGCGTTCCACGCCCGCATTGGTGTCGACGTCGACGCCGCGCGCCGCGCATTCCTTCGCTATCGTCTGCGTGATCGCGCCCATGCCGCCGATCGCATGGCCCCACACGCCGGATTTGCCGTTGACCTCGCCGAATACGTGATGCAGCAGCACGTAGGCCGAACCCGGCGTGTACGGGCTGGCGAAATTGCCGACCACCGAATCCCAGCCCAGCGTGGCCTTGAGCGGTTGCGATTCGAACCAGTGGTCGAGCATCTCGCCGGCCGATTTGGTGAACAGGTCGAGCAGGTCGCGGCGGCCGCGCATGTCCAGGTGCTTGAGCCGCTTGGCCACGTCGTAGGAGGACAGCCAGTCGGCCAGCACGAAACGATCGGACACGTTCGGCGGCGCGCGCGTCATCAGTTCGCGCAGCACCACGACCACCCGATCGAGCATCGCGTAGTACTCGGGCAGGCGTTCGGCGTCGCGTCCGCTCCACTTCGCCACTTCCGCCTGCGTCTGCTCGCCGCCGAGGCGGAAGGCGCGGCCGTCGGGCAGCGGCAGGAAGTTCGCGTAGGGCCGTTCGACCACGCGCAGTCCGTGCTCGGTCAAGCGCAGATCGCGGATCACCTGCGGGTTGAGCAGGCTGACGGTGTAGCTGGCGGTGGAATTGCGGAAGCCGGGATGGAACTCCTCAGTCACCGCGGCGCCACCAACGATGCCGCGCCGCTCCAGCACGCGCACTTTCAGCCCGGCCCCGGCCAGATAGGCCGCACAGACCAGGCCGTTGTGGCCGCCGCCGATGATCAGGACGTCGCTTTGCTGTGGGTCGGTCATGCCAGTTCCGCGGAAGCCTTTATTGCGGAAGTGTAGCCCGGGCGAGCGCACCCGAGCCGCTGGTTCCAACGAACGCCCTTTCGCTTAGGGGGCATGATTCGGATCGGACTCGTCATTTGGCGAAAGCGAAATCCCCGAAGTCGTCATCCCGGCGCAAGCCGGGATCCAGGCCGGCCTCAATTGTGGTTGCGCGGTGGGTCGTGACATGGAAAAGAGCTTCCGGGCTTTGCCCGGGTCACTTTCTTTGTTGGCCCAAAGAAAGTAACCAAAGAAAGGGCCTAAACGATTTCTGGAATTCGTCGCCGTTGCGGCAGCCCGGCGCCAGCTTCGTCTCGTCGCTGCCGGCTTTCTTTCTGTCGCTTCGAAATTTATTTCGTTGGCACAGGGAGCTCAACTCGGCCTGTGCCGCCCAGTAATGGCAGCGGCGAAATCATGCATCGAGGTGACTCCGTCGAAGAAACGTTTTCCAAGCGCCCGCGCCCGAATTCGGGCCAAGAACAAGAGGGTGACCCGCAACGAAAGGCAGCAGCGCGGGCATCGGCCAGGTGGCGATATCGCCAAGAGGTTTGGAGGCCCTTTCTTTGGTTACTTTCTTTGGGCCAACAAAGAAAGTGACCCGGGCAAAGCCCGGAAGCTCTTTTCCATGTAACCGGTCGCACCGCAACCAGCACGGGCGTCGGCCTGGATCCTGGCTTCGCCGGGATGACGAGCTAGGACAAGATCAAAATGGGTCCCAGCTTGCGCTGGGATGACGAAGGTATGGAGCAAACGCTGCGCGTCTGGTTGCGCATCTGGTTGCGCATCTGGGCTGCGCATCTGGTTGCGCATGCGGACCGCGCAAAAGAAAGGCCCGCTTTCGCGGGCCTTTCGGTGCAACTTTTTATTACGTCGCAGGGGACGGATCAGAAATCCATGCCGCCCATACCGCCCATGCCACCGCCGCCGCCCTGCATCGACGGCTCGTCCTTCTTCGGAGCCTCGGCCACCATCGCTTCGGTGGTGATCATCAGGCCCGCGATCGAAGCCGCGTTCTGCAGCGCCGAACGGGTGACCTTGGTCGGATCCAGGATGCCGAACTCGATCATGTCGCCGTATTCGCCGGTCGCCGCGTTGTAGCCGTAGTTGCCCTTGCCGGCGGCCACGTTGTTCAGCACCACCGAAGGCTCTTCGCCGCAATTGGCGACGATCTCGCGCAGCGGCGCTTCCATCGCGCGCTTGGCGATGTTGATGCCGTGGTTCTGGTCTTCGTTGGCGCCCTTCAGGTCACCGATGGCCTGCAGCGCGCGGATCAGCGCAACGCCGCCGCCCGGGACCACGCCTTCTTCCACCGCCGCACGCGTAGCGTGCAGGGCGTCTTCGACGCGGGCCTTCTTTTCCTTCATCTCGATCTCGGTCGATGCGCCGACCTTGATCACCGCCACGCCGCCGGCCAGCTTGGCCACGCGCTCCTGCAGCTTCTCGCGGTCGTAGTCCGAAGAGGTCTCTTCGATCTGCGCCTTGATCTGCTTGATGCGGCCTTCGATCGAAGCCGTGTCGCCGGCGCCGTCGATGATCGTGGTGTTTTCCTTGGTGACCTGGATCTTCTTGGCGCGGCCCAGATCCTTGATGGTCGCCTTCTCCAGCGAGAGGCCGACTTCTTCGGAGATCACGGTGCCGCCGGTCAGCGTCGCCATGTCTTCCAGCATCGCCTTGCGACGGTCGCCGAAGCCCGGCGCCTTGACGGCGCAGACTTTGACGATGCCGCGGATGGTGTTGACCACCAGCGTAGCCAGAGCCTCGCCTTCGACTTCTTCGGCGACGATCAGCAGCGGCTTGCCGGCCTTGGCCACGCCTTCCAGCACGGGCAGCAGGTCGCGCACGTTGGAGATCTTCTTGTCGTGCAGCAGGATGTACGGATCGTCCAGCTCGGCCGACATCGACTGCTGGTTGTTGACGAAGTACGCCGACAGATAGCCGCGGTCGAACTGCATACCCTCGACCACGTCGAGCTCGTTCTCCAGGCCCGAACCTTCTTCAACCGTGATCACGCCTTCCTTGCCGACCTTCTTCATCGCGTCGGCGATGATGGTGCCGATCGACTCGTCGGAGTTGGCCGAGATCGTGCCGACCTGGGCGATCGCCTTGTCGTCGATGGTGGGCTTGGACAGGTTCTTCAGCTCGCCGACGGCGGCGACGACCGCCTTGTCGATGCCGCGCTTGAGATCCATCGGGTTCATGCCGGCGGCGACCGCCTTCATGCCTTCGCGGATCAGCGCCGCGGCCAGCACGGTCGCGGTGGTGGTGCCGTCGCCGGCGTTGTCGGAGGTCTTGGAAGCGACTTCCTTGACCATCTGCGCGCCCATGTTCTCGAACTTGTCGGCCAGTTCGATTTCCTTGGCGACGGAGACGCCGTCCTTGGTGATGGTCGGGGCGCCGTAGCTCTTCTCGAGCACGACGTTGCGGCCCTTCGGGCCGAGCGTTGCCTTGACGGCATTGGCGAGGATGTTGACGCCGCGCAGCATGCGCGCGCGCGAATCCTCACCGAAACGGATTTCTTTGGCAGCCATTGCACTAACTCCAGAATTAGAAAATTTACGGAGAACCGGTTCTGTAGAGCGGAGCTTGCTCCGCTGCTCTTCCTCGAACCTTGGCGAAAAGCAGCGGAGCAAGCTCCGCTCTACAGAGAAAAATCAGCCGAGGATCGCGAAGATGTCGTCTTCTTTCACGATCTTGTATTCGACGCCTTCCAGCTTGTAGGCGCTGCCCGAGTACTGGCCGTAGATGACCTTGTCGCCGACCTTGACCTTCGGCGCGCGCAGGCTGCCGTTGTCGAGCGCCTTGCCTTCGCCGACGGCGACGACTTCGCCCTTGGTGGGCTTTTCTTTGGCGTTGTCGGGGATCAGGATGCCGCCGGCGGTGACTTCGTCGGCTTCGATGGGCTTGACGACCACGCGGTCGTAGAGCGGCTTGAGATTCATTGCGACCCTCTTAAGTTCTTGATTGGCGGGGAGAAAACAGTTACCTGGACCGGCGATTTTAGCAGTCGCAGCCTGCGAGTGCCAACGCCGGGAACAATAAAAACCCGAGTGCATCGGGATGGCTGGAGACGTTGGGCCTCGGACAGGGCCTTTCAAGGGGCTCGACGGACGGCAAAGCCCAGTCGGCTACCCTAGGCGCCCCTCAAGCCGCGCCCGATCCCTTGTCCGTACTCGTCTGCTTCTGCACCTGCCCCGACCCGGACAGCGCCGCGCGCATCGCCGATACGCTGGTGGCCGAGCACCTGGCCGCCTGCGTCAACCTGCTGCCCGGCCTGCGTTCGGTCTATCGCTGGCAGGGGCAGGTGGAACATGCCGATGAGATGCTGTTGCTGATCAAGACGACGGCGGACCGGCTGCAGGCGCTGCAGCAACGGATCCAGGCGCTGCATCCGTATGAACTGCCGGAAGTGATCGCGGTCGAAGCTGCGGGCGGCCTGCCCGCCTACCTCGGCTGGGTCGCCGAACAGACGCGCGAAGAGAATCGATGATGACGATGTGGTTGCGCGGCCTGGCTGCGCTGGTGCTCACCCTGCTTGCGGCGCTGCCCGCGTCGGCGGTCGACGAGGACGACCTGCTGCCGGTCGACCTGGCTTTCGCATTGACCGCCACTGCCGGCACCCGCGGCAGCCTGCAGCTGCACTGGAAAATCGCCGACGGCTATTACCTTTATCGCCATCGCATTTCGGTGCAGCCCGACGCGGCGTTCAAGGCGCAGCCGCTGCAACTGCCACGCGGCGACAGGCACACCGACGAGTTCTTTGGTGAAGTCGAAACCTACCGCGGCACGCTCGCCGCGACCTTGCCTGGCGCGGCGACCGACAGCACGCAGCAGGTCACGCTGAAAGTGAAATATCAGGGCTGTGCGGATGCCGGCGTGTGCTACCCGCCGCAGACGCGCACGTTGACCGTGGCTTTGCCTTTCGTAAGAGCGGCTTCAGCCGCGAGCTCTTCCCCGCCTTCGCAAGAGCACGATCAAAAGCTCGCGGCTGAAGCCGCTCCTACGAAAAGCGATCCCGGCTTCGCTGCGCTCGGCCAGAAGCTGGGCGCAGGCGGCGGCGCATCGCCGCTCGGCACCGCGCCGAACGGCGCGAGCGATGCCCTGCCGCTGCCGCCGGAGCAGGCGTTCAAGTTCGAAGCCATCGCCGATGGCGGCAACGCGTTGCTGCTGCGCTTCACGCCGGCCAAGGGTTACTACCTGTACCGCGACAAGACTTCGCTGAAGCTCGATGCCGATGGCGTCGCGCTCGAGCGCCCGCGCTGGCCGAAAGGCGTGCTGCATCGCGACGAGCACTTCGGCAATGTCACGGTGTTCTTCGACCAGATCGACGTGCCGGTGCCGCTCACGCGCAGCGTCGCCGACGCGCGCAAGGCCACGCTGACCGCGACTTTCCAGGGCTGCCAGGAGGACGGCATCTGCTATCCGCCGATGACGCGGACGGTGTCCTTGAACTTGCCGACAGGCACGATCGCCGCAGCGCCTGCTGTTGTGGGAGCGGCTTCAGCCGCGACACCCGGTCTGGAAAGCGCTGTCGCGGCTGAAGCCGCTCCCACAAACGCCGATGCCTCCGGGGCCGTCGACGAAAGTCGGGAAAAGCTCGCGGCTGAAGCCGCTCCCCGGATCGAGTCCGGGGCAGGCTCTACGAAGGGCACGGCTGCGACGGAGTTGGCGGAGGATTCGCGGCTCGCGGCTGCGCTGTCCGGATCGCACCGCTGGCTGACCCTGCTCGGCTTCTTCGGCGCGGGCCTGCTGCTGGCTTTCACGCCCTGCGTACTGCCGATGATCCCGATCCTGTCCGGCCTGATCGCCGGACGCGGCGAGCGCATCGGCGCGCAGCGCGCGTTCACGCTGTCGCTGGTGTACGTGCTGGCGAGCGCCGTCGTGTTCACGATTGCCGGCGTGATCGCGGGACTGGTGGGTGCCAACCTGCAGGTCGCGTTCCAGACACCGTGGGTCATCTTCGCCTTCGCAGCCTTGTTCATCGCCTTGTCGCTGTCGATGTTCGGCTTGTACGAGTTGCAATTGCCGGCGGCACTGCGCCAGCGCATCGGCGCCGTCACCGACAAGCAGCGCGGCGGCTCATGGGCCGGCGTCGCCGCGATGGGCGCCTTGTCGGCATTGATCGTCGGCCCCTGCGTGGCGCCGCCGCTGGCCGCCGCGGTGCTGTACATCGGCCAGACCCGCGATCCGGTGTTCGGTGGCGCAGCGCTGTTCCTGCTCGCCATGGGCATGGGCGCGCCGCTGCTGGCGTTCGGCGTCGCCGCCGGGCGCGGGCTGCCGACCTCCGGACCCTGGATGACGGCGGTGCAGCGCGTGTTCGGCTTCGTGTTCGTCGGACTGGCGATCTGGATGCTGTCGCGGATCCTGCCGGGCGTGGCGACGCTGGTCCTGTTCGGACTGCTCGCGCTCGCAGCGGCGGCTTGGACGTTCGCGCTGGCCAAGCCGGACAGCAGCGACCGCACGCGCCTGATCGCGCGTTTCGTCGGCCTGGTACTTGCCGTCGTCGGCGCCGCCGAATTGCTCGGCGCGATGGCCGGCGGCCGCGATCCGCTGCAACCGCTGGCCGGCGCCTTCGGCGCCAGGCACGAGGCGCGCGAGCTCGGATTCCGGATGATCAAATCGACGGCCGACCTGGACCGCGAAGTCGCGGCCGCACGCGCCGCGGGCCAGCCGCTGTTGTTCGACTTCTACGCCGACTGGTGCGTGGCCTGCAAGGAAATGGAGAAGTACACCTTCACCGAACCGGCAGTGCACGACGCGCTGGCCGACTTCGTAGTGTTGAAGGCCGACGTAACCGCGAACGACGAGCTCGATCAGGCGTTGATGAAGCGCTTCGGGATCATCGGCCCGCCAGCGACGTTGTTCTTCGCCGATGGCGCCGAGCGGCGCGAGCTGCGGCTGATCGGCTTCGAGAAAGCCGACGCCTTCGTCGCGCGCAGCCGGCGCGCGGCGCAATGACGTCGGGCACCGGCAAGATCCTGCTGGTCGCGCTCGCGGCCGGTGCGCTCGGCCTGATCGCCTCGCTCGCTTTCGATGGCCCTGGCCCGTTGCTGAGAACCGAATTGGGCCAGCGCGCACTGCAGGGCGCGCTGTCGGCGAGCGCACCGCAGGCACCGGCCGGCGTCGCGGTCGCCAGGCGTGGCGAGCCTGTGCCCGAGATGGTCCTGCCCGATCTCGACGGCAAACCCGTCATCGTCCCCAAGGCCTATGCCGGCCGGCCGCTGCTGATCAACGTCTGGGCCAGCTGGTGCGGGCCCTGCATCAAGGAAATGCCGGAGCTGCAGCGCTATGCCGCGGAACAGGCCGCGCAGGGCGTGCAGGTGGTCGGCATCGCCCTCGATGACGTCGCGGCGGTGCGCGATTTCCTGACGACCACGCCGGTCGCCTACCCCATCCTGCTGGAAGCCGCAGGGCCGGCCGATGCCGGCGTGCGCCTGGGCAACCCCAAAGGCGTGCTGCCGTACTCGGTGCTGATCTCCGCCGACGGCCGCCTGCTGAAGCAGCGGATCGGCCCGTTCGAGTCCGGCGAAATCACTGGGTGGGCGCAACCGTGACCCCGTCCACGAATCAAACACGCGCTTAATTTTCGCCAATTAGGCCGAACTTCGGCGAACTGGACAGCATTGGCGCGATCGCGCAGACTGCCGGCCTGTCGTGTCCCGAGCCTGTCGATGGCCAAGCTGCTGGTCCTGCACGGACCCAACCTCAACCTGCTCGGCAGCCGCGAGCCGGAGATTTATGGCCGCGCGACCCTGGCCGAGATCGATGCCGACCTGGTCACCCGTGCCATGGAGAAAGGCCATGACCTGGAAAGTTTCCAATCCAATGCCGAGCACGACCTGATCGCGCGCGTGCAGGCCGCCCGCGACGACGATACCGACTTCATCCTGATCAATCCGGCCGGGTTCACCCATACCTCGGTGGCGCTGCGCGATGCGCTGGCTGCGGTGGCGATCCCGTTCATCGAAGTGCACCTGTCCAACCCCCATGCCCGCGAGCCGTTCCGCCGCACCAGCTATTTCAGCGACCTCGCCATGGGCGTGGTCTGCGGCTTCGGCCCGCTGAGCTACGGCCTGGCGCTGGCCGCTGCGATACGACGTCTCGAATCCGAAAACTGACCTATTCCCTTTAGCCGAACCTCTCCCGCCCGCGGGAGCAGGCGCCAACCGAGGCCGACATGGACCTGAGAAAAATCAAGAAGCTGATCGACCTGCTCGAGGAATCCAACCTCGCCGAGATCGAAATCAAGGAGGGCGAGGAGTCGGTGCGTCTGGCGCGCACGCCGACCGGCAGCATGACCTACGCAGCGCCGGCGATGCTGCATGCGCCGCACGCGCAGCAGGCGCCGATGCCGATGCAGTCGCCGACCGAAGCGGCCACCGGCGGCACCAAACCGCAGAGCGACCTGCCCGACGGCCACGTGCTGCGCGCGCCGATGGTGGGCACGTTCTACCTGTCGCCCAGCCCGGACAAGCCGCCCTTCGTCAGCCTCGGCCAGACGGTCAAGGCAGGCGAGACGCTGGGCATCATCGAGGCGATGAAGATGTTCAATCCGATCGAAGCCGACGTGTCGGGCACGGTGCTGTCGATCCTCGGCGAGAGCGGCCAGCCGGTCGAATTCGACCAGCCGCTGTTCGTGATCGGCTGAAAGCCGGGAATCGGGAATGGAGAATCGGGAGTCGTTCAAGCGACCGCACGAGCGGCTTGACGTTTGGCGGGATTCGATGGAGTTAGTGGAAATGATTTATACGCTTTCATCAGGCTTTCCGGGCAGCGAGCGCTTCGGCCTGACGTCGCAGATGCGCCGGGCTGCCGTGAGCGTCCCGTCGAATATTGCAGAAGGCGCAGCGCGGCGCTCTACGCCCGAATACCTCCGCTTTCTCTCGATCGCCCGTGGCTCCCTTTCCGAACTAGATACCCAGCTTCAGATTGCTATTCGCCTTGGCTATAGCCCATTAGAGCCAGAACTTACAGAAATTATTGATCGAGTGTTCGCCAAAATAACGGCCCTCATCAATGCGCTCGATAACCGTGGAGAACGATGATGTCAGCTGGTAACCGATTCCCCATTCCCGATTCCCGATTCCCATGCTAGACAAAGTCGTCATCGCCAATCGCGGCGAAATCGCGCTGCGCATCCTGCGCGCGTGCCACGCGCTGGGCATCCGTACGGTCGCCGTGCATTCCACCGTCGACCGCAACCTGAAGCACGTGGCCATGGCCGACGAGTCGGTCTGCATCGGCCCGGCCGCGTCCAGCGACAGTTACCTCAACATGCCGGCGATCATCGCCGCGGCCGAAGTCACCGATGCGCAGGCGATCCATCCCGGCTACGGCTTCCTCAGCGAGAACGCCGATTTCGCCGAACGCGTCGAGCAGTCCGGTTTCATCTTCATCGGGCCCAAGGCCGCCACGATCCGCCTGATGGGCGACAAGGTCGAAGCGATCCGCGCGATGAAGGACGCCGGCGTGCCCTGCGTGCCCGGCAGCGGCGGACCGCTCGGCGACGACACCACCACCAACGTCAAGATCGCGCGCGAGATCGGTTATCCGGTGATCGTGAAAGCGGCCGGCGGCGGCGGCGGGCGCGGCATGCGCGTGGTGCATACCGAAGCGCACCTGGGCAATGCCATCGCCACGACGAAAACCGAAGCCAAGGCCGCGTTCGGCAACGACATGGTCTACATGGAGAAGTTCCTCGAGAACCCGCGCCACGTCGAAATCCAGGTGCTCGCCGACGGCCAGGGCAACGCGATCCATCTGGGCGAGCGCGACTGCTCGATGCAGCGCCGCCACCAGAAAGTGGTCGAAGAGGCGCCTGCGCCCGGCATCACGCCCGAGCAGCGCGCCGAGATCGGCAAGGTCTGCATCGAGGCGTGCCTGCGCATCGGCTACCGCGGCGCCGGCACGTTCGAGTTCCTGTACGAAAACGGGCGCTTCTACTTCATCGAGATGAATACCCGCATCCAGGTGGAGCATCCGGTCACCGAACTGGTCACCGGCATCGACCTGGTGCGCGAGCAGCTGATGATCGCCGCCGGCCACAAGCTGTCGATCAAACAGTCGGACATCGTGCTGACCGGCCACGCCATCGAGTGCCGCATCAACGCCGAGGATCCGGACAGCTTCATGCCCTCGCCCGGCCTGATCAGGCATTTCCATGCGCCCGGCGGACCCGGCGTGCGCGTGGATTCGCATATCTACGAAGGCTATCGGGTGCCGTCCAACTACGATTCGATGATCGGCAAGCTGATCGTGCACGGCCCCGACCGCGACACCGCGATCGCACGCATGCGCGTGGCGCTGAGCGAGATGGTGGTCGACGGCATCAAGACCAATATCCCGCTGCAGCAGCGGATCCTGTCCGACCGCGGCTTCCAGCTGGGCGGTCAGAACATCCATTATCTGGAGAAGCGGTTGGCGGAGCGGAAAGAGAAGTCGTTGTCGATCGTGTGACGGGCCGTCGCCGCCTTCGCTTTAGGCCGTCATTCCCGCGAAGGCGGGAATCCAGTGACTTATCGCTTTCTGCATGAATTGACGCGACCTGCCATATCGCGCGCCATCACCCAACCCTCTCCCGCAAGCGGGAGAGGGCTATGGCAAAGTCACTGGATTCCCGCCTTCGCGGGAATGACGGCTAAAAAAACGAGCGCGGTAATGCCATGACCGATCCCAAACGTCAGCACCGCCGCGCCGCCAAAACCCAGCTCGACAACACCGTCGTCGGCATCGAGCTGACCCTGATCAGCATCATCCAGGGCCTAGCGCTGGGCGTGCTGGCCACTGCGGCGATCGCACCGTTGATCGGTTTCCAGTGGATGACATGGCCGTACATCGCGACCGGCCTGCTGGTGATCCTGATCTTCTGGTCGCGTTCGCTGGTGCACACCTTGTCGTTCATCGGCTGGCCGCTGGAATTCGGCCACACCTTCATCTATTTCGCGGCGACGCTGATCGAGGCCGTGGCGCTGAGCCAGGTCGCCGATCCGGAGCGCTGGTTCGCGCTGAATGCGCTTTATGCCGCGGCGGTATGGGGCCTGTACGCCTGGGACCTGCGCGTGGTGCGCAAGCACGCCGACGATTTCCAGACGCCGGGCGAACGCGCGCTGCTCGACGACATCATCAAGGACCAGCGCGTCAACATCGCATTGATGATGCCGATGGCGGTCGCGTTCCAGGCACTGTCCTGGTGGCTGGTGCACGCGTATCCGCAATGGTTCCTCGACCGCCACTGGCACCTGCTGCCGATCGGGCTGACGCTGCTGTTCAGCCTCAACTACCTGTACGGCGGCGTGCGCCTGCTGCGCCGGCGCCAGGACTGGATCGTCGAACGCAACGCGCAGGAGCGCGCGGAAGCCTGATGCGGGGATTCCGGCCCGCTCCGGAATGACGAATACTAGGCGCCATGCCTTTCCTCGAACTCACCCTGCGCTGCCGCGAATCCGAACAGCCGCGCTATGAAAATGCGCTGGACGATGTCGGCGCGCTGGCGGTGACCCTGCTCGATGCCGATGCGGACACCTCGAACGAACACGCCATCCTCGAACCCGGCGTCGGCGAGACGCCGTTGTGGGACGCGATGGTGCTGAGCGCGCTGTTTGCCGACGACGCCGACCCGCTGCTGCTGCTGGCAGCGCTGGAAGCCTTCGATCCGGGGCTGGATTGGTCGCAGGCGCGTTTCCGCAAGGTGGAGGACCAGGACTGGGAGCGCGCCTGGATGGACCAGTACGAGCCGCTGCGCTTCGGCAGGCGCACCTGGATCGTGCCGTGGAATCACGAGATTCCCGCCGAAGCCAGCGACCCGGCATCGGCCATCGTGCGGCTCGATCCGGGTTTGGCCTTCGGCTCCGGCACGCATCCGACCACTTCGCTGTGCCTGCAATGGCTCGATGGCCTTGCCCAGGATGGGCGACTGGAAAACGAAACCGTCCTCGACTTCGGTTGCGGCAGCGGAATCCTGGCCCTGGCCGCACTCAAGCTCGGCGCCGCGCGCGCGGTCGGCGTCGACAACGACCCGCAGGCGTTGACCGCCACCGGCGACAACGCCGAGCGCAACGACGTCGGCGACCGCATCCAGGTATTCCTGCCCACCGAAGAACCGGCGACAACCTACCCTATCGTGGTCGCCAATATCCTCGCCTCGGCACTGGATGCGCTGGCCGCCACGCTGGCGGCGCGCGTGGCGCCGGGGGGCCGCATCGCGCTGTCGGGGATACTGAAGGGCCAGGAAGACGAACTGCTGTTGCGCTACGGCACCTGGTTCGCCGAGCTGTCGGTTGCGCAGGAAGGTGACTGGGTGCGCATCGACGGCCTACGCAAACATGCTTGAATAAAACGCATGTTCGTCAAATGTCCCCGCTGCCATTCCCTGGTCGCCATCGATGCCGTCACCGGCGCGCCGCCGGAGTATTGCCCCTATTGCGATAGCCCGATCGCCGGGGTGGATCCCGATCCGGTGGCGGACGAGGCATCGAACGCGGCCGCGACGCTCGAAGCCTCGGCGAGCGAGCCGTCGATGGCCGAAGCGGAGGCCGCCGATATGTCGCCGCCTGATGACATCGCGGGCGCGGGCATCCACGATGCCGACCCGGAAGTGGACGATGTAACGTCGGCAAATATCGAGCCGGATGAAGCCGCGGCAACCGCTCTGCCCGTCTCACCGGCCGGGCAGAGCCTGGCGAGCTCGCCGGAGGATAGCGCTGCAGAAGACCCGTCGGAGCCGACGCAGGCTCCACCGCAGTCCGCTGACGGAATCGATATCGATGCAGCGGCGCTTGCCGAAAAGCCGGCCGCGCCGAAACGGCGCAAACGCGCCGCACCCAGCTTCGTGCGACGACCGGCGCAGGCGCCGCGTCGTCCCACGCCGCCCTGGTTATGGGCGATCGCAGGTGGATTGGCGCTATTGGCGGGGGTGCAGATCGTGTTCGCCGATCGCGCGCAGCTGGCAGCGGATGCGCGCTGGCGGCCGACGCTGGCGGCCGTCTGCGAAGTGCTGCATTGCAAGATATCGCCGTGGCGCGAGCCTGCGGCATTCGCCATGATCGGCCGCGATGTGCGCCAGCACCCCTATATGCCGGGCGCGCTGCGCGTGGACGCCACCTTCCGCAACAATGCGCGCTGGCCGCAACCCTGGCCGGAACTGGTGCTGACGCTGTCCGACGTCAATGGGCGCGCGCTGGGCACGCGCACGTTCTCGGCAAAGGAATACCTGGACAACAAGGTTACGCAAAAGGAAATCGCTTCCGGCCAAAGTGCGGCCATCCGCATGGATGTCATGGAACCGGCGGCCGGCGTGGTGTCGTTTTCCTTCGATTTCCGCTGATGGACGGTGCGATTTTCATTGGCGGCTGCGACTCGGGCGCGCTAGACTTGCCACCCTCGTCGGCGTCACGCTCGGCGGATCTTGTTCCGGAAACCCGCTTGAGCGATTGAACGACGTGTCAGACCGCACCGACAACACCACCCGCAGCGCGCCGCGCACGCCATTGCGCGACCACGTAGCCAATTCGGTGCGCCGTTACCTGCGCGACTTGAACGGCAGCGATAGCGCCGATCTCTACGACGTGGCATTGCGCGAATTCGAGATTCCGCTGTTCGTCGAAGTGATGAACCATTGCGACGGCAACCAGAGCCGCGCCGCCACGATGCTCGGCATCCATCGCGCCACGTTGCGCAAGAAGCTCAAGGACTACGGCCTGAGCTGACCGGCGTCGGTCGCTCTTCGTAAGAGCGGCTTCAGCCGCGAGCTCTTGCTTTTTTACGTACGACTGGCAAGAGCTCGCGGCTGAAGCCGCTCCTACGAAAAGCAAAAGCTGCATCGACAGCGGCTTACCCGGGCTACAATTCGCGTCCCGTTTCGCCTCTTTTTCCCGCATGACTCCTGATCGCCTGCCCGTCCGCCGGGCTCTGTTGTCCGTGTCCGACAAGACCGGCCTGATCGACCTGGCCAAGGCCCTGGCCGCGGGCGGAGCGGAGCTGCTGTCCACCGGCGGCACCGCAAAAGCCTTACGCGACGCGGGTTTAGCGGTGCGCGACGTGGCCCAGGCCACCGGCTTCCCGGAAATGATGGACGGCCGGGTCAAGACCCTGCACCCGATGGTCCATGGCGGTCTGCTCGGCCGCGCCGGCATCGATGACGCGGTGATGGCCGAACACGGCATCGCACCGATCGACCTGCTGGTGCTCAATCTCTACCCCTTCGAGAAAGTCTCGGCTGACCCCGGCAGCTCGATGGACGACATCGTCGAGAACATCGACATCGGCGGTCCGGCGATGCTGCGTTCGGCGGCGAAGAACTACGCGCGCGTCGCGGTGGCGACCGATCCGGCGCAGTACGCCGGCATCGTCGCGGAGCTCGCCGCCAACGATGGCGCGTTGTCGGCAAAGACGCGCTTCGCGCTGTCGGTCGCTGCGTTCAACCGCGTCGCGCAGTACGACGCCTGCATCAGCAACTATCTGTCCTCGATCCTGGAGGACGGTACGCGCAGCGAATTCCCGGCGCAGCAGAACGGCAGCTTCGTCAAGGTCATGGACCTGCGCTATGGCGAGAACCCGCACCAGCAGGGCGCGTTCTACCGCGACCTGTATCCGGTGCCCGGCACGCTGGCCACGTTCACGCAGCTGCAAGGCAAGGAGCTGAGCTACAACAACCTCGCCGATGCCGATGCGGCCTGGGAATGCGTGCGCCAGTTCGAGCAACCGGCCTGCGTGATCGTCAAGCACGCCAATCCCTGCGGCGTGGCGCAGGGCGCGGCCTGCGGCGACGCCTACGAGCTGGCCTACGCCACCGATCCGACTTCGGCGTTCGGCGGCATCATCGCGTTCAACAAGACGCTCGATGCCGCGACCGCGAAAGCCATCCTCGACCGCCAGTTCGTCGAAGTGCTGATCGCACCCGATTACGAACAGGGCGCGCTCGACTACTGCACCAAGAAGGCGAACGTACGCGTGCTGCGCATTCCGCACGGCGACGGCCGCAATAATTACGACGTGAAACGCGTCGGTTCGGGCCTGCTGATGCAGAGCAGCGACATCCGCGAGGTGACCCGCGACGAACTGAAGACCGTCACCCGCCGCGCGCCTACGCCGACCGAGCTGAACGACCTGCTGTTCGCCTGGCGCGTGGCCAAATACGTGAAATCCAACGCCATCGTCTATGCGAAGGACCAGCGCACCATCGGCATCGGCGCCGGGCAGATGAGCCGCGTGGTCAGCGCCAGGATCGCCGGGCTCAAGGCCGAGGAAGCGGGCCTGGTGGTGACCGGATCGGCGATGGCGTCCGATGCCTTCTTCCCGTTCCGCGACGGCATCGATGCCGCGGCGGCGGCGGGGATCAAGGCGGTGATCCAGCCGGGCGGGTCGATGCGCGACAACGAAGTGATCGCTGCGGCCGACGAGCATGGGCTGGCGATGGTGTTTACCGGCGTACGCCATTTCCGCCATTGAGCATGGCTTTGGCGTTTACTCCCCTCAGAAGAGGGTGCTCGCATCGTCGTCGACCCGGCGCAAGCCGGGATCCAGGCCGCACCGACGACGTACCATCCACCGGCCGGAACCTGCATCCGGTTTTCGCCGAACGGAATTTCGACTGGAACGCCATGAATGTCCAAACTCCGCTAACGCCCTACCTTCTGCGATTCGCGGCGGGCTACGTCGTGCTCAGCATCGTCGTCAGCGTCGCCGCGTCCGTATTCGGCCTGAAACCGGGCGTCGGTATCAGTGCCGCGATATTGGTCATCGCGGCGCTTTACCCCGCCAATAAGTTCGCTGGCGACCAGTTGCGGATCTTCACTCGCGGCGAGTTCTGGCGAATGCTGCTCGGCTCTTTGGCGATCGATCTGCTGCTGGAGACCCTGATTGCCTGGCTCGTGGTGCCGAAAGCCGCTACTTCGGGCACGTTCGTGGGAGTGCTCGCATTCGTCGGCCTGCTGCATGCGCTGCTGATCGGCTTCGTGTATTCGGACAACATGATGAAACGTTTCGTCCAGGACAAAATTCGCAAGAAACAAGCAGATCCGGCATGAAGATCCTCGTCATAGGCTCTGGCGGCCGCGAACACGCGCTGGCTTGGAAACTCGCGCAATCGCCACGCATCGGCGAAGTGCTGGTGGCACCCGGCAACGCCGGCACGGCGACCGAGGCGAAATGCCGGAACGTCGAGGTCAATGCCACCGACATCGACGGTCTGCTCGCACTGGTCGAGCGTGAAGGCGTAGCGGTAACGGTGGTCGGTCCGGAAGCGCCGCTGGTAGCCGGCGTGGTGGATCGTTTCCGCGCCGCAGGCCTGCGCATCTTCGGACCGACCGCGAAAGCCGCGCAGCTCGAAGGCAGCAAGGCGTTCGCCAAGGATTTCCTGGCGCGCCACGGCATTCCGACGGCGCATTACGCCGTGCACACGGACGTCGACGACGCATTGGCTTATGTGCGTGAGAAAGGCGCGCCGATCGTGATCAAGGCCGACGGACTCGCAGCCGGCAAGGGCGTGATCGTGGCGATGACGCTCGCCGAAGCCGAGGCCGCGATCACCGACATGCTGGCCGGCAATGCGTTCGGCGCCGCCGGCGCCCGCGTGGTCATCGAAGAGTTCCTCGACGGCGAGGAAGCCAGCTTCATCTCGATGGTCGACGGCAAGACCGCATTGCCGATGGCGACCTCGCAGGACCACAAACGCGTCGGCGACGGCGATACCGGGCCCAATACCGGCGGCATGGGCGCCTATTCGCCGGCGCCGGTGGTCACGCCCGCAGTGCATGCGCGGGTGATGCGCGAGATCGTCGAACCCACCGTGCGCGGCATGGCCGCCGATGGCGTTCCGTTCACTGGTTTCCTGTATGCGGGGCTGATGATCGACAAGTCCGGCGCGCCGAAAGTGATCGAATTCAACGTGCGCTTCGGCGACCCGGAAACGCAACCGGTGATGATGCGGCTGCGCTCGGATCTGCTGGACCTGGTCGAAGCCGCCATCGATGCGCGGCTGCATGAAGCGGAAGCACAATGGGATTCGCGCCCGTCGCTGGGCGTGGTGATGGCTGCCGAGAACTATCCCGGCACGCCGCGGCTCGGCGACCCGATCGGCAGCTGGGATGTGCCGGATGTCGCCGACACCAAGGTCTTCCATGCTGGCACCAAGCTCGTCGATGGCCAGGTGGTCACTGCGGGCGGTCGCGTGCTGTGCGTCTGCGCGCTCGGCGATACCGTGGCCGACGCGCAAAGCAAGGCTTACGCGGAACTGGCGGGCATTTCCTGGCATGGCGAGTTCCATCGTCACGACATCGGCTGGCGCGCGATAGAACGCGAGCGCGGCACCGGCTCTTCGTAGGAGCGGCTTCAGCCGCGAGCTTGTGATCCTGCCGTCAAAGAACCAAGTCAACGCTCGCGGCTGAAGCCGCTCCTGCGAAAAGCACGCGTGCGTCTGCTAGGCTCGCGGCAAGCACCGGAGGACTCATGGCGCACAACCAGTTCGAACTGCTGAAGCAGCGCCGCTTCCTGCCGTTCTTCGCCGTCCAGTCGCTCGGCGCGTTCAACGACAACGTCTACCGCCAGGCCATCATCGGCCTGCTGTTCTACCTCGGCGTAACGCCCGAGGAACGCACGCTGTACACCAACCTCGCGCCGGCGCTGTTCATCCTGCCCTATTTCCTGTTTTCGGCGATGGCGGGACAGATCGCCGAGAAACTCGAAAAATCGAAGCTGATCCGCATCACCACGGCGATGGAGATCGCGATCATGTCGCTGGCCGCGGTCGGTTTCCTGACCCAGAACATGACCGCGCTGCTGGTGGCGTTGTTCAGCACCGGACTGCAGTCGACGCTGTTCGGTCCGGTGAAGTATTCGATACTGCCTTCGGTGCTGAAACCGGAGGAACTGACCGGCGGCAACGGCCTGGTCGAGATGGGCACCTCGATCTCGATCCTGATCGGCATGATCTTCGGCGGCCTGATCTTCCAGATCGCCGGCAGCCACGGGCCCATCGCGGCGGCCACCGGCGTGGTGGTGCTGGCCATCCTCGGCAACCTGGTCAGCCGCGCGATCCCGCGCGCCGAAGCCGGCGCGCCGGACCTGAAGATCAACTGGAATCCGATCCCGGAATCGATCGCGATCTGGCGCCTGACGCGCAAGCAGCTGGCGGTGCGCAACGCGATCCTGGGCGTGTCGTGGTTCTGGTTCATCGGCACGATGCTGACCGCGCAGCTGCCGACCTATGCCGAAATCAATCTAGGCGGCCGGCAGGAGCTGTACATCTTCGCACTTGCCTTGTTCTCGATCGGCACCGGCGTCGGCTCGCTGCTGTGCGAAAAACTGTCGGCGCGCACCGTGGAAATCGGCCTGGTGCCGCTGGGCGCGTTCGGCATCAGCGCGTTCATGCTCGACCTGTACTTCGCGCGCAGCGGCACCGCGCCGATGGCGGGCCTGAGCATCGTCCAGTTCGTCCAGCAGCCGGGCAGCTGGCGCATCGTCATCGACCTGATCGGCATCGGCCTGTTCACCGGCTTCTTCGTGGTGCCGCTGTTCGCGCTGATCCAGAGCCGCACGCCCAAGGACGAACTGTCGCGCGTGATCGCGGGCATGAACATCCAGAACGCGTTGTTCATCGTCGTGGCCGCGGTGATCGGCATCGCGGTGCAGCGCTTCCTGGGCTGGACGATCCCGCAGGTGTTCCTGGCGCTGGCGATCGCCAACGTGGCGGTAGCGATCTACATCTTCACGATCGTGCCCGAATTCCTGATGCGTTTCCTGAGCTGGGTGCTGGTACGCGCGCTCTATCGGCTGCGCATACGCGGCGTCGAGGAGCATGTGCCCGACGAGGGTCCGGCGCTGATCGTCTGCAACCACGTCAGCTACATGGACGCCTTGATCCTGGCCGCCAGCATCCCGCGGCCGGTGCGTTTCGTGATGCACCACACGATCTTC
>Ga0193753_10001205_pt1 | contig 22608 bp, 20 predicted proteins | sample H1c2metaG_FD_144925 | JGI IMG/M metagenome (GOLD analysis project Ga0193753, IMG submission 144925) | Soil microbial communities from a riparian zone of the East river system, Colorado, United States - H1c2 | ecosystem: Environmental > Terrestrial > Soil > Riparian zone | place: USA: East... | reverse complement strand
TGCGAAGTCTAACCTTCGCCCAATGCCTCGCAAACTCCTGTTTTGCCTCGCCGTGGCGGGAGCGGGTTATCAGACTGACCCGGGAATCGGTGATCAACACCGTCTGGGTGTAATTTCGCCGCTGCATGCTGGCGTGCAAGGCTATCCCAAGGCCCAGCATCTCCAAAGCCCAAAACACCAAAACCGGCCAAAACCCCTGCAGCACGAAGAATAACGCAAAACTCAAGGAAAACAGGCAGGTAGCGCCGAAGAAAAGCTGGGCACCGGAGCGCGTCAGCGAACAATTTGGCGCGAGCGTGATGCGCTGTTCCACCGGCCAAGGATAGCGTAGGTGCTGCGCCCCGGGGCATCGGCGGGGACCCTATTTGTCGCGCCTCGCGCGCAATTCCCGTTTGATTTCTTCCAAGGACACGCTGGCCGGATCGGCGCGCCGCAGGTCGTGCTCGGGAACCCACGCATGGGCGAACACCACTTCATAAGTGGCCGGCAGCCGGCCTTCCTGGCGGAATTGCTCGTACGCCGCCTGCATGGCAGCAAACTTGCGTGGGCTGGTGAGGCCCTTTGCCCGCCCCACCGTGGCATTGCGCGCGCCCGTCGCCTTCAAATCCGAGGCCACCTTGCGAACATCCAAATAGCGCAGCGTAAATCGCTCGACATCGAGCACGGGCGCGGCAAAACGGTTGCGCACCAGCGCATCGCCCAGATCGTGCATATCGATGAATTGATGGACATGGCTGTGCGGGTCGGCTTGACGCCAGGCGCTGCGCAGCTCCTTGAGCGTGTCGGGACCGAAGGCGCTGAAGCTGAGCAAGCCGCGCGGCGCCAGGACCCGGCGAAACTCGGCGAAAGCGGCGTCCGGATTGCACCACGGCAGCATCAAATTGCTGACGACCAAATCCACGCTGCCATCGGCCAAGGGCAGAAGCTCTGCGTCCCCGCAGACGCGCTCGAATTTGCGCAGCCAGGATTGCTGCCGGGCCGCCGCCTTCAACATCTGCGGCGACGAGTCGAGCGCAACCACGAGGGCTCCGGGATAACGGCGCTTCAGTGCGCGGCTGGCGTGGCCCGTGCCGGCGCCGGCATCCAAGACCACGCGCGGCGCAAGCTTCGTCAACTGCAGCCGTTCCAGCAGATTGTCCCGGACTTCCGTGAAGATCACGGCTGCCGCATCGAACGTGGGTGCCGCGCGATCAAAAGAGCGTCTCGCCCAGCGGGATTCGAGGGCGTACGCGCCGATTTCATCGCTCATAAGCGATTACGATGCCACAGAAGCTCCGGCGGCGCGGATTTTCAGGCGGCGAAACAGCTCCTGATCATGGAGCGTATCGGGATTGCCCGTGGTGAGCAGTTTCTCGCCGTAAAAAATCGAATTCGCCCCGGCCATGAAACACAGGGCCTGCAATTCATCGCTCATCTCAGCCCGCCCCGCCGACAGGCGCACGTGACTGGCCGGCATGAGAATGCGCGCCACGGCAATCATGCGCACGAAGTCGAACGGATCCAGGGCCGCTGCATCCGCCAACGGGGTTCCGGCAACCCGCACCAATTGATTGATCGGGACGCTTTGCGGATGCTCCGGCAAGGTGGCGAGCGTGTGCAGCAGCTCGACTCGGTCCTGCGGATTTTCGCCCATGCCGACGATACCGCCGCAGCAAACGTTGATACCGGCGTCGCGCACCGACTGCAACGTGTCCAGCCGATCCTGGTACGTGCGGGTGCTGATGATTTCCTCGTAGTAGCGGGACGAGGTGTCCAGGTTGTGATTGTAGAAATCGAGGCCCGCCGCTTTGAGTTCGAAGGCCTGATCGGGGGTCACCATGCCGAGCGTGGCGCAGCTTTCCAGGCCCAAGTCCTTGACGGCGCGGATCATGGCAAGGACTTTGCGCAAATCCTTGGGCTTCGGCGACCGGTAGGCCGCGCCCATGCAAAAGCGCGTCGCGCCGGCGTCCCGGGCGGCGCGGGCCCGAGCGGCAACCTCTTCGAGTTCCAGCAGTTCCGAAATCTCGAGACCGGTGTCGAAACGCACGCTCTGCGGGCAGTAGGCGCAGTCCTCGGGGCAGGCTCCGGTCTTGATGCTGAGAAGCGTGCTGATCTGGACCGTATTGGGCGCCTGGAAGTGCCGGTGGACCTGGTGTGCTTTGAACACTAAGTCCATGAAAGGTAAGTCAAAAAGCTCGGTCACCTCGGCGAGTGTCCAATCGTTGCGTACGCTCACGGCGCCTCCTTAAAAAGTGCGCCAAGTATTCGGGCGCCGCGGGCTCTAGTCAACCGCTTACCATCCATCGGGTTTACCAAAAACCTGTCTGTTAGCGGCTAGAATCGCGGCGCGTCAAGGAGAGGGTGGTGACTTCAGGAAAATCCGCATGGGGTCTGCGCTTCGAGCGACCGAACGGCTGGCTTCAGTACGAGGTGGCCGGCAACGGCGACCCGGTGGTGTTCCTGCACGGATTCGGACTCGACGCGGCCATGTGGGACCCGCAATGGTCAACGTTTAGCGCCGGTCACCGCGCGATCCGCTATGACCTGCGTGGCTACGGCGCGTCGAGCGCGCCGGCAGGACCTTACTCGCACGTCGATGACTTCCTGGCGCTGACCGAATTTTTGCGCGCGCGCCCGGCGCATCTGGTCGGGTTGTCGATGGGCGGCCGCTATGCGCTGCGCGTTGCCGTGCAGAACCCTGAGGCGGTGCGTTCGCTCACGCTGGCCGACACGGCACTCGATGGACATGCCTGGACCCCGGAATGGCTGCAGAGCTGGCAAGAGATCTCGCAGGCGGCGAGGCGGGACGACCTCTTCGGCGCGAGACGGCTGTGGCTCAAGCATGCGCTGTTTGAACCGGCAGGCCGTCAGCCCGCGGTGGCCGCCGCGCTCGAGACGATGGTCGCGCGATATTCGGGCTGGCATTGGCGGGAGAAGGACCCTGACGGGGCGCCCGCGCCGCCCACGGCCGAGGTGCTGGCGAGGATTTCCGTGCCGACGCTCATGATCGTGGGCGAGCTCGACCTGCCGGATTTTCGAAACATCGCGCGGCGCATCGCCGCCGGCATGCCGCACGTGACGCTGCGGACTTTGCCCAACGCTGGGCATATGGCCAATCTCGAAGCCCCGGGGGAATTCAACGATCTGGTGCTCGAGCATCTGCGCCGCAATTGAGCAGCTAACTTAAGTGCGTAAGCGGCGCTCAACTGCCGCGCGCGAACTGATACTCCAGCGCCAGCCCGATGAATACCGACATGCCGAAATAATTGTTGTTGAGAAAGGCGCGAAAGCACCCTTCCCGGTCCCGGGCACGAATCAGCCAGAGCTGGTAGATAAAAAACAGCGCGCCCGCGGCCAAGCCGGCGTGGTACCACGCGCCCGCATGGATGGTATTGCCAACCAGGTACAGCGTCACCAGCGTCATGATCTGCAGCACGGCAATGATGTGCCGATCCGAATCGCCGAACAGAATCGCGGTGGACTTCACGCCGATCCGCAGGTCGTCATCGCGGTCCACCATGGCGTACATGGTGTCGTACACCGTCACCCACAGCACATTGGCGAGCAGCAGCAGCCACGCGACCCGCGGAACAAATTCGATCTGCGCGGCGAACGCCATGGGAATTCCGGCGCCGAAGGCCAGCCCCAGGTACAGCTGAGGCACCGACAAGAATCGCTTCACGAACGGGTACGTGATGGCGATGAACGCGCCGGCGACCGCCCACAGCAGCGTCAGCCGATTCAGCTGCAGCGCCAGCACCAGCGCCGCCAACGACAATATGGCGAATAACACCAGCGCTTCCAGCGTGGTGAGACGGCCCGCGGCCAGGGGCCGATCCTTGGTGCGCGCGACGTGCGGATCGAAGCTGCGGTCGGCGTAGTCGTTGATGGCGCAGCCCGCGGATCTCATGAGCACGGTTCCAGCCACGAAGATGACGAATATCAGCGGCTTTGGTTGGCCGCGGCTGCCGATCCACAGCGCCCACAGCGTCGGCCAGAGCAGCAGCCAGATGCCGATGGGACGGTCGAGGCGCATGAGGCGGATGTAATCGTGGGCGGTGCCGAGAATCTTCGGCAGCTGTTCGGTGGTCCAGGGGTGAAAGCGAATGCGATAGGCGTACCACCGCACGCGCGCCATGATCATCTGGGCCAGTTCATCGCCGTTGCGTGGCAGTGGCACGCTTATTAGCCTAGACGCGGCCCATGGCGGTCAGGAATAACTCTTGCGTCAGCAGTGGCGCACCGCGCAGCGTGATGCGCGCACGCCTGGCCCAAAGCCCTGCCGGCTTGATCTCGGCATCGCGCAGCGCCCGCGCCGTCACGGCTTCTTCCGTCGGCAGCCAGGCGTATTCGTAGGAGCTGCGCTCGACGCCGGACAGATCGCCCAAGGTTTCGCCCAGCGCCGAATCGCCGAGTTCCGCGAGCCAGGGATGCACGGAGAGCGTGGAGTCCGGGACGATGGTCTGGCTGAACACCCAGACAAACTCGCCGCAGCACATTTCCACATCTCGAAACAGTCCGGCGGTGTCTTCGAGCCGCAGTGCCGCCCGATGCGATGCGCTCAAGAGGCCCGTCCATTGATCCACCAGGCGCAGCGCGAAACGCCCGCCGCAGGCTTCCCGGAAGCGCACCGTCAACAGTCCCTTGCCGATGAGCCACGGACGCAATTGCGCATCCATGGATAATTGCCCCAGCCGCTCTTGGGGTTGCCACTGAATGGATTCGATCGGACGTGCGTTGCCTCGACTCATCCGCTTAATTCTACCCCACGCGGCCGTATTGCTCTGCATGTCCCACCCATCGACGAATGAGCGGTGCGACGTTTTTCGGCCAGTCGCGCAACAAGCTCTCCGCCGCGATCTGCACCCTCGGCAACAAATCCGCATCGCGTAACAAATCGGCAACACGCATTTGCGCCAATCCCGTCTGGCGGGTCCCCAGCAGTTCGCCGGGCCCGCGCAGTTCCAGATCGCGCCGTGCGACCTCGAATCCGTCATTGGTATCGCGCATGACGCCGAGACGCTCGCGCGCCATGGACGATAAGGGCGCACGGTACATGAGCAGGCAGGTGCTTGCGTGCTGACCGCGGCCGACGCGGCCGCGCAGCTGATGCAGCTGCGCCAATCCTAAGCGTTCCGAGTTTTCGATCACCATGAGCGTCGCGTTCGGCACATCCACGCCGACTTCGATCACCGTGGTGGCGACCAGCAGCTGTATCTGCCCGTCCTTGAAGCGGCGCATGGTGCCTTCCTTGGCCTGGGGCGGCATGCGTCCATGAACCAGCCCGACTTTGAGTTCCGGCAGCGCGGCGGCGAGCGCGGCCGCGGTTTCCTCAGCCGCCTGAAAGGGCATTTCCTCCGATTCATCGATGAGCGGACAGACCCAGTAGGCTTGCCGTCCCTCGAGGCATGCGGTGCGAATTCGCTGCACGACTTCGTCGCGCCGTGTTTCCGCGAGCACGACGGTCTTCACCGGCGTGCGTCCCGGCGGCATTTCATCGATCACTGAGACGTCGAGATCGGCGTACGCCGTCATCGCCAAAGTGCGCGGAATCGGCGTCGCCGTCATGATGAGCTGATGCGGCTGATGGCCGTCCGCCGCGCCTTTTTCGCGCAACGACAGGCGTTGATGCACGCCGAAGCGGTGCTGCTCATCGACCACGACCAATGCCAATGAGGCGAACTCCACACTCTCTTGAAACAAGGCATGCGTGCCGATGACGATGGGGGCGTGGCCCAAACGAATTCCCTCGAGCACGGTGTTGCGCGCTTTGCCGGTCAGCCGGCCGCTCAACAAGGCGACCGCCACACCCAAGGGCTCGAACCAGCGGCGGAAATTCTGCGCATGCTGATCGGCGAGCAGTTCGGTGGGCGCCATCAGCGCGACCTGCCTTCCCAATTGGATGGCCTGGGCCGCCGCCAGCGCCGCGACCAGGGTCTTGCCGCAGCCCACATCCCCTTGCACCAAGCGCAGCATGGGTTTGGGGAGATTGAGATCGGCTTCGATTTCGAGCAGCACGCGCCGCTGCGCCGCCGTCATGGTGTACGGCAGCGCTTCCAAGAAGCGGATTCTAAGTTCGCCCGCCGATTTGAGCGGCCAGCCCGGATCGCTCTGGATCCGCTGGCGCAAAAGCTTCAGCGACAATTGATGCGCCAGCAATTCCTCGAATGCCAGGCGGCGCTGGGACGGATGGCGATAACTCATCAGCAGGTCCACCGGCGCATCGGTGGGCGGCCGGTGCACGTACAGCAGCGCTTCGCGCAAGCTCGGCAGGCGCGAATCGGCCAACACGGCTTTAGGCAGCCAGTCCTTCGGGTCCTCAGGCCCGATTTGATCCAGCGCCAACTTGACGAGCAGGCGCAGCCGCCCCTGCGTCACGCCTTCCGTCGCGGGGTAGATCGGTGTGAGGTGCTCCTCGGGCGGTTGAGGCGCGCTGGGATCGACGCGTCGGTATTCGGGATGCACGAATTCCAAGCCCTTGGGTCCCCGGCGTGCCTCGCCGAAGCAGCGCACGCGGGCGCCGCGCGCCAAGCCTTGCTGCTGCTGCGCCGTGAAGTAAAAAAATCGCAAGGTCAGAAACCCTGACCCGTCGGCGATCCGGCACAGCATTTGGCGGCGGCCGCGAAAGGCGACTTCGGTGAGCATCACGTCGCCTTCCACGGAGGCGCGCTGCCCCGGGCGCAACTCCCCCAAGGGGACGATGCGCGTACGGTCTTCGTAGCGCAGCGGCAAAAGGAACAGCAGATCTTGGGTCGTTTCCACACCCAAGGTGCGCAGGCGCGTGGCAAGCGATTCGCCGACGCCGCGCAATACCGTGACCGGCTTCAGGTCGATCACAGGGCGACGATGCACTCCACTTCGAACTGCGCGCCGCGCGGCAGCGATGCAACCCCGACCGCCGCCCGCGCGGGATACGGTTCGCGGAAATACTCGGCCATGATCTTGTTGACCAGCGCGAAGTGGGACAGGTCCGTCATGAAAATGTTCGCCTTGACCACGTTATCGAGCGTGGCGCCGCTCGCGAGGACGATGGCTTTCAGATTGTCGAAGGCGCGCCGCACCTGAGCCTCCATGTCGCCCTTCACCAATTCCTTGGTGGCGGGGTCCATGGGAATCTGGCCGGAGACCCAGATGGTATTGCCCACCCGGGCTGCCTGGGAGTAGGTGCCGATGGCGGCGGGCGCGTCGCTGGTCGAAATGATTTGTTTGCTCATAGGCTTTTGATGGTAATGAGTGATGAAATGATATTAACGATTGTAGGAGGCATCGGCAGCGGAACTTTCTAGGCCAACGTGCGAGATACGCGCTGCACGTCCGGCATGCGCCTGACAGTGCGAAGGACGCGTGCGAGATGCTTGCGATCGCGAACCTGCACCTGGAACTTCAAGGATGAACTGTTCACGTCGCGCTCTTCCAATGACACCTGATCGATATTGGTTTCGGTGCCCGCGATGCTCGAGGCCACCGCTGCCAGTACGCCGACCCGATTGTTGATTTCCAGCTGGATTTCGGAACTAAACAAGCGGCCACGCGTTGATTCCCAGGCGACCGACAGCCACTTGTCCGGCTGCTTGCGGTATTCGGCGAGGTTACCGCAATTCTGCCGATGGATCATGACGCCGCGGCCGGCGCTCAGGTAGGCCATGATGGGATCGTTCGGAATCGGAAAGCAGCAGCGCGCGTAAGTCACCAACAGGCCTTCGGTGCCCGCGATCATGAGCGGGCCGCCGCCGCTGACGCTGCCATGCTCGCCGTTGCCGTTGGCGGGCTGCAGGCGCCGCGCGACCAATGGCGCCAGGCGCTCGCCCAGACCGATCTTTTCATACAGCTCATCGGCGTCGCGCAGATTGAATTCTTTGACCACGGCGTCGATTTCCGCCGCGGGAAGTTTCTTCAAGTTCAGCGAGAATTCCTCGAGCGCGAGGCTCAACAGGCGGCGCCCGAGTTCGAGCGCGTCGCCTTTCTTGAGGTTCTTCAAGTATTGGCGGATCGCGGCGCGGGCCTTTGCCGTTACCAGGAAGCTGGACCAGGACGGGTTCGGTTTTGCGCCTTTGGCAGTGATGATTTCCACGGTCTGCCCGTTGCGCAGCGGCGTGCGCAGCGGCACCAGGCGCCGGTCCACTTTCGCGGCGACGCAGCGATTGCCGACATCGGTGTGGATGGCATAGGCAAAGTCCACCGTCGTGGCGCCGGTCGGCAGGCGCAGGATTTTGCCCTTGGGCGTGAAGACGTAGACCTTGTCCGGGAACAAGTCGACCTTGACGCTCTCGAGGAACTCTTCCGAACTGCCGCCCTCCTGAATCTGCACCAGGCTCGCCAGCCATTCGCGCGCGCGGTCATGTTCGACGCCGCCGAAGGAGTCGCCGGATTTGTACTTCCAATGCGCGGCGATCCCCGACTCCGCCACCCGGTGCATTTGCTCGGCGCGGATCTGCACTTCGATGGGCACGCCGTTCGGTCCGAACAAGGTCGTGTGCAGGGACTGATAACCGTTGACGCGCGGAATGGCGATGTAATCCTTGAAGCGCCCCGGCATGGGCTTATAGACGCTATGCACCAGTCCCAGCACGCGATAGCACACATCCGCGCTCTCGACGATGATTCGAAAGCCGTACACATCGACCATTTCATTGAGCGAGATCTTCTTGTTCTGCATCTTCTTATAGATGCTGTACAAGTGCTTTTCGCGGCCCTCCACCGCGCCCTCGATCTGCGCTTTCTTCAGCGCGCCCTTGAAGGTCTCCGCGATTTTGTGGATGAACTCTTTCTGGTTGCCGCGCGCGCGCTTCAGTTCGCGTTCGAGAACCTTGTAGCGGTACGGGTAGAGCGCGCGAAACCCCAGGTCCTCGAGCTCCAGCTTGACCGCGTACAACCCCAGGCGCTCGGCGATCGGTGCGTAAATCTCGAGCGTTTCGCGGGCGGTGCGCCGGCGCTTGACCGGCGGCATGGCGCCCAGCGTGCGCATGTTGTGCATGCGGTCGGCGAGCTTGACCATGATGACGCGGATGTCGCGCACCATGGCCAGGAGCATTTTGCGAAAGCTCTCGGCCTGCGCCTCTTGGCGGTTCTTGAACTGGATCTGATCCAGCTTGCTGACGCCATCGACCAGTTCGGCGACCACCTGCCCGAATATGGAGGCAATCTCGGCCTTCGCCGTGGGGGTGTCTTCGATGACATCGTGCAGGATCGCCGCCACCAGTGTATCGGCATCCAGACGCAGGTCCGCGAGGATGTCGGCCACCGCCACCGGATGCGTGATGTACGGTTCGCCCGAGACGCGCTTCTGTCCCTGGTGCTTTTCCGCGCCGAAGTCGTAGGCTTCGCGCACCCGCTCCACCTGGGCGGGCGATAGATAGGCTTCGAGTTTGTCTAAGAGCTGACTGATCCCGGTGGAGCGTCTTCCACCAGGCAAGAAACCGAGTATGGAAGACGCATAGTCCATCGTCGCTCTTTTGAGGGGCCGGCTGTCTTAGTCCCCAAGCCCGAGTTGCGGAGCACGGAAATCAGAGGGCATGTCGAGCTCGCTCACCGGCGGCTGGGCCGGCTCCTCGGGCTCTTCCAACATTTCCAGCGTGATGTTTCCGGCAGCGATCTCGCGAAGCGCTACCACGGTCGGTTTGTCGTTTTCCCATTCCACGGTCGCTTCTGCGCCGTTCGCCAGGCGTCGGGCGCGTTTAGCCGCCAGCAACACCAGGTTGAATAGGTTGGGTTCATTTTGAAGGCAGTCTTCGACTGTGATACGCGCCATGCTTGAGGGTCTTCCAATGGAGGGAGAGAAATCATAGCAGAAATGACGCCGCCCTCGCCAGCCGCAGATCCGGAGCAGCACTGTAAAATGCCGCTATTTCGGCATTATTACAGGGGTTTTGCTCAAGGATTGACCAGTCCCGCCGCCAATTGCACCACTTCGGGTCGCGTTGCGGCGAGCGCGCCGCCGCGATCCTCGACGATGGCCTGCAGGTCCGTAAGTGCTTGCTCGAAGCGATCGTTGATGACGACGTAGTCGAACTCGCTCCAGTGGCCCAAATCCTCGGCGGCGTCCCGTAGACGCCGTTGGATGACGGCGTCGGAGTCGGTGCTGCGCCCCTTGAGGCGCTGCTCCAATGCCGCGCGCGAGGGCGGCAGGATGAAAATGCTCACCGCTTCCGGAATTCTGGAGCGGACCTGGCGGGCGCCCTGCCAGTCGATTTCCAGCAACAGTTGCTCGCCGTTCGACAGGGCCTCCTGGACGGTGCGTACCCCGGTGCCGTAGCAGTTGTCGAAAACCTGGGCGTGCTCCAGAAACTCCTGATTCGCGATCATCTCCTGAAAGCGTTCGTGGCTCACGAAGTGATAGTCGCGGCCGGGAATCTCGTTGGGCCGGGGCTTGCGGGTCGTGTAGGAGACCGAAAACTGGATGCGGGCCTCCCGCTCCATCAAGGCCTTTACCAAACTGGTTTTGCCGGCGCCGGACGGTGCCGCGACTACGTAAAGGCGTCCTTGTGGCATCCCGAGCTATTCGATGTTCTGAACTTGTTCGCGCATCTGCTCGATCAGCACTTTCATGTCCACTGCGGCGCGCGTGGTCTCGATGTCCTGGGACTTCGACGACAGGGTATTGGCTTCGCGGTTCAGTTCCTGCATGAGGAAATCGAGCCGCCGTCCTGCGGGTTCCTGGCCGCCGAAAGTTTTGCGGACCTCAGCGACATGCCCGCGCAGCCGGTCGATCTCTTCATCGACATCCAGGCGCTGCGCCAGGATGGCGAGTTCCTGCTCGAGACGGTCTTGGTCGACGTCGGCGACGAGCTGCGCGATGCGGTCCAGCAGCTTCGCCCGCATGCGCGCGCGGATTTCCGGCAGCCGGTCGGTGACGCGTCCCGAGAATTCCAGCAACCCGGCGCAGCGTTGCTCCAAGGCGTCGCGCAACCGGCCGCCCTCGCTATCGCGGGAGCGGCCCAAGTCCGACAGGACCTCGCCGAGCAAACCTTGGGCGGCGGCGATCATGGGCGCGGTGTCGCGCGTGCTGTCGCGGATGACGCCGGGCCAGCGCAGCAAATCCAATACATCGATTCGTGCCGATACGCCTGCCTGCGCGGCAATTTGCTGTGCCCTGGAGGTGAGGCTGGCGAGCAATTCGGCATCGACTTCAAGCGCGGCGGCGGTCACCGCGGGCTTGAAGTGCAGCGAACACTCGACCTTGCCCCGGCGCACGGAGGCGGCAATGGCAGCCCGAAAATCCGCTTCGGCGGAGCGGAATTCCTCGGGCAGACGGCAGCCCAGCTCGAGAAAGCGGTGATTGACGGTCTTCAATTCCCAGGCCAGCAGTCCCCAAGGGAACTGCCGCTCGCGTCGGGCAAAGCCGGTCATGCTACGAATCATGGGGGTCGTCGCTAAAATCGGCCATAATCGGTGGTTCGCAAGCTTAGCAGACGAGGAGCCGGCATTGCAGATCGAAACCGCGGACGTGAGCCTTATCGGGCACCGCGAAGAAAATCAGGACCGCGTCGCGATCGCGGCCGCTGAGCAAGCCGTGCTCTTGGTGGTCATCGATGGCATGGGCGGCCATGCGGATGGCGCGCGCGCCGCCGAAACGGCGCTGTCGACCATGCTGGAACTTTTTTGGCAAACGCCGCATCCGGTTTTCGATCCCTTGGGCTTCCTGCATTTGTCGCTGGGCCGCGCGCATGAAGAAGTCGTGAAGCTCGGTGCGGCCTTGAGCCCCGAAGCGCGGCCGCGCGCAACCTGCGCCGTCTGCCTGGTGCAGGACTCAGGCGCCTATTGGGCGCATGTCGGCGACAGCCGCATTTACCAATTGCGGCAGGCGCAAGTGCTGGAGCGCACGCGCGACCACAGCCATGTGGAGGTGCTGTTGCGCGAGGGGCTGATCACGGAAGCGGAAACGCACGGTCACCCGATGCGCAACTACGTCGAATGTTGTCTGGGCGGCGATGCCGCGCTGCCGGAAATGACCATCTCATCCCGGCGCAAGCTCAAATCCGGCGACGTGCTGCTGTTGTGCACCGACGGCCTGTGGGCCAACTTGCGGGATCCGGATTTCGTGCGCTTCGCGCAGAACCAGGGCAAACCGCTGCGCGACTCCTTGAGCGACTTGGGCGAGCAGGCCGTGGAGGCCTCCGCGCCCTATAGCGACAACACGAGCGCCGCCGCGCTTCGCTGGAAGGCGGCATGAGCGTTCGCCCCAGCGGGCGAGCCGCCAACCAGCTGCGCGAATTGAAATTCGAACGCGGCTTCACCCACCACGCGGAGGGCTCGGTGCTGGTCAGTTTCGGCGACACCCGCGTCCTTTGCACGGCCAGCATCGAAGACAGCGTGCCGGGATTCCTGCGCGGTGCCGCCCAGGGCTGGGTGACCGCCGAGTACGGCATGCTGCCGCGCGCCACGCACACGCGTTCGGCGCGAGAAGCTTCGCGCGGCAAGCAAACCGGCCGCACGCAAGAGATTCAGCGGCTGATCGGGCGGGCATTGCGCGCCGTCGTCGACCTCAAGGCCTTGGGAGAGCGCACGGTCACCATCGACTGCGATGTATTGCAGGCCGACGGCGGCACTCGCACGGCAGCAATCACCGGCGGCTTCGTGGCCCTGGCGGATGCCATCGACACCCTGCTCAAGAGGCGCGCCATCGCCGCGAACCCGCTGCACGGACAGGTGGCCGCGGTCTCGGTCGGCATTTATCGCGGCACGCCCGTGCTCGATTTGGACTATGCCGAGGATTCGAACGCGGAAACCGACATGAATGTCGTGATGAACAGCGGCGGCGCATTCGTCGAAGTTCAGGGGACCGCGGAGGGCCACGCGTTTCGCCGCCATGAGCTGGATCAATTGCTGGACCTCGCGACCCACGGGATTGCGCAGCTGCATGACGCACAGCTCAAGTCGCGCGCCGCTTAAGGATGCGGAGCCAAGCTGCCAGGCGGTTGGTTGCTGCAACCGCCAATCCCGGCAAGCTGCGTGAATTCCGCACCCTGCTCACCGGATTGCCGTTCGAGCTGACCAGCCTCGCTGAACTTTCGCTGCCCTCGCCGCAAGAGACCGGGAGCAGCTTCCTGGAAAACGCCCTGTTGAAGGCACGACATGCCGCGGCGCTAAGCGGCTGCGCCGCGGTGGCGGACGATTCCGGCCTCGAAGTCGATGCGTTGGGCGCAGCACCCGGGATCTACTCGGCGCGCTACGCGGGTGCGGACGCCGATGACGGGGCGAACAATGCCAAATTGATGCGTGAACTCGCGGGCGTGCCGCCCGAGCGACGCCAGGCGCGTTACCGCTGCGCACTGGTGTTCGTCGAGGCGGCGCAGGATGCGGCGCCGCTGGTCGCCGAGGGCGATTGGGAGGGATTCATCCTGGATGCAGCCCGGGGCACCGGGGGCTTCGGCTATGACCCGTACTTTTGGCTGCCGGACCTCCGCAAGAGCGCGGCCGAACTTGATCCTGAGGAAAAAAACCGATTGAGCCACCGCGGCAAGGCCATGCGGGCGCTGCGCGAACAATTGGCGGCGCGCATGAGCAGCACTCCCATGAGCAACGGCGCATGAGCAAAGCTCCCATGATCGATGCGTCGCTGGCTTTGTACGTGCACCTGCCATGGTGCGTGCGCAAATGCCCGTACTGCGATTTCAATTCGCACCAGCTCAAGTCGGGACAACCGGACGCGTCGTACATCGATGCGTTGATCAGGGATTTCGAAACCGAATTGCCTCGTCTCGAAGGGCGCAGGATCGACACGGTTTTTTTCGGCGGCGGCACCCCAAGCTTGTTCGCTCCCGCGGAGTTTGCGCGCCTGATCAGCGCCCTCGAGGCGCGCATCGCCATTGCGGACGACGCCGAAATCACCTTGGAGGCGAATCCAGGGACGATTGAGCGCGGCCGTTTTGCAGGCTACGCAGAAGCCGGCATCAATCGCGTTTCGCTGGGGGCGCAGAGCTTCGATGCGCGGGCGCTTTCCGTGTTGGGCCGGATTCACTCGCCCGACGATACGCTGCGTGCGGTGGAGGAGCTGAACGCCGCGAAACTCGATAATTTCAACCTCGATCTCATGTACGCGCTGCCAGGCCAAACATTGGAAGAGGCGGAGCGCGACGTGCGGATCGCATGTTCGTTGGCGCCATCGCATATTTCCTACTACCAACTCACGCTTGAACCGGGGACCGTGTTTCATTCGCGTCCCCCGGTGCTCCCGGACGAGGACGCGGCCTGGCAAATACAGCTCGCCGGCCAAAAGCTGCTCGAGGACGCGGGCTACACGCAATATGAAGTGTCGGCCTATGCCAGGCCGGGAGCACGGTGCCGCCACAACCTGAACTACTGGCTGTTCGGCGACTACGTAGGGCTGGGCGCGGGAGCGCACGGCAAGGTCAGCTTAGGATTGCCTGCGAAAATTTTGCGCACCGTCAAGCCGAAGCAGCCGCGCGAGTATCAGGACAGCATCGCCAGGGCCGCGGTCGCGGTGGGCGAGGAGAGTTATATTGCCGCCGCCGACCTGCCGTTCGAATTCATGCTGAACGCCCTGCGCCTGAATGACGGCTTCAGCGGCGCCTGTTACCGCACGCGGACCGGCCTCGAGCTCGAATTTCTCGATGAAAAGCTCGCGAGCGCCCAAACTCGCGGATTGCTCGAACCCACACCGACAGGTTGGCGGCCCACGGAGCTGGGCAGGCGCTTTCTCAATGATCTTCAGGCCAGTTTCTTAGGCTGAGGTTTATGCACACGAGCCGCCGTGTCCCGCACAAAGTGAGACCTACAGCACATTGCATCTGCAGTAGGTCAGATGCATCCTGCAATCTATTGAATAATAAAGAGAAAGTAGCCTGTCTATTTTTTGATCAAATTAACAATTACGCGAATTTCCCCCGCAGCAGTCGCTTCGGCAGGACGCCGTCCACAGACTTATCCACAGTTATTGTGGACAAATATGTGCAATCGATAGCGCTTGTCGGCAAGTAGCGGTGCGCATATGATGCGCGGCCCTGTTTTTGGCATTGATTTCTTGCGGTCTCGCCAACAAGTAAGGGTCTTCAAGGCGTGGCGATGTTGCTTTTCGAAGCACTCCGATTCTGCCGCAACTGATACACGAGGTTTCCTATGAAAGCCGGCATTCATCCCGATTACAAACAGATCACGGTCACGTGCACCTGCGGGAACAAGTTCGAGACGCGTTCAACCATCGGTCAAGATTTGCAGGTCGAGGTTTGTTCCAACTGCCATCCGTTCTACACCGGCAAGCAGAAAGTTGTGGACACCGGCGGCCGCGTCGACAAGTTCCGCAAGAAGTACGCGACCGCGCCCGCAAAACCTGCGGCGCCGGCAAAAGCCTAACGGCCAGCCCGCTTTTTTCAAAGCGGGCTAGTGCATTTCGCGCGCGGCGATCACGCCGCGCATCTTTGCAGAACGCAACCGCGAACTCGCTCGCATCCCGCGACGAGGTTCTCGCTTCGGCGACGTGCGCGCTTGATTCCGTTGTACGGCCGTGCAAGGCTGCGGCCTGAAACAATCGAAACATGGCCGTCGGATACAGCGAATGAGCAAATACGAACTCAAGAATCTTGCGACTGGAAAGACGAGCGAACTGAACGCCATCTCCGGGACGATCGGGCCCGACGTGCTCAACATCTCGAATTTGACCAAGGATCAAGGCGTTTTCACCTTCGATCCGGGCTTCATGGCCACCGCCAGCACCGAAAGCAAAATCACCTATATCGACGGCGATGCGGGCGTGCTTCTGTACCGCGGCTATCCGGTGGAGCAGCTCGCGGAGAAGTCGAGCTTTCTCGAAGTCGCGACGCTCTTGATCAACGGCACGCTGCCGACCAAGCCTGAGCTCGACGCGTTCACGAATTCGATCATGCGGCACACCATGGTCAACGAGCAGCTGCTCGGGTTCTTTCGGGGTTTCCACCACGACGCGCACCCGATGGCGATGGTCTCCGCGGTGGTGGCGTCGATGGCGGCGTTCTATCACGACACCACGCACATCGGCGACCCGCGGCACCGCGAAATTTTCGCGCATCGGATCATCGCGAAACTGCCGACCATCGCCGCCGCCGCGTACAAGCACACGCTCGGGCAACCTTTCATCTATCCGCGCAACGATCTGAAGTACTGCGCGAACATGCTCAACATGTTCTTCGCGGTTCCCTGCGAGCCGTACGCCATCGATCCCATTGCGGCGGAGGCGCTGGACTTGTTGTTCATCCTGCACGCGGATCACGAACAGAATGCCAGCACCTCGACGGTGCGCTTGGCGGGCAGCACGGGCTGCAACCCCTATGCGGCCATCTCGGCGGGCGTATCGGCGCTCTGGGGCCCGGCGCACGGCGGCGCCAACGAGGCGGTGCTCGACATGTTGGACAGCATCGGCTCGGTCGCCAACATCGATAAGTTTCTGGCCCGGGTGAAGGACAAGAACGACAGCGTGCGGCTCATGGGATTTGGCCACCGCGTGTACAAGAACTTCGATCCGCGCGCGAAAATCATCCGCAGCATGTGCTATCGAGTGCTGGAGAAGATGGGCAAGGGCAACAATCCGCTGTTTGACCTCTCCCTCAAACTGGAAGAAATCGCGTTGAAGGACGACTACTTCGTATCGCGGAAGCTCTATCCGAATGTCGATTTCTATTCCGGCATCATCTACAGCGCCCTTGGGATCCCGCGCTCCATGTTCACGGTCATGTTTGCGATTGCGCGCACCGCGGGCTGGGTGGCGCATTGGCAGGAGATGGTTTCGGACCCGCAGATGAAGATAGGCCGTCCGCGCCAGCTCTATACCGGTCCCACCAAAAGAGACTACCAGCCGATCGAAAAGCGCTGATGGCGGCTTCCGTTGCGGTCTTGAAGTATGCGCCGGTCTTGGCTCTGATCGGCAGCTTCGCCGCGGCAGCCCAGGAGGCGCCCATCGCGCCCGAAAAGAACCTGTGTGCGTCGCGCGCCGAGCCGGTGGCGGTGGGCAGCGTGCAATGGAACGGCTGGGGCCGCGATCTCTCCAATACGCGCTATCAGCCGGAACCCGCCATTCGTGCCATGGACGTACCGAAGCTCGCCCTCAAATGGGCTTTCGGTTTTCAGGCGGGTGCGGAATTCGGCCAGCCCACCCTGGTCGACGGGAGGCTGTTCGCTGCGAGTTCGACGGGACGCATCTATGCCCTCGACGCCAAGAGCGGCTGCACCTATTGGACCTTTGATGCGCCCGCGGGCAGCCGCACGGCGATCTCGATCGCAGAGCTGGGACAGGCGAAGCGCGCGGCCATCCCGCGCAAACTGAAGCGCACCCTGGCGCATCTTGAGGTCATCAAGGCGCCGAGCGCGGCGTTTTTCGGCGACGATACCGGCACCGTCTATGCCCTGGACGCGCAAAAGGGAACCCTGCTGTGGAAAACCCAGGTGGACACGAATCCGTCGGCGCGCATCATCGGTTCGCCCACCTTGTACAAGGAACGGGTGTATGTCGCATTGGGGTCGGACGAGGATAAGAAATCCACCGATCCTAACTACCCCTGCTGCACTTTTCGCGGCAGCGTCGCGGCGCTCGACATCGCGAGCGGCCGGCTTCTCTGGAAATCCTATACGGTGCTCGAGGAGCCGCAACCCACGCACAAGAACAGCGCCGGCGTTCAGGAATTCGGACCTGCCGGCGCAGCCGTTGCTTCGCCGCCGACCATCGATCCGAAGCGCGGCGTTCTATATGTCGGCACCGGCCGCTCCACGACGGCCCTGGAGCTCTCGCTCACCGATTCGATCGCGGCATTCGACCTGAATGACGGCAAGCTGCGCTGGGTCAAACAGCTGACCGTAAAGGGCGCGCCGGCGAGCAGCGCCTTTACCAGCCCGCCGGTTTTGCGCACCTTGAGCAGCGGCAACGACATCATCCTGGCCGCGCAGACGTCGGGCGTGGTGTATGGACTCGATCCCGATCACGGCGGCGAGATCCTGTGGCAAACCCGGGTGGGCGCGGATCCTGAGGCCGGCGGCATCGCCTGGGGCACCGCCGTCGATTATCGTAGTTTGTTCGTCGCCGTCGCTGGATCGCTGGCGCACCCCGCCAATGGCAACGGCAGCTTATGGGCGCTCGATCCGAAAACCGGCACGGCGCGCTGGCATACGTCGGCACCGACGCCGGCCTGTTCCGCGGCCGATGCGCCCTGCTCGCATGCACAGTCGCAGGCCGTCACCGTCATGCCGGGCGGCATCTTTTCAGGATCGATGGACGGGCACCTGCGCGCCTACTCGACCATCAACGGCAAAATTCTCTGGGACTTCGATACGGCGAAGACATATCAGACGCTGAACGGGGCTCGCGCGAGCGGCGGCCCGCTGGATCACGGCGGGGCGACCATCGTGAACGGCAGCGTGTACGTCAATTCGGGCAACGCGCTGCTGGCGTTTTCAGTGGATGGGAAATAGGGCGCACGGAAAAAGGACGCAATAAATATTCATGGTATGTTCTACGCGAATGGCTTTGTGGGCGATCGGCGTTTGCTTGGCGGGTGCGGCGGGCCTTTCGCATGCGGCCGATCAGACTCAAGCAGCGGCGCTGGAAAATTCGGTGGTCAAGATTTTCTCGACCATGCGTTATCCGGATCCTTTCAAACCCTGGACCAAGCAGGCACCCAGCGAGGCGACGGCCTCCGGCGTGGTCATCGAAGGCAAGCGCATTTTGACCAACGCGCACGCCGTGCTGTACGCCAGCCAGGTGCAGATCCAGGCGAATGCGGCCGGCGACAAGCTGTCGGCGACCGTGCTCGCCATCGCACCCGGCATCGACCTGGCAGTGCTGCAGCTCGATGATGCGAGTTTCTTCGACACGCATCCGCCCGTCGCGCGCGCGAGCAAGCTGCCGCAGATCAAGGATCCGGTGCTGGCGTATGGATTTCCGACCGGCGGCTCATCGCTGTCGATCACCAAGGGCATCGTGTCGCGCATTGAATTCGCGTCGTACAACTATCCGGTGTCGGGGCTGCGAATTCAGATCGACGCGGCCATCAACCCGGGCAACAGCGGCGGCCCGGCGATTGCCGGCGACAAAATGATCGGCCTGGCATTCAGCCGGCTCGGGGGCGACAGCCAGAACATCGGCTACATCATTCCGAACGAAGAAGTGGATCTGTTCCTCAAGGACATTGCCGGCGGCCACTATGTCGGCAAGGCCAGCCTGCACGATGACCTGCAGACCCTGGAGAATCCCGCGCTGCGCGAATACCTCAAGCTGGACAAGGGCGTCGAAGGCATGGTGGTGCACCGGCCGGACAAGTCCGACGCTGGTTATCCACTGAAGGAATGGGACGTGATCACCCATATCGGCACTACGCCGATCGACAATCAAGGCATGGTCAAGATCGACAAAGACCTGCGCGTGCACTTCAGCTACATGGTTCAAAGGCTGGCAAAAGACGGCAAGTTGCCGCTGACGGTGGTGCGCGCCGGCAAGCCTTTGAAGGTGGAGCTTCCCGTCCTGGCGGAGTACCCGACGCTGGTGTCGGATCTGCATGGCGAGTATCCGTCGTATTTCGTCTACGGTCCGATGGTGTTTTCGCGCGCGACCCGGCAGTTCCTGAGCGCCTTTGAAAACAACGCGGGCTTGTTGCGCATCCTGGGCTACGTGAAGAGTCCGCTGGTGACCCGGTCTTTCGACCCGCCGAGCGACGACCTGCAGGAATTGGTGATCATTTCCTCACCGTTTTTTCCGCACAAGCTCGCCAATGGCTATTCGAATCCGGCCGGCTCGGTGGTGTACTCGGTCAACGGCACGCCCGTGAAGAGCCTCACGCACCTGGTGGCGCTGCTGCGCGATCTGAAGGATCCGTTCGTCACGCTCGAATTTGCCGGCAAGTCCGGAGAAGGATTGGTCTTTTCGAGAACTGCGCTGGCGGCGGCGACGGACGACATCCTCACCGACAACGGCGTGCGCGCGCAGGGCTCGCCGGACATGTTGGCGGTGTGGCAGCCGAAGCCGGGCACCTGAGCCGCGCCTACTTGGCGTCGACCAGCTCCGAGACTTCGCGGGCGTCGGCCCGCTTCATCGGCCGCCCGTCCACCGGCGAATAGGGCGATTGGCGGATGCCGTCGATCGGGAACACCGTGGCATCGACCGTGCGGCCGTTGGCCTCGAATCGCAGCGCCGGATAATTCACGCTGCGCTCCGCGTCCATTTTGACGCGCCGTTCGTAGAACTCATGCGGCACGCCGATTTCCAGCAGCCGAATCGCGACCGACTCGGAGGCGTCCGCGAACAAATGCAGATTGATGTCGCTGTAATTGGTCGCGGTTCCGGTGAGCACCGAGCCCACCAGGCGCGGTTGAAACTCCGCCAAAATCCGCATCGTGTCCAATGCGATGCGCCGCTGTTCCTTGAGGGTGTGATCGTGGGTATCGCGTCCGAACAGGCGCTGATGCGCGCGCAGCGCATCCTCGATCTCGATGTTTTTCGGCAGCACCGCGACGTCGTTGACGCCGAGGCGATCGGCAGCCTTGCGCTTGGCCTGCAGGAAATCTTCAATACCATGTTCGGCCATGATTCTCGCGGCCTCTTGTGCGAGAGCGCGGCGCAAATCTTCGGCACGCTGCGAAAACTTCTTCGGCATGGCTCCTAGAATATCGGTTTATCGCCTTCCGGGTTGTTCGGGTTCTGGCCCTCGTACAGCTCGGCCTTCGGCAGATTTCCTTCGATGAATTTTTCCATGATGCCGGTGGGATCGTCGGAACTCGCCAACAAGCCAGTCTTCGGTGAGATTCGCACGCTAACGATGCCGTCGGGGATGGGGACGCCACGCGATGGTGCTCCTTCGAGCGCGGTGTGCATGAAATAGGTCCACGCGGGTATCGCGGTGCGGCCGCCTTGCTCGCCCTCACCTAGCGAACGGTCCGAGTCGAAGCCCACCCACGCGGTCGTCACGATGTCTGCGTTGAAGCCGTTGAACCAAGTGTCGTGTGCGTCGTTGCTGGTGCCGGTCTTGCCGGCGATGTCGTCCCGGTTCAGCGATTTGGCGCGCTGCCCCGTGCCGCGGCGGATGACGTCTTTCATCATGTCGGCGAGCAGATAGGCGATCTGCGGGCTAATGATCTGCGGAGCCAGATTCTTGACGGAAATCATGCTCTTACCATCGTGAGGCCCCTCGTCCAGACCGCCGGCTGCCTTTGCGCTGGCAGCGATGGTGCGGGGGCTGGGTCCATCAGTGACGCGGCCGCACTGGGAGCAGGCGATGGCGGGGTCGGCCTGCTGCAGCACCTTGCCCGAGGCATCTTCGATCCGATCCACGTAGTAGGAGCTGACCTTGAAACCCCCGTTAGCGAAGGTCGAGTAGCCGATCGCGACCTGCAACGGACTCAATTCCGCCGTGCCCAAGGCCAAGGTCAGGTCGTTCGGCAGTTGCGATTTGTCGAAGCCGAAGCGAGTTACGTATTTCCAGGTGTAGTCGCCCCCGACCTCGCGCATCAAGCGCACTGAAACCAAATTCTTGGACTGCGCCAATGCGTCGCGCAGCCTGACGGGACCGCCAAACCGGCTCTCAAATTCCTTCGGCCGCCAGGCCTGTTCCTTGCCTTCCTCGTCGATCACGACCGGGGCGTCCGGGAAGACGCTGGCCGGGGTAAATCCCTTGTCGAAGGCCGCCGAGTAAATGAAGGGCTTGAAGCCGGAGCCTGGGTGACGCCGTGCCTGGGTGACGCGGTTGAACTTGCTCTGGAAGAAGTCGAAACCGCCCACCAAAGCCACGATCGCGCCATCGCGCGGATCCACTGAAACCAGGCCGCTTTGAGCCTCCGGCACCTGTACGAACAGCAGCGATTCGGGCGTGCGTCCCACGGTGTAAATGACATCGCCCCGGCTGAAGATCTCTGAGGCCTCCTTGGGTGCACTGTCGACCCTCTCCTCGGGCAACTGGCGGCGGGCCCAGGACAGCCTTTCCCAGGGCAGTGTGACCACGCCAAGATCCTTGACGTAGATCTTGGCGCTGCGAGCCTCCACCTGCTGCACGATCGCGGGTTTCAACCCGCCGATGATGGGAAACTCCTCCAGTTGCGCATCGAACTGGGCGGGCGTGACGATCTTCGACATGTCGACTTTGGCGGTCGCGCCCCGAAAGCCATGCCGCAGGTCGTATTCCAGCAGGCCGGTTCGCAAGGCCACGGTGGCGGCGGCCTGCAGGCGCGAATCCAGGGTCGTATAGACCTTGTAGCCGGCCGTATAGACAGCATCGCCGTACTTGTTCTGCATGTCGTTGCGGACCATTTCCGCCAGATACGGAGCGTCGACCTCGATTGCGGCGCCATGCAGGCGCGACTCCATGGGGCTCGTCTTGGCTTGGTCGTACTCGGACTGGCTGATGTAGCCCAGCTCGAGCATTCGTCCCAAGACATGGGCCCGGCGCACCTTGGCGGCCTCGGCGCTGGCAACCGGATTGACCATGGAGGGGGCTGTCGGGATGCCGGCGAGCGTCGCCATTTCAGCGACGCTCAGTTGATCCAGACCCTTGCCGAAATACACTTCGGCCGCGGCGCCCACGCCATAGGCGCGCTGCCCCAGGAAGATCTTGTTGACGTACAAGGAGAATATCTCCTCCTTGGTGAATTCGGCCTCCATGAGCAGGGAAATGTAGATTTCGCTCATTTTCCGCTTCATGTCGCGGCGCGGGGTCAAAAACATGT